>QMCE01000318.1_pt1 | contig 26606 bp, 24 predicted proteins | sample 1821851 | NCBI WGS metagenome assembly QMCE01 (sample SAMN09453174, study PRJNA476694) | Termite gut metagenome, whole genome shotgun sequencing project. | isolation source: worker | host: Odontotermes sp. | place: South Africa:Pretoria | collected 2016-01-28 | reverse complement strand
TATATAGGCGGAGGGCCGCCGTCCCCGACCAAAGCGACTGGCAGCCCTCCAATACCAGGGCATTGCTGCGCCTGTATTTACAGTATATCAGGCGCGGGACTCGTTTTCAAGAGTCATTACGTTTTCACGGGAATTATGACAGCAACAGCCAAACAGAAAGGAATGAATCTTTATAAGCGAATTGGGTTTTATCGAGGTACCCGCGATAACGGTCATCTGTTACCTGCTGGCCGAAGCGTTTAAGCTTTCGGCGCGAAAACAGAATTACCGGGCAATCCCCGTATTCTGCGGCGTTTGCGGGGCGTTGCTCGGCGCCGCAAGCTACATATGGATTCCGGGCTTCGTCTTAGCTGACAACATTTTGGTCGCGTCCCCGTGTGCTTCCGTATCCGTGCCGCTTAACCTCGCGCCCCCTTGTGGGGCGGGTTCGAAAATGGGCCCCTTGTCGATTTTATTTGCTAAACTGTCGTTTAGCGAAAATCATCACGTAGGTTCCCGAATAACACAAATTTGGGGGAGGGGACAGTATGTTCCCTCCCGTATTATTTATAAGATTACAGAGTAATACAATAAGATTTGCGTGGCATGACGCGGCATGGGATAAAACCCCAGTGCAAAAATTCGCAGATTTTGGTATAATAACTAACAGTAATAATGTTACGTTATTAAAATTAGAGGTGCACAATGAAGCAAAGAAAGAAACTGGCCGCCGCGGTCGCGGCAATACTGCTGCTGTATTGCGGCTGCGCGGCCAAAACCGCGGAGATGCCAGAGTCTCCGGTTTCTGAAGTCACGGAGGCTCCCGAAGCGGTACAAAATACCGAAGCGGACGCCGCCGCAGACGGTGAAATATTCGAACTTCCCGTGGGCGGCTGGGAGAGCGGCGGCTACTGGCGCATAGACCGGGACGGCAACGAGCTGCCGCCAAAGATGGAGGAGCAAAAGGAGTACGAGTCCCATGAGCTTTTCGACCTTATAACTGACGAGCCGCGCTACGAGGTCCGCACTAAAAGCGAGCTTGTGGACACCGAATACGGCCCCGCTTTCCAAAGCTTGCGCTCACTGTGGAGCCTTGACGGCAAAATGCTGGTTGACTGGAGCAAGCTGATCTTCCGCGAGGCTTTTGGCGACTATGTCCTCAGGGAGTACAACGAAGGCATTGGCACGCCGTATTATTACGACGACGAGCTCCCGCCGGAGTACCACTGCGAGCTTTACAACACGGTCACGGGAAAGACGGAATTTTCCGGAGCTGCCTCCGCCGGCGTACTGGCAAACGGAAACATTTTACTCCTTAGCCGGAAGAACATTCCAATGGGGATAATAACTCCGGCGGGAGAGATAGTTTCTGGCTTCCCCACTCCAAAAGAGTATTACGGCGCGTCCGTGCGGGGGGATTTGATTATAGCCAGCGACACCGACCCTACGGCTCCTTTCAGAGCAAAGCCGGAAAGGTATTATCTTATAGACGCCCAGTGGAACGAGCTGTTTGAGGGTGAGCGGCTGAACGCGAATTTCTACCGCCTGCGGGGAGACTGGCTTTTGTTCCAGGACAGCCGGCGGGAAGGTATCTATTCTCTTGAGGAAAGGGCCGAGATTTTTACTGCGGACGGCATGACAATAGAGTACTTTGACGGTGAACGCGCAATAGCGCAGACCGGCAGCTACCGTGGCGGCGAACCTATTAGCGCGGGACTGTACACCCGGCAAAACGGGGCCCTTGCTGCAGGTTTTCTGTGGCTTATCCCCGCAGACGGCGACGAAGATGAAAACCCAGCCGAAAGATTTGTGGGCTTAAAGGACGGCAGGGCCGTGTTAATAGACCGGGACGGCAAGGAGCTCGCGGCGTCCGGGCCGCTTGAAGGCGCAAAGAACGTGAATTTTTTATGCGAGGGGCTATACACCTGTTATACTGAGAGCGAAGATGGCAGCTCCTACGGAGAGGGACTGCTGGGCTCTGGTCTGGAGATAATAATACCGGCGGGCAAGTACGGCAGCTTTAATATAGAAAACATCGATTGGCAGAACGATAAACGGCCGACGGCGGAGGAAGCGATAATAAGCGCAAACAGGCTGTACAATGACGACAGGCCCGGGCTCACGCTAAACCGCTATGATTTGCTTGATTCCGCCGGAAATATAATAATAGACAATGTCACGGCCGTTTATGGCTGGGGCGAAGACCGCCTTGCCATAGAGCGGGGGTTTTCAATCGGACTAATTGATTTTAACGGCGAGTGGATAGCAAGGCGCAGTATTTTCAGCAATTCGTTTATAGATTAACGCAGAGAGGTATATAGAATGAAAACGACATCTTTCCTATTAACCGTTATAATTTTGCTCACGCTCACGGCCTGCGGGCGTTCATCCGCTGTGTCGTCAAAGCCCGCGCCGGCGTCTGAATCCGCGACCGCGTCACAGCCCGCGCCGCCAATAACAACCGGGCTTGCCGGCATAAACGCGGAAAACTACCCGCGCGTAGACGGCTCCACGGCCAACATGCCGCTCATGGCGGCACTCTACAGCAAATTTTGCAATATATCCCCGGAGGACGCAGAGACAATGGTACAGACCAGCGGCGGCACCGGCGCGGCCTGGCGCAGTCTTTTGTGGGGCGATGTCGATCTGCTTCTCATCTACGAGGCCCCGGAAGCCGTAAAGGCCGAGCTGGAGGACGCCGGTATCTGGGAGGGGCTTGAGATTATGCCGGTTGGCCGCGACGGACTGGTGTTTTTGGCAAACGCCCAAAACCCCGTGGAAAGCCTTTCTCGGGAGCAACTGGTAAGCGTCTATACGGGCGAGATTACTGATTGGTCTGAACTTGGCGGCACGGAAGGTCCCATCGCCGCGTTCCAGCGCAACGAGGAAAGCGGCAGCCAGACGCTGTTCAGGAAGCTGCTGATGAAAGAGACAGAGCCTATGGACCCGCCCAGCGAACTGCGGCCAATGGGCATGGGCGAGCTGATAGACATGGTTTCGGATTACGACGGAAGCGGCGGCGCGATTGGCTTTTCGGTCGCACGGCGCCTACGGCACAGAGCATTGGCGACGGCAGCTACCCGCTTGTCAACGAGTTTTACGCGGTGATAAAAAAAGCCGAGCCGGAAAACAGCCCGGCCCGTCTGATACGGGACTGGCTGCTCACCGACTCGGGTAAAGAATTTATGCGGGCTGCGAATTATGTTCCAATAAGCTGAAGCATGACTACCGTCCTCAAGCATTCGCATATCGCCGGTACGGCAGCGGGGCCGTTGCTTGAATCGCAGCGGGAACTCGTTTGTTATCACGGCTTTTTCCAGTGCAGATACGGCAAGTCTGCAAAGGTACTGCTTCGTTCAAATATTCCTTGAAAGATTACCTGTCGGTTTTCGTTACGTCGATAACGTCGGCAAATCGGCTGTCGTTATGCCCTGTTGGGAGCGCGTTCAACGCGAACGCCGACATTGCTATTTGGCAGCGGGAAAACATCGTTTCCGAAAGCGCCATGCAGTTTAACGGGCAGGCTCTGTATTGTTCCGCGACACTGTCTAGGCTTAACGGCTCTTCGCGGTAGCGCGCATAGTCATACCAAGTCATGTTCTCCATAATAGAGTATAGAACCCCATATTGCTCCAGTTTAAAAATCAGTTGCTCTTTTTTATTCGACACTTTTCCATAATCGCTTATTCTAACCGTGACGTTTTGTTGTGCCATTAATTCAAGAACGTTATCCCGCGGAACAAGCGTTCCGTTTGTGATGATATTTACGCAACCGATTTTTTCAAGGGACGAAACATATTCGACTATTTCATAAAGCAGCGGATACAAAAACGGTTCTCCGCCGAGTATATGAATATCCCGTGTATAATCGACAAGATCAAGTAGCGCGGTAATCCCGCGTTTTATGTTGTGAAAATCATAATTCTTAGGATGTTCAAAATATTGCATCCAGGACGAACAATTTACGCATAGCAGATTACAGCGTTCTGTAATCATTAAATTGGTGTGCGGCAGAATCAAGACGTCTTTTATTCGCGCCGCCTGAGGCAACAAGTTTTTGCGGATTTCCGACATAACGGTTTTTTCGTATCCGGCGTAACGCGGCAAAATCTGCCTGACTTCATTAAAATCGATATTATCTGAACAGCTTATCAGCCGGTTCTCATCTTCTTTGTCTATAATAGAAGACAATATGTAAATATCCGACACTCCGAGCTCATTGAGTTGAAAACGCATTGCCCTTTCATAAATGTAATTGCAAATAATTACATCAACACCGTCTTGGGGGATACCTATGTCGTTTAGTCCCCGAGGAGACAGTATGGGAGTGCCCTTATATGTCTTTCCCTGAATATCTACGTTGTTATCCAAAATAGCAACAACCGATATTCCGTGCGTCTTAAGCGCTTCCAGCGCAGCCAGGGCAACGACCCCAAACGGCATTAGACAGACTTTTTTATTATGCAATAACACAATGTTGTCCATTTTTACATCAAACCTTTTTGCAAATTTCGGTAAGCATAGCCTTGCGCTTCGTTCCAGATGCTTTTGAAATCAGATATTTCAATTTCTCCATATATAGCCGTCTATATCGAACGACGCGATCGTCACGGGTATATCTTGCACGGTGATGACACTGATTTTCTTTTTTGCTCACGCTACCTCTCGGAAAGACTAAATTGTTGTTTGGTGTAAATACGTTGTTCTTTACTGTTTGGATTATACCATTGCCAAGCGGCAATCGCAATAGTACATGCGGATTAGGCGTTTGTTCCACGGTTGTTGTCATGTCAGTTTACTATGGCTTTTTGCCATTTGTTGTGCTATAATACGTAGGAATGGAATTTTGGAGGAGCAAATGGCGGATTACGGGAAAAACGACGGCTTGAACGAAATGCAGAGGCGCGCCGTGCAAAAGACGGACGGGCCGCTTCTGATTTTGGCGGGCGCGGGCAGCGGAAAGACCACCGTGCTCATCCACCGCGTCGAGCACATGATAAACAGCGGCATAAGGCCGTGGAATATCCTGGCGATAACCTTTACGAACAAGGCGGCGGGCGAGCTTAAAGACAGGCTGGAAAACGCTCTGGGCGAGCGGGGCAGGGACGTAAACGCCTCTACCTTTCATTCGCTGTGCGCAAAGATACTGCGCCGAGACATCGCTCCGCGCGGATACACCGGCAGCTTTACCATCTACGACACAGACGACTCCATGCGGGTCGTAAAGCACGCCATAGAGGAGCTTGGTATCGACGAAAAGCTGCTCCCGGCGCGGGCGGTGCTGACGGCGATCAGCCGCGCGAAAGACAAGCTGCAAGGCCCCGGTGAAATGCTTGAGGAGGCCGGCGACGATTTTCGCGCAGAAAATATATCGCGCGTTTATGGCGTATATGCTAAGCGCCTCAAGGCGGCCAACGCTCTGGATTTTGACGACCTGCTCGTCGAGACGGTTCGGCTGTTTCAACAGTGCCCCGACGTTTTGGAATACTATCGCAACCGCTTTAAATATATCATGGTGGACGAATATCAGGACACGAATCACGCGCAGTACCTGCTGGTGAGCCTTTTGGCGGAAAAACACCAAAACCTCTGCGTGGTGGGCGACGACGACCAGAGCATATACAAGTTCCGCGGGGCCACTATAGAAAACATCATGAGCTTTGAGAGGCAGTTCCCGGCGGCTGAGGTAATCCGGCTGGAGCAGAATTATCGTTCTACTCAGAATATATTAAGCGCCGCCAACCGGGTAATAGAAAACAATCAGAACCGCAAGGGGAAAAACCTGTGGACAGATTCCGGTTCGGGTGAAAAGCTGTTATTCGTGCGGGCGGCGGACGAGACAGAGGAGTCCCGCGTGATCGCGGAGAACGTGCTGGAGCATATCCGCGTCGGCGCAAAATACTCAGACCACGCGGTGCTTTACCGCATGAACGCGCAGGCAAACTCGGTGGAGCGCTCGCTCGCGAAAAGCGGCATACCCTACCGGGTGGTGGGAGGCACAAGGTTCTTTGACCACAAGGAGATACGCGACGTAGTGGCGTACCTCAACGTGATAAACAACCCCGGAGACGACCTTCGGCTTTTGCGGATAATCAACGAACCGAGACGCGGGATCGGCTCGTCCACTCTCGCGTCGGCGCAGGAACTCGCGGCGGCATTCGGCACGCCGCTGTTCGAGATAATCGAGAGCCCCGGAGACTACGTTGCCATCTCGAAAAAAGCGGGGCCGCTCAACGCTTTTACGGAAATAATAAGACAGCTGGGTAAAATCGCCGAAGCAGAGCCGCCGGACCGGCTGTTCGACGAACTGATGAGGCTGACGGGCTATATCAAGTCGCTTGAGGCGCAGGGCTTCGAGGGAATTGGCCGCATAGAGAACGTGATGGAATTTAAGTCGATCATCGTGCAGTATATGCAGGACAGCGCGGAGCCCTCGCTGGAGGGATTTTTAGAGGAGATCGCCCTTTACGCCGACGTAGACGGCTACGACTCCGCCGCCGACAATGTTACGCTTATGACTATCCACTCTGCAAAGGGGCTGGAGTTCCGTTACGTGTACATAGCGGGCATGGACGAAGGTATATTTCCCGGACGCATGGCGACGTCAAACGACGCCGAGCTTGAAGAGGAGCGCAGGCTAGCCTATGTGGCGATAACCCGCGCCAAGGAACGCCTGATGCTTGTGGGCGCGGAGCGCAGACTCATCTTCGGACAGACGGTGTTCAGCCGCCCATCGCGGTTTATTAGCGAGATACCCGGCGAACTGATTGAGATAAAGAGCACCGCGAGGCCAAAGCCCGAGCGGCGCGAAAGAGTGGTGGTGCAGCCGGGCACGCCGAGTTCAAGGACGATCGGCATAGGATACGGCGCGGGAGCGAGCAACCCGGTGGCCGCGTCTGGAGAAAGCTTTGCGGCGGGGGACAAGGTGCTGCACGGAACATTTGGCGAGGGCACCGTGCTTTCGGCAAAGCCAATGGCGGCCGACACGCTGCTTGAGATAGCTTTCGAAGGGCCTGGCATAAAGAAGATCATGGCTAATTTCGCCAGGCTTACGAGAAAAAAGTAAAAGCAAAAGGAGAGAATTCTATGTCCCGGGGCAAGCTTATAGTAATAGAGGGACTCGACGGCAGCGGCAAGGCGACTCAGGCGGCGCTGCTGTTCGGCAACCTCATAAGATTGGACGAGTCCGCGATGATGGTGTCCTTTCCCGACTACAAGAGCGAGTCCTCGTCGCTGGTAAAGATGTATCTGGCGGGCGCGCTTGGCGGGCTTGCCGACGTGAACGTCTACGCGGCCTCCAGCTTTTACGCCGTGGACCGCTACGCCAGCTATGTTACGTCGTGGAGAGCGACCTACGAGGAGGGCGGAGTCATAGTCGCCGACCGCTATACGACTTCAAACGTAGCTCATCAGATGCCGAAGCTGCCGCCGGAGCAGTGGGACGCGTATCTGGACTGGCTCTGCGATTACGAGTATGTAAAAATGGGAATGCCCCGGCCCGACACAGTGCTGTATCTTGACATGGAGCCCCAAACCTCGCGCAAGCTTATGGAAAAGCGGCGCAGGACCAGAGACCTGGACATACACGAGCGCGACATGGCATATCTTTTACTTTGCAGGGACGCGGCGCTCCATGCGGCAAAAAAGCTTGGCTGGCATATAATACGCTGCTGCGACGGCGAAAACCCTCTGCCGGTCGAAGAAATAGAGCAGAAAATACTCGCGGCGCTGGGAATAAATCTGCGGCAGCCGGGATCTGAATAATAAAGGACGGCCAATAACATGCCCCATGAACTCGAATTCAGTGAAATAACTATTACGGACAAGCAGTGGCTGGAGCCGGTTTTCCGCAAAAACAATCTCAACTCGGAGGAATTCAATTTCACGTTTTGCTATATTTGGCGGGATATTTTTGACTACAAGGCCGCGAGAGCGGGAGAATACGCGGTAATAGGCTCGTTCCGCGAAAACCGGCCGGCTACGTACCTGTACCCGGCGGGCAGCGGGGACGTAAAGCCGGTGATAGATGCGCTTATGCGGAGCGCAAATGAAAATGGCGAAAAGCTCGCGTTTCACTGTGTACTGAAGGAGCACAAGGCCGCGCTCGAGGTCATGTACCCCGGACAGTTTGAGTTCCGGGAGCTTGTGGAATATTACGATTATGTCTACGACGCCGAAAGTCTTATCACGCTGGCAGGCAAGAAGCTGCACGCCAAGCGCAATCACATCCACAGGTTCAAAGAGAACAATCCCGGCTGGAGCTTTGAGGAGATCACACCGGAGAACATGCCGGAGGTCATGCTGATGAACGCAGAGTGGTGCGTTCAAAACGGCTGCGATTCCGACAAATCCCTTAAGCAGGAGGCCTGCTCGGTTAAAAACGCGCTAAAGGATTTCTTTGCGCTCGGGCTCAACGGCGGGCTTATACGGGCCGGAGGCAGGGTGATCGCTTTTTCAATTGGCGAGAGGCTCAACGCCGACACGTACATCGTGCACATCGAAAAGGCGTTTGGCGACATCCAAGGCGCCTATGCAATGATAAACCGTGAGTTTGCCGAGCGCTTCTGCGCGGGGTACCTTTATATAGACCGCGAGGACGACTCGGGTAATGAGGGCCTTCGCAAGGCGAAGCAGAGCTACAGGCCGGTGTTTATGGTGGAGAAATTCGCCGCAAAATATATAAAATGACCGGTGATTTTGAGGCGGCCCGCGCCCGCGAAGAGGATATTCCGGCGTTAAAGAGTATCTGGCGGCAGAGCTTTGGAGGTTCCGCGGTCCAGGACAGAGGCGTGGAGTTTATGTTCTCCAATTTGCTTGAGGCCGAAAGCATGCTGCTTGGCCGCGTCGGCGGAAAGCCGGTGACCACGCTTTCCGTGCGGGAGTTCACGCTAGAGACGCATCAGGGAGATTGCAGGGCCGCATACATTTACGGCGTAGCTACTTTACCGGAACACAGGGGCAGGGGATACGCCGCGCGGCTTATGCGATACGCGGACGGGGAGCTACGCGCAAAGGGCTTTAAGGCCTCGGTGCTTGTCCCGGCAAGCGAGAGCCTTTTCGGCTTTTATGAGAAGCTCGGCTACAAGAAAGCATTTTATCTCAATAAGGCAAATGTGGCTTGCGATTATCTTGATGATGACGAGCCCGTCCGACCGGCGGGGCTGAAGCCCGTGAGCTCCGCCTTGCGCCTCAAGGAACTGAGGGACAACGCCTTTGGCGGAACGGAGCTGTATGCCCGCTGGGATGAAAGCTATCTTGAGTATATCGTTAAAGAGAGTCTTTTCTACGGCGGCGGCGTGTTTGAAATGGAGCTCGATGAAAGGCCCGCTTGCGCCGTGTGTCACAGATACTCCCGTGAGGCCGTGATTGTTAAGGAGTATGTCGGCGGAGCCGAAAGCCTGGAACTCATGCTGCGGGAGCTTAAGCGCGAGTTTGGAGACGTGAAGGAATTTTCAGTGTATCTTCGCGCCGATGTTAACACACAGTATACAAATAATACATTGCCTTTTGGTATGATTAAGTGGTATGATGACAATATCGGACATAGTACGCGCGAGTGGGGGTATGCGGGGTACCTGACGCACGCGCTGGATTAAAAGGTAAAGGACGTGTCTTTTATGGTATATATCTTTTTCGCGCACGGCTTCGAGGAGATCGAAGCGGCCGCGCCGCTGGACATCCTGCGCAGGGCCGAGGTAACCGTCCACGCGGTGGGGATAGGCTCAAAGACTATAACAGGTTCGCATGGACTTACGGTACACTGCGACATGCTAGACAAGCAGGCTACAAGCGCCAGAGGGCTGGAGATGATCGTGTTGCCGGGCGGGCCGGGCGTGAGCCATTTGGAGAAATCCCCCGTTGTTTCGGCGTATATTGACCACGCGCTCAAAAACGATTTGTGGATCGGCGCGATATGCGCCGCGCCCACGGTTCTTGGCGCGCGCGACCTTTTAGACGGCAAGCGCGTGACATGTTTCCCCAGTCGCGCGGAACAACTCGGAAAGGGCGCGGTTTATACGGGCGAGCCGGTAGAGGTTGACGGAAAGCTGGTGACGTCCAGAGGAGCGGGTACGGCTGTGGAATTCGCTCTCAAGCTTGTGGAGTGCCTGAAAGGCCCTGAAAAAGCCGAGGAGATAAAGCAGTCTATCCAGTGCGCCTGGTGACAAGTATCCCGAGTTAGTATTGAATTGTAAAATGACCACCCCGCCCTTCGGGCACCCCTCCATAGGAGGGGAATTATTGGTGAAAATATCAACCATTTCCCTCCGTGGAGGGGTGGCGCGACAGCGCCGGGGTGGTTTTATATAAATAAAAAAGGGCCGCGGAGGCCTGAAATTTGCCCCCGCGGTCGTCATGTACTGATATTTGCGCGATATTTAGTTGCAGCTCATGTAAAGGACCAGGATGAGAAGAAGCCAGCAGAAGTTTCCGCCGCTGAAAAGAGCGCAAAGGGGATTTCCGCCGCCGCAGCCGCCGCACTCACTTGTGCAGGTTTCCCCGCAATGGTTGCATCCACAGTTTCTGAACATTCACGTTTCACTCCTTTTCGGTAGTTTGCTATATATTATGTCGGCAAAACAGACAGCGTTACCTTAATATCCGCGTTTGAGTGCTTTTTTTGCAGCTTTCTTAAAAAAAAGCGGTAAAACCCTGTCTGCAGATAGCCGTAAATGCCGGTTATTCAAACGAATCGTTTAATTTGACCTTGAATTTTAATTTCCACGGAGGAAGACATGCCTTACGAAAACCGTCCCGTACCGCCGCGCAGAGGCGGCAATCCAAACGCCCGCGGCAACCCCAATGTCCGCGCAGCCGCCCCGCGCAGGGAGCCGCTTCAGCGCGGAAGCCGCTGGTTCACGGCAATCATCATGGTTATAATCACGCTTATCGTCTGTCTTATGTTGGCGTGGTTTATTTTGCAGAGCGCGAGCGACCTTTTCGGGCTCAACAAGCCAGACAGACAAATAGAGATCGTCGTGCCACAAGATCCGTCGCTTGCCAATGTGGCGGCGCTTCTCTATGAAAAGGGCGTGGTCACCCAGCCGCTGACTTTCAGGATGTACGCTGGCTTGAAGCTCAATGAAGAAGACGATATCATACCCGGAAGTTACATTATGAACTCGAACTACGCCTATGACGAGATTATCGAGGATATAACCACCGGCGACACAAAAAAAGAAGAAGTGTGGGTCACCTTTATAGAGGGCGAGACCATTTACGAGATGGCGGTAAAGCTTGAAGAGAATAAGGTCTGCGACGCCGACGCATTTCTGGAGTATATGCAAAAGGCAAACGATATCGAATATGAATATATGAACCAGGTGCCGCGCGACTCATTGCGCTTCCGCCGGCTGGAGGGCTACGCTTTCCCCGACACATACCAGTTTTATGTCGGCATGGACGTCGCTTTGGTGGCGGACAAATTCCTCTACAACCTCGATATAAAGCTCACCGAGGAGGTCCGCTCGCTTGCCCGCAACCGGAATCTTTCAATAGACGAGCTTTTGACCATGGCTTCGATCATCCAAAAAGAAGCCACCCCGTTCGAGATGTCGATGGTTTCGTCTGTGTTCCATAACAGGCTTGACGCCGGCGAAACCTACCCGAGGCTTGAGTCCGACGTCACGAGAGACTATGTTAACAACTTTATAAAGCCGTTCCTTGACATGACTGACCAGCCAATGTACGACGCGTACAACACCTATGTCTGCGAGGGTTTGCCTGTCGGGCCTATCTGCAACCCGGGCATGGACGCAATCATGGCGGTGCTGGAACCCGACGAAAGCGAATTTTATTTCTTCGTGACAGACGACGAGGGCGTTTACTATTACGCCAGAAATCTTGATCAGCACAACCAGAACGTCTACACTGCAAGAAGCGTCGGCGGCGACGACGTCCACGGCACGACCACAGAACGGGAGTAGTGAATATGCTGCACACCTGGGAAAAAAGGCGAAACCTGAGCATGTTGATGGATTTCTACGAACTCACAATGTCTAACGGCTTTCTCGTCAACGGCCGGCACGAACAGGTAGCCGTATTCGACATGTTCTTCCGTACCATGCCGGAGGGCGCGGGCTTCGCAATATTCGCCGGGCTGGAGCAGCTTGTGGATTATCTGCGCTCTTTGAGCTTCACGGCCGACGACATTGAGTTTTTGAGGTCGCGAAAAATATTTGACGAGCGCTTTCTGGAGTATCTGCGCACGTTTTCCTTTAGCTGCGACGTTTGGGCCATGAGAGAGGGGACGCCAATGTTCCCCAACGAGCCCATCCTCACCGTGCGCGGGCCGATCATACAGGCGCAGATGATCGAAACCATGGCGCTGCTCTCTATCAACTACCAGAGCATGATCGCCACCAAAGCCAACAGGATCGTCCGGGCGGCGCAGGGCAGGCCCATCATGGAGTTTGGCTCGCGGCGGGCGCAGAGCTACGACGCCTCTTTTTATGGGGCGAGGGCCGCGTTTATCGGCGGGTGCTCGTCGACATCTAACACCGCTGTGGAGCGCGACCTCGGCATACCCGCAGTGGGGACCATGGCGCACAGCTGGGTGCAGAGCTTCGACAGCGAGTACGACGCTTTCCGCGTCTACGCCGAGACATATCCCAAGGCCTGTACGCTGCTGGTGGACACTTATAACACGACAAGATCGGGCATTCCGAACGCTATCAAGGTCTTTGACGAGGTTTTGCGTCCCCGGGGCAGCCGTCCCAGGGGGATTAGGATAGACAGCGGAGACATAGCTTATCTCTCAAAGAAAGCGCGCAAAATGCTGGACGAAGCGGGCTACGGCGACGTGCCGATAATCGCGTCCAACGCGCTGGACGAATACATTATCCGCGATCTGCTGATACAGGGCGCCGAAATCGACAGCTTTGGCGTGGGCGAGAGCCTAATCACCAGCAAACAATCCCCGGTGATGGGCGGCGTATACAAGCTTGTCGCGCTGGAAAAGGACGGCGTGTTTGTGCCTAAAATCAAGGTCAGCGAGACTGTTGAAAAGATAACGACGCCCGGCTTCAAGAGTGCGTACCGGTTTTTCAGCCGAGAGACCGGCCAGGCTATAGCCGATTATATAACGCTTTACGGGGAAATGATCAACACCGACGGTCCGGTCGTCCTGTTTGACCCGAACGCACCGTGGAAAAAGAAAACTGTCAGGGACTTTGACTGCGAGGCTCTGCTGGAGCCCGTGTTTATAAATGGTAGGCGCGTCTACGACCCGCCCGAAATAAACGATGTGCAGGCCTATTGCCGGGAGCAGCTCGGGCGGCTTTGGGACGAGGTAAAGCGCTTCGAGAACCCGCATACTTATTATGTGGATCTTTCCCGAGAGTTGTACGACATGAAGCACAGCCTTTTAATGGAAATGGAGTAAGCTTGAAGACAAGTCTTCAAGCTTTACAGGGGGTATCCAATACCCCCTGTAAAACCCCCAGGTGTCGCCTCTGCGGCGAAGTTGCGGTATTCTTCATCGAAATGAATTCGATGAAGAAGAATTACGAATGATTTTATGGGAGAGTGGAATTTAGTTGGCAACCGGTATTAAAGAAGAATTTCTAGATATATTTGACCGCGAAATAAAGCGGGAGGGTGCGGATAAGCTGCGGGAATATCTGCTTTCAAAGTCCTGCGACTTTTTTACGGCACCCGCCAGCCAGCGCTACCACGGCGCGTACGAGGGCGGGCTCGCGCAGCACAGCGTCAATGTGTACGAATGCCTGTGCGCGTATCTTTCTAGCGCACGCGCGCGCGAAGTTTACGGCATGAGTTACGAGCCGGAAAGCGTCGCGATAGCCGCGCTGCTGCACGACATTTGCAAGGTGAACTGCTATAAGGTCAGTTCCAGGAACGTTAAGGACGAGACCGGAAAATGGACGTCTGTGCCGTATTATGAATACGAAGACCCGCTGCCCTACGGCCACGGGGAAAAATCGGTGTATATCGTCACAGGCTTCATGCGCCTCACGAGGGAGGAAGCCTTCGCGATACGTTATCACATGGGATTTTCAGGGATAGAGGACAAGCGCAACATAGGCGACGCGCTGGAAAAATTCCCACTGGCTTTCGCGCTCAGCGTGGCCGACATGGAGGCCACTTATTTTATGGAGGGGAAATGAGCAGTAAATAAAAAAATCCCCGGTTGGGGATTTTTTATTTTATTAATATTTACAGCACCTTTGACAAAAAGTCCTGCAGCCTGTGGCTTTTGGGATTTTGGAACAGCTCCGCCGGGCTGTTTTGCTCCACTATTTGCCCCGCGTCCATAAAGAGCACGCGGTTCGCGACCTCTTTGGCGAAGCCCATTTCGTGAGTCACCATCACCATAGTCATACCCTCGTTGGCAAGGTCGTGCATAAGCGCCAGCACCTCGCCCACCATTTCCGGGTCCAGCGCACTTGTGGGCTCGTCAAACAGCATGACGGCCGGGTTCATGGCCAGGGCCCTTATAATGGCAATTCTCTGCTTCTGCCCGCCGGAAAGCATGTTGGGGTACTCTTTTTCCTTGTCAGAAAGGCCGATCCTAGCGAGCAGCTTCCGCCCGGCCTCGGTCGCCTCGGCAGGGGTTTGCAGCTTTTGCATTACGGGCGCGAGCGTTATATTCTGCAGCACGCTCAAATGCGGGAACAGGTTGAAGTGCTGGAACACCATGCCCATTCGCCGGCGGAGCCGGTTGACGTCTGCTTTCGGGTCGTTGACCTTAACGCCCTCAAACCATATCTCGCCGTCGCTAGGGGTATCAAGCAGGTTGAGGCAGCGCAAAAAAGTGGACTTTCCGCTTCCAGAGGGGCCTATAATCGCGACCTTTTCGCCTTTTTCTATACGCTCGTCTATTCCGCGCAGCACATGGTTTTCGCCAAAGCTCTTATGAAGGTTCTTAACGTCGATCACTTACAGCCAGCCTCCTTTCCAGACGCTTGACGCCCGCCTGTAAAATCAGCACGATTCCAAGATAAATCAGCGCGACCGCGAACAGCGGAAGCATAGGCTCATATGTGCGGCTGCGGATAATATCGCCGCCCTTGGTAAGGTCCTGAATGGCTATGTATCCCGCAACCGAGGTCTCTTTAAGCAGAGTAATAGACTCGTTACCCAGCGCGGGCAGCGAGTTTTTTATTGCCTGCGGCATGACAATCCGCCACATGGTCTGTCCGTAGCTGAGTCCCAGGCTGCGTCCGGCCTCGGTCTGGCCGGGGTCTATGCTCATTATGCCGCCCCGGAAGATTTCGGCCACGTAAGCCCCGCTGTTTATGCCAAAGGATATAATGGCGGAGATGATGGGGCTGATTGTGACTGTCTCGAATATAACATAATAGATAATCATAAGCTGGACGAGCACGGGCGTGCCGCGCACGACCGTTAGATACAGCCGCGCCACAGCGTCCAGCGGTTTAAGGCGCCCCGTGGTGTCGTGAGTGACGCGCACAAGCGCGACCAAAAAGCCCAGCACGACGCCGATTATAAGCGCGAATACCGTTATGACAAGCGTGTTTTGCAGTCCGTCCGCTATGTACCGCCAGCGGTTGTCGTCGACAAAATTTAAGATAAGCCGTTCTTTAAAGGTCAAAGCCGCACCCCCAAAAATAGCAGAACAATAAAACCGTAGGGACGATCGCCCCCGATCGTCCGATAAACCGGTATTATATCGGCAGCGGACGACCGAGACAATCGTCCCTACACATGATCAGTAATTACCACCTACGCGTTGGGGGAAGAATACGGCGCACTTCCCTCGGTCTGGGTGATATAGTAGTCATAAAGACCCTGAAGGGTACCGTCAGCCTTGAGCTCCGTGATAGCCTGGTTGAACTTCGCGGTGAGCTCCGCGTTGTCTTTGGCGAGGCACATGGCGTACTCTTCCAGCGCGAAAGGCTCGTCAAGGATCATGATTCCCTCGTTTTGCTCCACGTAGACTTTGGCGGGCTGGTCGTCAATGATGACGCAGTCGATTTTGTCCTGCACCATGGCCATGACGGCGTCAGCGCCCTTGTTGTAGCGCTCAATTGTAGCGCCCTCAACGTCCTCGGCGTAGATGTCGCCGGTGGTGCCCAGCTGCACGCCTATGCGCTTGCCGTTAAGATCGTCTATGGTCGCGATTGGCGAGCCTTCTTTGACGATGATGACCTGGGTCGCGGTGCAGTAGCTCTCGGTAAAGTCTACGTTTTTGAGCCTGTCTTCGGTAATCGTCATGCCGGCCGCGCCAAAGTCGGCCTTGCCGCTCTGTACGGCAGTGATAATCGAGTCGAAGTTCATGTTATCAATGCGCAGCTCGTAGCCAAGCTTATCGCAGATTGCCTGGGCAAAATCGGCGTCGAGTCCCTTGACCACGCCGTCCTCCATATATTCATAGGGAGGGAACTCCGCGTTGGTGGCCATCACCAGAAGCGTCTTTTCAGCAGGCGCCGGCGCTGCGCTCGAAGCGGGGGCGGAGTTGCCGCAGCCCGCAAACACGGCGGCGATTAAAATGACGGTGAAAATAACTGATAAAATCTTTTTCATGAATAATTCCTCCATAAGTTTGTATAATAATACACTGACTACACGACTATTATAGCACGAATAAAAATCAAATGCAAGATTATTCATTAAAAATCTTGAATTTTTCCATTGCGGACAAAACACACGGCTATGCGTGACTATCCTGCATTATTGCACGGCCGTTTTTATACCAATAAGTGAATAAATAATCCGCTTCTCAGCTTTGGTTCAAACCAGGTCGACTTTGGCGGCATCAAAAGATTCGCGTCGGCTATATCCATCAATTCCGTCAGGCTTGTGGGGTACATGGAGAACGCAGCCGCGGCGCGTCCGGAGTCAACAAGCGCCTCAAGCTCTGTAAGCCCGCGTATCCCGCCTATAAAATCCACGCGCTTGTCGCTGCGTGGGTCCATGATACCTAGCAGCCTGTCCAGCACGCGGTTCTGCAAAATAGAGACGTCGAGGTCAGAAATTACGTCTTCGCCGCCGCTTTTCGCCGTTAGCCTGCGCCAGCCGCCGGCCATATACAGGCCGAACACATGCTTTTGGTCGGGCCTTACCGCCGTGGCTGATTTTTCTATGGCAAAATCCTCGCCCAGCTTTTGCAGAAAGCTTTCCGGCGTGAGGCCGTTCAAGTCTGCCACAGCGCGGTTGTAGTCCATGATCCTGAGCTCGTCGGCCGGGAACACCACCGAGAGAAAGAAATTGAATTCCTCGTCGCCAGTCGCGGTCCCGGCGGCGGCGCGGCGCATTTGCCCCACGCGGCAGGCTGAGGCGCAGCGGTGGTGCCCATCGGCGATATAGAGGCAGGGTATGCGGTCGAACAGGGCCGCGAGCCGCGTGTTCTCGCTCTGCGGCACGAGCCGCGCCGTGTGGCGAATATTATCTTCGGAGACGAAGTCGTACTCAGGCTCTATGCTTTCGCAGCAACGGCGGATAAAATCGCCGAGCTCTGCGTCGGCGCGGCAGGTGAGGAAGATGGGGCCGGTGTTGGCGTCAAGTGTGTCCACGTGGCGCACGCGGTCGTTTTCCTTGTCTGTGCGGGTTAGCTCGTGCTTTTTGATTACGCCGCTCTCGTAGTCGGCGACCGCCGCGCAGCCCACTACCCCCGACTGCGTGCGGCCGTCCATAGTGAGGCTGTAGATATAAAAACGGGGCTCTTCGTCCTGCGTCAATATTTTGTCTAAGACAAGCCTTTCAAGATTTTCACGCGCTTTCAGGTACACGGCGTCGGAGTAAGGGTCGATGCTTGGGCTTAAGTCTATTTCGGCCTTGTCAACCCTTAAAAAAGAATTCGGGTTTCCGGCGGCCATTACACGCGCCTCTTCAGCGCTCATTACGTCGTAGGGAAGCGCCGCGACCTTGGCGGCGCGCTGCGGCGTCGGCCGCAGCGCTTTAAAGGGTTTGAATGTTGCCATACAATCTACCTTTCGACAAATATTGACAAAAAAGTATTCGTGCCGTGAAAACAAAGTAACCGCCCTCATTTGCTGCGGGAGCGGTTACTTTGTATAATCGCAAATAAATCCGGGAGCAATGGCCGTTAGCTATTGCTCTGCCTGTCACCATTATAATATGGAAAAAGGCTCTTGTCAAGCATACAAGAGCCTTTTTTACAGTCTATATTTCCTCCCCCAGCGCCTCTCTTGCGCGGACGGTGACCATGTCGTCGTAATGCGAGAAAGTCTCGTCCACAAAGGCGGCCTCGGGCGGCCTGGTGAACGCGCTCACTATCGGCACGATTACAAGGCCCGAGAGCATGACGAACGCACCCGCGTTGATAGGCGACTGCAGAACAACCGGGAAGATGGGTTTTACAAGCATATTCAATGTCATAAAGCCCGCGGCGTAAATAAAGTTGACCCAAACGGCGGTCTTGGTGGCGCGTTTCCAGTACAGGCCGTACATGAACGGCGCCAGGAACGCCCCGGCCAGCGCGCCCCAGGAAATACCCATCAGCTGCGCGATAAACGTCACCTGAGCCCTGTATTGGACTATTGCGATAACGCTGGACACCGCGATAAACACGACGATTAGCAGGCGGATTGTAAAGAGCTGGGTTTTGTCTGACATCTTTTTCACGATGTTGCCGCGCAGAAAGTCCAGCGTAAAGGTGGAGGCCGACGCCATGACCAGCGACGACAGCGTGGACATGGAGGCTGAGAGTACCAGCACGATGATAACGCCAATCAAAATATCCGGAAAGCCCGAGAGCATGGCGGGGATGACCGAGTCGAAGCCGTTTGCCGCGATGTCGATATTGTAGCCGAACACGCGGGAAAAGCCGCCGAGGAAGTAGCATCCGCCGGAGATTACCACCGCGAAGAGCGTGGAGATAAGAGTGCCTTTGTCAACGGCCTTTTCGGATTTTATAGAATAGAACTTCTGCACCATCTGCGGCAGGCCCCAGGTACCCAGCGACGTGAGGACCACGACGCCCAAAAGACTTAATGGGTCGGGCCCGAAGAAGGAGGCGAATATGCCGGGAGCGGCGGAGTAGCCCTCACCCTCGCCGGGTACGGACGCAAGAATATCGAGAGAGGCGAGGAACCCGCCGTGGGTGTTGAGCACCGCCGCGATGACAACGACGATCCCCACCAGCATTATAACGCCCTGGATGAAGTCGTTGACCGCGGTGGCGACATATCCGCCGGCGATCACATACACGCCGGTCAACACGGCCATGGCGACTATGCAAACAGTGAAGTCTACGTCGAAAGCCATTGCGAAGAGCCGCGAGAGCCCGTTGTAAAGCGAGGCCGTGTATGGGATAAGAAAGATGAATATGATTATCGACGCCCCGACCTTAAGCCCCTGAGAGCGGTAGCGCGAGCCGAAAAACGCTGGCATTGTGGCGCTGTTTAGCTGCCGGGTCATTATCCTGGTGCGGCGACCCAGCACCGTCCACGCCAGCAGCGAGCCGATCACCGCGTTGCCCAGGCCAATCCACACGGCCGAAATTCCAAAGCGCCAGCCGAATTGCCCGGCGTAGCCCACAAATACGACTGCCGAAAAGTAAGAGGTGCCGTAAGCGAACGCCGTGAGCCACGGACCGATAGCCCGCCCGCCGAGCACGAAGCCCTGTACGTCGGCCGCCCGGCCTCTGAAACGCAGGCCGACTGCGACTGTGACAGCAAAGAAAACCGCCAGTAAAAGTAACTTGATGAACATGATGATACCCCCATTTTTTTGTTAGTTGACAGTTGAGAGTTGAAAGTTAACAGTTTTGTCTGTTGCGGGCATTTTAACTGCCGACGGTCCGCGTCAACTGTCAACTTTAATTTGTTCCGGCGGGTAAAGCTTTGCGTGCACAACAAAACGCCGCCCCCGGAAGATCCGAGGGCGGCGTAAAACACCGCGGTACCACCTCAGTTTCGCGCGGCCTCGCAACCTGCGCGCTCTACGGGTACAGAGCGCTAAACAATAACGCTTGTATACCCCAGCGCTGTAACGGGCGCGCCCGTCGCCTCCTACTTACACGGAGCATATCCATGTGTTCAGCGCGCGGCTCTCGGGATGTATTCGGCTTCGTGTCCTTCCGGCTCGCACCAACCGCCGGCTCTCTGCAAGAACACCGTGAAGCTTACTTCTTCCCGGTCACTGCCATTGTGGTTACAGTTTAAAGCATTAAATTGAGTTTGTCAATACCCCTAAAAGAAAAATTTGCAAAATATTGTTGACAAAAAAAATCAGTGTGCTATACTGATTACACAAATTAACACGCCAAAGGCGATAATAAGGAAGAAGTAGCGTACGCAAAGCACCGAACAGAAAGTTCCCGGGTGATGAGAGGGGCGCGGCGCAGTTTACGCGAATACATCCTTTAGCTTCGCGCTTAAAGGGGATCCCTGAGTAGGCGGCGACGGTATTGCGCCCGTTACAGCGCCAGGGTATACGGTTTTTTGCCGAGTACCCGAAAAGGCGGCTTGTGTGAGCAGGCCGTGAATTAAGGTGGTACCACGGGTCTCCCGTCCTTTGCTAGGACGGGAGCTTTTCATTTTGATACAAGGAGTTAAGATCATGCCTATCACAGAATTTTTAAGCAGGAACGCGGAGCTTTACGGTGAGGAAACGGCCCTTACAGAGGTAAACCCGGCGTACAACTCGCGGCACACGCATATCTGGCGCGAAATGGAAATTGTCGAGACCTTTGAAGGCGTGTTCCGGCGCGAGCTTACCTGGCGCGAGTTTGACAGGCGCGCCAACCGCTTTGCGAACCTGCTGCTGGAGCGCGGCCTAAAGCGCGGAGACAAGGTCGCGATTTTGCTCATGAACTGCCTGGAGTGGCTGCCAGCATACTTCGGCGCGCTTAAGTCCGGCGTCACGGTAGTACCGATGAATTTCCGATACTCAGCCGAAGAGATCGAATACTGCCTCAAGCTCGCCGACGTCTCGGTTTTGGTGTTCGGCCCGGAATTCATTGACCGCTTAACCTCGGTAAAGGATTCTCTTAACAAAGTCCGCGAGTGGTTCTATGTGAACGGTATTACCCACATGCCCGGCTTTGCCGAAAATTTTGAGGAACAAATCGCGAGGATGTCGGCCGACGCCCCTGATATCCCGATTGCCGACAGCGACGAGGCCGCTATCTATTTTTCATCCGGCACCACGGGGTTTCCAAAGGCTATTTTACACGACCACCGCAGTCTTGTATATGCCTGTGAGGTAGAGCAAAGCCATCACGGTCAAACCCGCGAGGACAAATTCCTGTGTATTCCGCCGCTTTACCACACGGGCGCGAAAATGCACTGGTTCGGCAGCCTGCTTGCCGGAAGTCCCGCCGTGCTGCTGCGCGGCGTGAATCCCAGATGGATAATAGAGACGGCGGCAAAGGAGAAAGCGACTATCGTGTGGCTGCTGGTCCCGTGGGCGCAGGATATTCTCGACGCCGTGGACGCGGGAGAGATAAATCTGGATGATTATGATCTTTCCGCGTGGAGGCTCATGCATATCGGCGCGCAGCCCGTGCCGCCAAGCCTTATCCGCCGTTGGAAAAGGGTGTTCCCGGAGCACGCCTACGACACAAATTACGGTCTTTCGGAGTCTATCGGCCCCGGGGCGGTGCATTTGGGAGTGGAGAACATACACAAGGTGGGCGCTATCGGCAAGGCCGGCTACGGCTGGAAGACGAAGATACTGGGCGAAGACGGCGAGCCTGTCAAGCTCGGGGAGGTCGGCGAACTGGCGCTTTTCGGCGACGGCGTCATGAAATGCTACTACAAGCAGCCTGACGAAACCGAAGCCGTGCTCAGGGACGGCTGGCTGAGGACCGGCGACATGGCGCGCGAGGACGAAGACGGCTTCATATATCTTGTTGACCGCAAGAAGGACGTTATCATAATGGGCGGCGAAAACATATACCCCGTGCAGATAGAGGACTTCCTGCGCGGCTTTGACAAGATAAAGGACGTTGCCGTAATCGGACTCGTTCATGAGCGCCTAGGCGAGATTGCTGCCGCTATCGTAGAGATAAAGCCCGGAGTCTCCTGCACGGAAGACGAGATATTCGCGTTTTGCGCCCCGATGCCAAGATACAAGCGCCCGCGCCGCGTGTACTTTGACACGGTGCCGCGCAACGCCACCGGAAAGATAGAAAAACCCAAGCTCCGCGCCAAGTATTGCGGGGACGACATAGTAAAAAGGCAAACGGCGGGATAAGCCCGCAAACCCGGTAAACAAAGCAGCGCCCCGCGACAGGCGGGGCGCTGCTTTGTTTACTTTTGCGCCTCTATAGCCATTATCATGTCAACACGATCCTGATGTCGTCCGCCCTCGAACTCTGCGTCCAGCCAGACGTCCACTATCATCTTGGCCATTTCAGGGCCAATAACGCGCGCGCCAAAACAGAGGACGTTGGCGTTGTTGTGGCGCTTTGCCAGCATGGCCGAATACGGCTCACTGCAAACCACCGCGCGTATGCCGCGCACCTTGTTAGCCGCAAGTGAGACGCCGACCCCGGTGCCGCAAATCGCCACGCCGCAGTCGGCCTTACCGCCGGCTACCATTCTCGCCACCTTTTCGCCATATACCGGATAATCGCTTGCCTCCCCGCTGTCTGTTCCGCAGTCAAAGACCTCGTGTCCCTTTTGGCGGATATGCTCCGCAATCTCGCCTTTCATCCGGAACGCGGTGTGGTCGTTTCCGACAGCTATTCTCATTGTTTTTTCTACTTCCTTTGTTTTATTTTAGATTAATTATTCGCCGCCACAATCAGGCGGGGGCTTTTTTCGTCGTATGCGGCGCGGTTATAGTCGCCCCATATGCTGATATTCACAAATCCCGCTTCCGCGAGCAGGCGTTTGTAATCGCCGTCCAAAAGTATTCTGTAGACAATGTCGTATTGCTTGCTTTCCAGGCGCTCGTCAGAGTGGAACAGGTCAAGCACACGAATTGTTTGAAAGCCGTCCTTCTGCTCCTTTAGGAATACGCGGGAAAAATCGCTTCTGTTCACGACGACCTCGACCGGCGGCAAAGAGAGCGTGAAATGCGTCGTACCCTGCGTCAGAACCAGCAAGCCGCCTTCGTTCAACCGTCCCTTCATCGATTTTAGCGCGAGAATCAAATCTTCGTTTGTGTGTAGATGCGGCAACGCGGTAGTCAGACAAACCACCGCGTCGAATTTTTCCGGATGAGCCTGCTCCAGATATCTGAAGTCGCATTGGCGCAGCGCGAGGTCTATCTTGTGCTTTGCGAGGTTTTCGCCCGCCACACGAAGCATAGACGGCGAATAGTCGGAGCCGGTTGCGTCATATCCCAGCCGGGAGAGCATTAAAAGATGCTGGCCGGTCCCGCACGCGCAGTCCAGTACTGTTTTTACATCGTGCTCCGCGAACAGAGTGGAAAAGAAATCACTTTCTTTTCCAAGATAATCCTCAATCGGGCCAAATTCGTCGTAATCGTACGCAAAGCTTTCGTAAATATCCTTCATACCGCGCAATATCTCCTTTCGCAAAAACTTACGATAACAGTATACCACAGAACGGAGGTTTGTTGCAACGAGGTAAGACCTTAGTTAATCAAGCTCAACTATCCTTACCCTGTTTGCGAACGCCAGTTTTATCGCCCAATCAGGCCGCAGATCCTGAATCACCTTAAGCAGCTCGTCATCGGTCAAGCTGCCGGCGTGAGCGAGCACAGTTTCTTTAGTATCGCGTTCGGACACATCGTAGTAGTAGTAATGCTCTACAGCATATGGCCGCTCCGCCTGCGTTATTTTTTGTCCGTCAATAACAAGGTCAACCTTTTCCGCCTGTCTGATTTTACGCGCCCATTCAGGTCTTACCTGCGCCAGTATTTCAAAAAACTCGTCATTTTTAATTCTTCGGGCAAGCCTTTTTGTAATGAATACCGCGAAATTTTCTCTTTCAGGCGTTTCGGACTTGTCGTGCGAGATCGTGTAGTAATCTCCAAAGGAGTTTACGCAGTCGGAGTCAGTCTGCCAACCCATGCAAGCTTTACTGTAACGGTATAGGGGGTTGCCGTCTTCGCCTTTTTTTTGACATTCGACACCAAATATGTCTTTGTAGTGATACGGCGTTGAGCAGTCACGCCCATCACCGAGCGTGCACCCACCGCATGATTCTCCTTGCCCGGGAATAGTTTCTATAAAATGGATTTGAGATAAAGAGTACCCTTCTGCGCTGTCCTCCTCGGTAAGATATTTTTCCACGAATTTGGCCGCGTCTTCAATAGTGTGTTTTGAAGTCCTGCTTGAGTACATACCGTTGACCTTACCGTTCATACCGCTACCTCCTGTCTGCGTCGGCGGGTTACAATCGTCATTTATTACTTTGCGGACTTTACTGCGAACCTTGCCGCAGCCCGGTACATAAATCCGATTCAATTAAGATGATTCATATCGTTACCGGTATAATCATTATAAGCGCAAAAAATTCAAAAATCAACATGTAATATATAGATTCTGAATATTCTCTAAAAAATCGACAAATATCTGCATTGATTATTTATATGGAATGTGATATAGTTTAATTATGCAGATAAATATTCAAAACAGGGAGGGAGAGCGCATGGAAAAAAACCGATTCGAGATTTTTAAAAGTGCTTATTACAGTAAAATCAGGCAAACGCTAAGAGAAAAAATAAACGAGACCGATTACACGCAAAAGGATCTTGCCGAAGCTTGCGAAGCGCGCAAGGTTAAGGCGAACCAGGGTACGATCTCAAAGCTTTTAAGCGAAAACAGCGAAAGCGAGAGTATACCGCTTCTAACCGTAGCTGCTTTGTGCGACTTTTTAGAGCTGCCCATGAATAAAGTGCTGTCCATTGGTTCGGTTCCGGACACTGCGGGCCTGGACGATACGCCCGACTACGACAGGGACTATATATATTCAAGCGAAACGCTGATATCGGACCCGGCCCATTTGGCGTTTAGAGGCTACGCGGAAACAAAGTTGAACGTTTACTTTTACCCTACTATATCCTATCAAACCGAGCTGCTTAGAGGCGCCCTGACATTTACGAAGGATACTAAGGAAAAGCTTTGCAGAGTAACAATGACTATAGAAACAACCCCCATAAAAACATATCAGGGAATCCTGCGAATTTCACTCCAGCAAAACGCCTGCTATATTTTGTTGAGCAGCCGCGAGCTCGGCGAGATATCCACGATATTCTTCCGGCACAGATTCTTTTCGGGCTCGACGCTAAAAACCCGTCTGGCGTGCTGCAACACTATCTCCGCGGGAGACGCGCGCAGACCGACTGTTCACCGCATGGTTATAATTGAGGCGGGCAAGGAGCTGACAGAAGAAGAAGAGAAGCTGATAAAAAGCCAGCTCCTCTTGAACGATTCCCAGATTCGCATAAGCCGAAAAAGCATGGAGGAGCTTCTAAAAAGCGGGCAGGGAATATACGAGGATATTTTGGGAAGAGCCGTTGCGGAGGAAAGCGTCCTTGTATTCGACGAAAGCGACGTTTTGTCGCTAAAGGGCTATTCGCTTGACCAAACGGCGCGGGCAATTGCCGAGTTGAGGCTCGCTTCCTTTGCCGCCCAAAGATACTGCAAGAGCTCTGCAAAATCGGACGAGCTATTGTTTAAGCGGCTGTTTTAATTGTACCATTAATTACCTTTTTGCTATATGCGCTCACAATTTCCAGGACTAAAGGCAGAAAACCCGTCTGACTAAAATTTCCCAAGCGACGCGCCTGTATTTATAATCCGCCGACTGACAATACTGATGCTAACATGTCGGTGGGAGGCTTGCTTGCTTGGTAAACAAAGTTGAAATCTGCGGGGTGAACACGTCCAAGCTCAAGGTCCTCAAGGAAAGCGAAAAGCTGGAGCTGCTTAAGCGTATAAGGGAAAACGGCGACGAGCAAGCCCGCGAGCAGCTAGTGAACGGCAACCTGCGGCTTGTCCTGAGCGTGGTGCAGAAGTTCACCAACCGCGGGGAAAACCTTGACGATCTTTTTCAGGTGGGGTGCATAGGGCTTATCAAGGCGATCGACAATTTTGACATGGGCCACAATGTTCGCTTTTCCACATACGCGGTACCGATGATCATTGGTGAGATAAGACGGTATCTGCGCGACAACAACAGCATAAGGGTTTCGCGCAGCCTGCGGGACACGGCCTACAGGGCCATGCAGGTAAAGGAACGGCTTGTTGGTGAGAATATGAAGGAGCCCACGGTGGACGAGATTGCCAAAGAGATGGGACTTAAAAAGTCCGAGGTCGTCCTGGCGCTTGAGGCTATAGTCGAGCCGCTGTCACTGTACGAGCCCGCATACTCCGACGGCGGAGATACGATCTTCGTGATGGACCAGGTGGGAGACAGGACGGGCGATAAGGACTGGCTGGACGAGATATCGCTTAAGGAAGCAATAAAGAATTTAAACGAGCGCGAAAAAAAGATACTTTCGCTAAGGTTTTTTGTAGGCCGCACACAGATGGAGGTTGCTCAGGAAATAGGTATCTCACAAGCGCAAGTATCCAGATTGGAAAAGTCGGCGCTTAACAGGATTAAAAAGCAAATATAATAAAAAAACAACCGCCCGGCGTTACTACGCGCACGCCGGGCGGTTGCATATGTGTGCCCGGCATGGGCACAGTCTCTACGGTTAAAGTCCGGAACACGGCCGACAGCGGCAAGTGTTAGCCAAGGCCAAGGGTGTCCTCCGCGAGG
>QMCE01001306.1_pt1 | contig 26621 bp, 17 predicted proteins | sample 1821851 | NCBI WGS metagenome assembly QMCE01 (sample SAMN09453174, study PRJNA476694) | Termite gut metagenome, whole genome shotgun sequencing project. | isolation source: worker | host: Odontotermes sp. | place: South Africa:Pretoria | collected 2016-01-28 | reverse complement strand
ATAAAGAGTATTTACACAGAAAATCTCACAAGCTCTTCCTCGAAAAAAATATCAAGGCGGTATCATACTTTGTTAAACACCTTCAAGATTTAGGACGAATTAAGACCGTACGCCCGCCCAAAATTCGTGGCAAGCTGCGCGATAAACGTATCATGTGCAATACTTTTTTCGCGTGCTGTTGCTTCATCTGATGACGGTTGGCGAAGCAGCCGCATAGCTTCCGTGATCGCCGTCAAATTTCCCCAATGAGAGAAAAGTTCGCCCCGCAGCTGCTGATAAGGCGCGTCCGTCTCACAGAGCAGGCGGCGGGCGGGCAGGGAGGCACAGGCGGCTTGGGCGGTCTTGTGGTTTAGCAGGATAGGCGCGCCGAAAGAGAAATAGGCGTTCACGCCCCGTTTAAGCAGACTTGCGCCATCGTCCGCTGTGCCAGAGTACGAGTGAAAAATGACCGCCGGTACTTGTGTAAGCGCTCCGCTGCTTCTCTCTGTGTATGCAAATACCTTGTGCATAGCTCGTCTGACGTGCAATACGAGGGGTAGTCCGTGAGCTGCCGCCAGTTCCAAATGCGCGGCAAAAAGCTTTTCCTGTTCCGCCTCGGTCGGGCGGAAATCAACGCGCTTGTCGTGGAATAAATCGAAGCCCGTTTCGCCTACGGCGTCCAGTCGTTTTTCCGCTGCCAGCGCGTACAAGGTTTCGAGCGATTCTTGTACCGCTGTCGGCTCTACGGACGGAAGCTGCGGGTGAACCCCGAAACACTGCACAACTCGCGCCGTCCCTTCCGCACGGCGGGCAAAATCCTCGTGAAACTCAAACTCGTCCCGTCCCCACGCGCTCGTTGCCACCAATGCGGGAAGCTCGTCCGTACAGGCGTTCGATGTGGCGGAGCACGCCTTCAAGAGATCGAAAATATGACAGTGCGCGTCAGAGAATATTGCTGCCGCGCCGGAAAAAGCGTCAGACACTGGTATACCGCTCCTCAGGGGTGTGTTCAAAAAAATCTGATAGAACCCGCCGCATAGCGGCAAGGTCTTTTTCACGTCCCAACAGGGTACGGACGTGGTTTTTCCATGTAAGGTTTTCGCAGAAATAGGTGAAGAAACGCAGGGCGCGGCTCGTGTGGAATTCCGGCGGCTGATGCTGTTCCAGCAGATCGAGAAAATGCATAGCCGTTTCAAGCAGGTCTATCTTTTCGGGAAGAGGCAACCCGGCGGCTTGCGCGAACACCCACGGACATTGAACGGCGAGCCGCCCTATCATAGCCGCGCCGTCAGCCGCGCGCACGTTCAGCTCTTCTGCCGTTCCTATGTCGCCGTTGCCCGCGACCGGAATGTCCAACTGCGACCGTAGCGCCGCCACATAATCCCAGCGCGCCCTTCCCTTAAATTTTTCCCGTGCCGTACGCGGATGCAGTGTTATCTGCTCAACCCCTTCCGCCGCGAGCCGTTTACAGAAGTCAGCGAGGCGGTTAAAGTCGTCTTCAAAACCAGTGCGCAGTTTCACGCTCAAGCGCCGAGTGACGCGCTTCCGCACCAGCCCGATCATAGCAATGGCGTTCTCTGTATCCCGTAGCCACGCCACGCCCCCGCCCGTGCGCACAATAGCCGGGGCGGAACAGCCCATATTGACATCCACGCCCAGACATTCCCGCTGGTCAAGTAGTGCCGCCGCCTCGGCGAGCCGCTCCGCGCTTCCTCCAACAATCTGGTACACAAGCTGTGCCGGGTACGGCGCGTTGTCGGCGTAGTAATGCTCATAGGGTCCGCCGCCTGCGGCAAACGCGCCCGCGCTTATCATCTCCGAGTAATACACGCCGCACCCGCCAAATCCAGCAACCAATTCGCGGAAGGCGCGATGGCTTATTTCCGCCATTGGCGCAAGTAAAAAATTTTCTTTCAATCTGTATACTCCATTTATTTTTTTCAAAAAATACCGATATTAAATTCAAATGTTATTCGCCGCGCTTGTAGAATTCCGCAAGGTTCTTAATGCAAGTAAGAAAACTTCTTTCAACCCATATACCTTGCTCATATTTTGCAAAAAAATGCCGATATTGAAAAGGTAGTATTTTAGTACTTGACGTTCTATTAACTATCGTATACAATAAGAGAAGTAGAGGAGTACCACATGATAGCAAAGAGTGATGTACCTATCAATGATAAAGAACCAGAAGGTCTTAAGGATGATGGAACCCCATATCGTGTTCTAGTCGTTGATGATTCTATGTTTATCGCGAAGCAGCTTGGACAGATTTTTACGTCTGAGGGGTTTGAATTGATAGGAACCGCTGCTGATGGAGCGCAAGCACTAGAACGGTACAAAGAATCGTATCCTAATATTGATTTGGTCACTATGGATATTACCATGCCGGTTATGGACGGCGTTACCGCCTTGGAAAAGATCCTTGAATTCGATAAAAATGCAGTGGTAATTATGGTAAGCGCTTTGGGTAAAGAAGATGTAGTGAAAAAGTCGCTGCTTATGGGAGCAAAGAGCTATATCGTTAAACCACTTGACCGGAAAAAAGTATTAGAACGCGTTCTTTCTGTTTTAAAGCGCTAATTTCGTATTTTACATTGTCAGTTTGCCGGATAGTTTGCCGGCAAACCTCTCTTTTTTTAATATAGGATAATTATATGGAAGCTTACTCTCTTTCAGATTCTGTGTTTTGTATGCATGCAGATATTCTTACTACCGATCTGTTTGAGGGAATTTGGTCTGTTAAAGACTTTGGTGTCTCCCTCAATTCATACCTTGTAAAAGGTGAAAAAACTGCGCTTATCGATCTCTTTAAAGATTGGAATGGCGCGTCCGCGCAAATCACGTCTGAATTGTCCAGTATCGGCGCGAGTTTGTCCTCCACAGATCATACCGGCTATCTTAAAGACTTCCGCGCCCAGAACCCGCACTGCGAAATCATCGCCACCACGAAAGGCGCTAAGCTTATTCCCTCGTTTTATGATGTGCATGAAAATATACGCGCCGTAAAGGACGGGGACACGCTTGATCTGGGCAGCGGGCAGGTTTTGACGTTCATCGAAGCGCCCAACGTCCATTGGCCCGAAACAATGTTTACATGGCACGAAACCTCTGGTACGCTGTTTTCCTGCGACGCCTTTGGGTCATTCGGCGCCTTGGGCGACCGCGTGTTTGACGACTCGTTTACTGAAGATGAGCTTGCCCGTTTCGAGGGCGAAACGCTCCGCTATTACGCCAGCATCGTTTCGTCATTTTCCGCTTTTGTGGAAAAAGCCGCGCAAAAAATCGCACCCCTGCCCGTGAAGATCATCGCGCCGAGCCACGGCATCGTGTGGCGGAAAAATCCCAAGCGGATCATCGACTTGTATGTGAAGTATGTTACTTACGCAAAAGGCGCCGCGGAGAAAGAAATCGCCGTTATCTGGGGGTCTATGTACGGCAACACCAGGGCGGGGCTTGACGCAGTTCTGCGAGGCATAGAGGCAGAGGGCGTTCCGTATACGCTCGTCCGCATACCTGACGAGAACGCCTCATTTGCGCTCGCCGCCGCCTACAAGAGCGCTGCGCTCGTCCTGGCGATGCCCACCTACGAATACGCGATGTTTCCGCCTATGGCGTACGTCATAGACCTGTTCCGGCGCAAGCACATCTTCAACAAAACCGTACTGCGCATAGGCTCGTTCGGCTGGGTGGGCGGCGCGAAAAAGGAATACGAAGCTGCTATAGAGCCGCTCAAGTGGACCAGCCTCGAAAGCCGCGAATGGCCCGGCTTCCCGTTGGCGGACGACCTTGCCGCGCTTGAGGCAAGCGGACGGGAACTGGCGCGGACCGTAAAAGGACTGTAGAAGAGCCTGGATTATGTATGGCATCTCCTTTTCTCTATGGAAAAGGTCGGCGACGGCAATACATAAGGGATGTGTTTCCTTTGGTGCTAACATGTTGTGTGGAATCTTTGTTGGCAATAAAAGTAATATGGTTTGTGGATGCTGGAAATGTCCCTTTGTCGCCATGTATTCCGTGGCGGTTTGGGGCGCTTCCGGCACCTGAATCTTGAAACTTTATTCGCAGTGGGGTTTACTACCCCGCCCCTGTGGGGCGGTTGCTGTTTGTAATACTTACCATTCTATGGTAGTAAACCCCCACAGATACTAATTTCCTTACAGAACGAACCTCGTCAATTCTGTAACACGTACATGTTTCCCCGTCGCTTGCGGCGGGGAGGTTCATTCACAATAAGGGTTTAATACCCCGTCTCTTGGGGTGGTTACTATTGTGTAACACATATATTTATCGTAGTAACCCCTACAGTTAAAAATTTCCTTAACATTTACATGATACCATGCTGCTTCCAGTGAAGAGGTTCATTATAGATACAAAGGAGGTGTTTTTTCCCGTACCGCCTGCCAAAACAACATAAAACCAATAGTATTGCGTCATTACACTTAAAGTTTTTTCTGTTCTTTGTCGCATTACCGGTCTTGGTAATTATCACGCTCTTTGTATTTTTCTTCAGATCCCAGATAGTTGACATTACCAAAAAACAGCGCGCAATAAACCTGCGCCAATACGCCGCGCGCATCGACGGCGAACTGCAGTATATGTCCCTTGTCGCTTCCTCTTTGATTCACAATACCACCTTAATGGAGCGGTCGCAGGCTTTCATTAACGCCCAAACCGCCGAACAGCGATACCTTGCATCCTCGGAGATTGAACGAATTTTTCAGACCTATTTTGTTCTTTCGCATCAGCTCACCGGTTTTTACATGATGTTTGAGGGCGAAGATACCCCCCTTGTTTTGCGTAACTACGCTGGGATAAGTCTTTCGGACAAAGAAATCAAAGACTATATCGCCATGGCGGATTCCATGCGCGGCACCATGGTAATTCCCGATAATTTATATTTCAGTTACCGTCAGAGCTCTGGTTGGTTTATTGCCTCGCTGGCGGTTTCGTCTCCAGAGGATGGGCGTGTGACTGGGGTTCGCTCCCTGATTGTTTCCTTTGTGGTAAACCCGCTGATGGATTTTGTCAGGAGGAACAACGCCGGTGAACACGACCCGCAGAATGACTCGGACTATTTTCTCTACGGCAGAAACAGAACCATACTGGCGTCAAACGACATGTCCCTTATCGGTTCAGGCATGAACGGCATTGCGGAACGTTACGGAAGATCATGGATACTAATGGAAGCGCCGGTTGATAGTTCAGATTGGACACTGGTTGAGGCAATAAATCTCCGTTCCCTTACCAGACCGCTTGATACCATTTTATATATTCTCAGTGGCGCCTTACTTGTCATTGTGTTGTTTTTTATACGGTACAACGCCATTTTCTTTGCCCGCATCTTTCGCCCGATCAAGCAGATGGCATCAAAAATGGAATCTGTAGGAAACGGTGATTTTTCCGTACGTTCCGAAAGTGGTGGTTTCAAAGAACTTAATACTATCAGTGAATCGTTTAATTATATGGTAGAAAAGATCGGTACGCTCACCACAGAACGGACCCGAATTGAAATAGAAGCCCTCCGTTATCAATTGAACCCCCATTTTCTCTGCAACGCCCTGAACGCCATCCGCATGATGGCAATTATTACCAAAAATGATTCTATCAGAAAAATGAGCGCCGCCCTGATGATGATCACCGAGGATACCCTTGCAAGAGAAGATACTGTCTACTCGCTGGAACACGAACTGCATATTCTGGATAACTATGTCTACATTATGCAAGTTCGCTACGGCAATACCTTTGAGCTGATCAAAGACGCGGACAATTCCCTGTTGGGATTGGGCGTCCCATCAATGATCCTCCAGCCGCTGGTTGAAAACGCCATTCTGCACGGTTTTAACGGATTGCCAGGACTGGGAACCATCGTCGTTTCCGCCGCGCTGGAACAGGAGCAGCTGGTCATATCGGTCAGAGACAACGGCAACGGCATGAGCAACGAAACTTTGGAAACCATATTCAATGACAACGGGTCTGTGGGACGAACGGGTTTGAGCAGAATCGGGCTGTACAATGTCCGCAGGCGCATTATACTGGCTTACGGCGGCGCGTACGGAGTAGACGTGGCAAGTTACCCTGGAGAGGGAACCGTAGTTACACTGCGGCTTCCGGTACAGCAGACGCAGCGCCATACCAGCAGGGTTGTTGACAAGGGTTTGTCATGACTAATGTATTGTTGGTTGATGATGAACCCTTGGTATTATTAACCATTAAATCCCTGTGCCGCTGGGAGGATTTTGGAATCCGCATCGCGGGCGACGCGGCAAACGGCAGGGACGCCTTGGCATTCGTCAAAGCCAATCCCGGCATTGATATTGTGGTGGTGGATGTGGATATGCCTGTGATGAATGGCATTGAATTCGCCGAAGCCCTCAGGGGTGAAAATCTGAATCCCGCGCTGATATTCCTCAGTTCCTACAGCAATTTTGAATATGTGCGTAGCGCGTTCAAATCCGGGGCGTATGAATATATTCTGAAATCGGAATTGGATGAACAAACATTGCCCGGCATCATCAATAAAATTCGCGGCAGCGATCATGAAAAACAGGAAACTGAACACGGCTTTCCCGAAGATTCAAGCAGCGCGGCGCGCGGCGCATTTTTTGACGCAATCGTGAATGACACGAACGCGGATTTGGAAGCCCTTTTTACCGAATCGGCGTTTACCATAAGCTGGCCCTTTCATTTTCTGATTCTTCGCCCCGGCGATCTATTGCAGGTACATCAGCGTTATGAAAACCGTCTCTACGATTTTCAGAAAACAGTAACCGAACTGCTCAAACGTTTTGTGCCGCGCCGTTCTGGGGACTGCGGCTCGCTTTCCTATGACCAGTACTATATTTTTATGTACAGTGAAGACTCCCTTGAAAATGCTTTTGAGATGTTTTATCGAACAGCATGGACATATATTGATGCTGGTTTTGAAAAGAAAACAGGCGGTCCGGTGGCGGATCCAGCGGATTTCAAACTGCAATTTTCCCGCTGCCTCGCGGGTTTTCAGCCGCCCAGCCGCCTGGTTATCCGCAGCCGCCGCTATATCCGTGAACACTACAGTAACCCTGAACTCAATCTGACCGATATTGCCTCTTTCAGCGGCGTCACCAAAAACCATTTGAGTTTTGAATTTACCCGCGAAACCGGTGAAACCATTTCAGATTTTCTTACCCGCACCAGAATCCGGGAAGCGGAAAAACTGATTTTAGAGACTAATTTGAAAGTGTACGAAATTGCCGACAAGATTGGTTATCAAAATGTAGAAACATTTTCCAGAGCTTTTAAGCGAATAACCGGCAAAAGCCCCGGACATTTTAGTTTCTGATTATTTTCTGAAATTTCATCATAAAATCGGATTTAAAATCATTTACTCTTCGCAAAGCCAATGCTATTTTTATAGAAGTTCGGAATTAGTTATTCATATACCATTATACATGAATGACTAACTGCGTAAATTTTTTCGATTATGGAGGAAATGTATGAAAAGAATGGTCATGTTTTCTTTGACCCTTGCGATGGTTTGTGCATTGGTTATTACTGCATGCAGAAAGCAAGAAACAGTTTCGGGATCATCTACAGGATCAGCCGTAGAAACAACCACGGAAAAAATCACCCTTAAAATGGGCGATCCTCATCCTGACCGGAACACTGGCGTCGGCGGCGTGCTTGAGCGGATCAACGCCGAGTTCATATCGGCTCACCCGAACGTGGAGTTCGCAGTTGAAAGTTATCAGGATCAACCCTGGCAGGAAAAAGCGCGTATTTACGCCACTGCCAATCAGCTACCGGATATATTTAAGTGGTGGACATATCCCAATATGATAGGGTCCTTTGTGCGGGCTGGACAGATTGAACAACTTAACAAGAATGATTTTGCCAATTTCGGCTATTTGCCCGGCGCTCTTGAAAGCTGTGAAATTGACGGAGTTCTGTATGGTGTTCCTGCTTCCGGCGATATGTGGGTGTGCTATGTCAACAAAAGCCTTTTTGAAAAAGCCGGTGTTCCCCTGCCAAACAGCTGGGAAGATATTATTGCTGCGGTTCCCCAATTCAAAGCCCAGAATATCACCCCGGTCGTAACCAACGGTCTTGAGGGCTGGCCCCTGTGTATTTTCTTTGACAATATTATTCAGCGGATTAATGGTGACTTTAGCCGGACTTATGATGCGATTGATCGCAAAAATGGAGTCAAATATACCGACGACGATTTTTTGCAGGCAGCCACGTATATACAGAATCTGGTCAAAGCTGGGGTCTTTAACGTCAATCTGACCACTTCCGACTACGGCGACGCCCAGAACCAGTTTGTGCAGGAACGCGCTGCAATGTACATGATGGGATCATGGGAAATGGGTATGGCTACCAATGACGGTTTCTCCGAGACCTTCCGCCAGAACCTTGACGTGATCAAATTCCCGGTAATCCAGGGCGGCAAAGGCGCGGTTGACGACGCGATGGTCTGGTTCGGCGGCAACTTTGTTGTCTCGGCCAACTCAAAACATAAGGCGTTGGCTCTTGAGTACATACAATTCCTCGCGGAAAAATTCGGCGGCTATTGCTGGGATTCAGGCGCTGGTTTCCCAGCCCAGAAAGTTACCCCAAAAGCCAGCGACTCTGATGTCAGCAAAAAACTGCTTGAGTTCTCTAGTGGAGCCAAAAAAATCAGCGGCAGAGCCCCTGGTCTGGATTATGGAAAGACCAATGTGTTCAAGGAAGATTTCCAGGAACTGATCCGCCAGCTTTGCGCCCTGATTATTACTCCGGAAGTTTTCTGTCAGAGACTTGACGCCGCGGCGGACCTGGACGCCAAACAATAGGTATTTTGAGCCCCGTCTTTTCTGTACCACTGGGGTGGGACAGTTCTCTCCTGGACGGGGCTTTTTTTTAGAGGGAGGAAAGAAGCCAGCCATGAAAAGAAACACTGATTTATTTAGCCACAAAAAAACAATAGCAGTACTGGTGCTGCCCGGACTTTTGATCATGCTTTTTGCCATTGCTATACCATTGGTAATAAGCATAATTCTTAGTTTTGTGAAGTGGGAGGGCTTTGGTCCCCTGCAATATATCGGTTTTAATAATTATACCCGCCTGATGAAGGACGGACTCTTCTGGAGATCTCTGTTCAATGTGTTATTATTAATAATTGTAACAATTTTTGTACAAAATGTATTTGCTTTTTTTGTAGCTTCTTTTCTGACCAAACTTTCTACAAGGAATTCCCAGCTGCTCAGAACTATCTATTTTATTCCGGCGACTTTGAGTCTGGTGGTAGTCACTAAATTATGGGTCAACATATTTCACCCTACTTATGGAATGTTGAATAAGATCATACAAACATTTGGGTTTCCTGATTTTCAAATGCCATGGCTCGCCAATCCTAACACCGCGATATGGGCGGTAATATGGATTATGATATGGCAGGGATTTGGCTGGGCTGTTTTGTTTTTTTACGGCGGTCTTATGACTGTACCGAAAGAACTGGAAGAAGCGGCTCTGGTTGACGGCGCGAATAAACTCCAGCTCCAGCTCCATGTTGTATTGCCCACTATACTCCCAGTGATTCAGTCGATTGTTATGATTGACGTTATTTCCTCGCTCAAGCAGATGGAAATGGTTTATCTTTCCACAGAGGGAGGTCCTGGAGGTACTACTCAATTCCTTGCGAATTACCTGTATTTGCGGGCTTTTAAGTACGGCGAGTACGGTTATGGAAACGCTATTTCGGTGCTCTTTGTACTGATAGCTGTATGTCTGACCTTTCTTATCCAGCGGGTGTTCAAAAAACCCATGGAAGAAATTTAACGGAGTCCGGTTATGCAAAACAATATCAGTATTATAAGCAACAGGCAGAATATAACTGCTCGTGACATTTCCAAAGCGATTGTAATGATATTCCTGGTTCTTTTAGCTCTGGCGCAAATTTTCCCTTTGGTGTGGCTTTTTTCCTATTCAATAAAGAAATCCGGCGACCTTTTTGGTCCCCAATGGGTCAATTATTACAAAGCCTTTACTCAGGGCAGAATTCCTGTGTACCTTGCGAATACCCTTAAAATAGTGATTCCTTCGGTCAGCCTTGGAACAATTCTGCCGTTCTGCCTTGCATACGCCTGTACGCGCATGGAATGGAAAATGAAAAAACTGGTATGGGCTATTGTCATTATTGGTATGACCATTCCCATTCACACAACCCTGCTCCCCAACTTTCTGTGGTATAAGATTTTTCACTTGATTGATACCCATTTGGCGTTAATTATCTCCTACATGGCGTTTACCATGTCGTTTAACTCCATTGTGTTTTCCGGTCTGCTGATGAGTATTCCCAAATCAATGGAAGAATCCGCTTTCATTGACGGCGCCAATTATTTTACCATTTTGTCGAAGATCATCGCGCCCATGTCGGTTAACGGATTCATCACAGTTGGCATTATGACCTTTCTCAATCACTGGAACGATTTTCTTATGGCAAATACCTACCTTGCAACAGAAACAAAACGTACCCTGCCGTTTTCGATAATACGTTTCGCTGGGCAGTACGCGTCCGATTATTCGGTTCAGTTTGCCGTGATGCTGCTAGTTGCCCTGCCTCCGCTGATCTTCTATTTCGCTTTTAATAAATGGATGCTTGCGGGTGTTACTGCTGGAGCGATAAAGGGATAACGATGTACAGTGATTTTTTGCCTTTTCCCGGTAATTTTGTCTGGGGCGCGGCAGCCGCTTCCTATCAAATTGAAGGCGCGGTAAACGACGATGGCAGAGGAGCTAGTATCTGGGATGTTTTTTCCCATGTTAAGGGAAATACAGCGGACGGCGAGTCAGGCGACATTGCCTGCAATCATTATAACCATTACTGTGAAGACATAGACCTGATGCAACATCTGGGTGTCAAACATTACCGGTGTTCCATTGCCTGGTCTCGGATATTCCCCACAGGTTCTGGAGAGGTGAATCAAAAAGGGTTGGATTTCTATGACCGCTTGTTTGACGCCTGCCTTGAAAAGGGCGTTACTCCATGGGTTACCTTGTTCCACTGGGATTTGCCGCAGACATTGCAGGAAAAGGGCGGTTTTGCCAACCGGGACTGCGTTGACCGTTTCTGCGATTATGCCGATACGGTAACCGCGCGTTTTGGCAGTAAAATCAAAAACTGGATTACCATTAACGAGCCGTGGGTCTATTCGATCTGCGGCCACCTTTACGGCGTTCACGCGCCGGGGATTAAAGATTTGCCGACAGCCCTTTCTGTTGCGCATAACGTGCTGCTCGCACATGGCAAAAGCCTGCCAGTTATCAGAAATAATGTTCCCGGCGCGCGGGCTGGGATCGCCAATAACCTTGCATGGATAGAAAGCGCCACCAACAGTGAAGCAGACATTGCCGCGGCGCGGCGCTGGGACATGGCGTTTAACCGCTGGTTCATGGACCCGCTGTTTGGGAAAGGCTATCCTGAGGCAATGGTTTCCTGGTACGGCGGCAGTATGCCTGAAATCAAGGCGCATGATTTTGACATTATCGCCGAACCGTCGGATTTTCTGGCAGTCAATTATTACACACGCCGCCTAGTTGCTCATTCTGAGGAAGACCGCCACATTAAGGCGAAACAGGTGTATCGTCCCCATATCAAACGGGCTGAATTTGAAGAATGGGAAGTATATCCCGAAGGGCTGTACAAGGTGCTTGTGGACATTAAGAAGCGGTACAACAATATCCCGGTCTACATCAGCGAGAACGGCACCACCTGCCTGGATGTCATTGCCGCGGATGGCTGTGTACATGATCCTGAACGGGTGGAATTCTACCGCCGTCATTTTGCCGCCGCATGGCAAGCCATACAGGAGGGCTGCGATCTCCGCGGCTTCTTTGTCTGGACGCTGTACGACAATTTTGAATGGGGCTTTGGTTATACCAAGCGCTTTGGCTTTGTCTACATTGACCGGGAAAACGACTTGAAACGGATTATCAAAGATTCCGGGCATTTTATCGCCTCAGTTTATGGAAACAACGGTTTTTCGATAGATTAGGACGCGATTCCCTATATGGGATTGAGAGATCATTCAGCGCGGCTTCTCCTTTGCCGCTTTTTTCTCTGATAGGCAGTTCGTGACTTCGCCTTTTATGTTTATTATATTGTACATGAGGAAACGCAAGAGCGGGTAGATGGAGGCTTCGGACATTGTAATCAACAATCCATCAGAATTAATTGTGGAAACATCTGCACTTTCCGCAGGAATATACAAGGTGAAGCTTGTTACGCAGTACAGCGGGAGCGGGGGCATAACACTCAAAGAACCAAGAAATGGTATTTTCGATAAAATACTAACCTAACCGTAACCGTTGAGGGATAAATTGAAAGGCGAATTGCAGGGTGTCTGCAACCCTTGATGCAGACACCCTGCAAGCCTCGTTGCAGACCTCCTGCAATTAGGGTTGCAGCCACTCTGCAACGCTCGTTGCAAAGTGGCTGCAAAAAGTGATGAGGAAGCAGACCATGATAAATGTAAGAAAAGCATCCTCTCTGATTTTTCAAGCTTGTTCGTTATAGTAAGGCGGACTCCGCTGTCCACTTTCTTTAATTTTTCCGCAACCTTGTAAAAAACACGCCGCCCAGCAACACGGCGATAACGATAATCACCACATTGAACACAATGGTATAATCCCGCGGCTGCTTCTTCGGTTCTTCCGAAGAATAAACGATTTCCCCTAAAGTCACACGGTCGATCTCGCCGCGCAGTATCTCGTCGCTGTACCGCGCGATATCAAAGACTGGCGCGGTTTTATCAGGATTGGCGCCAAACTCCAGCGTATAGCTTTCGCCCGCCGCGCCCTCGAAAATCAGCTCATCGGCGTAATACCGTACTGTGACGCCGCTTATCTTGATAGGTCTGTCGTCGCCATCCGCGATGGTAAGGGTGTAGATGTCTTCCGTTGATATCCGCCGATCCAGCGGCATAGTCGTATCAGCATAAACCGCGCCCTCGAACGAGAGATGATAGAGCTCCTTTCTGATACCGCCGGAAGCCGATACCATCCGCCGGAACATGTTCCTGGTTTCTATGGTGATATCGCAGAGCCGCAGATTTTGAAGCCCTTCGAGATGAACCAGCGTCTGCCGTTCTCCGTCCTCGACTGAGAAAGCAGGCCGGATAGTTTCGATAAAGTTGATAGCCTTGTTAAGCGTTTCGCTGTAAACCAGCTCAACCGAATCAAAGGCGATTTGTTCAAGGTTGTTGTTAAGCTCCAGCCGGTAATGCGTGAACTTTTGCGGCCGGGCAAACTCAACGGCCAGCTTTTCCTGTCCATCAACGGCGTAAAGGGTATTGTAGGCCACTAACTCCCAGTGGAGGTTGTCGTGACTGCCGTAAAGCACCGCCTCTTTGGCGAAGCTCTCATTACAGGTGGAGAAAGCGATAGAGGTGGCGATGATATCACTATCCAGTTCTCCGACAACGCGGTAGTCAAAGTAGAAGTGCTCTTCCTTGAGATAGGCGTTGATCAATTCCATTGGGTACCGTTCAGCCCGGCTCTCCTCACTGACGCTGCCTGAGCGTATGAAGTAAGGTACAGTCTGCCCTGCGCTGTCAACAATGCGCAAATCGGAAAGATCACGGTTAGCGGCGTTGTAGACAGCGGATGAAAGGCGCACCGCCTTGTAGCGGTTTCCGCCTGTTATGAGAATTGAAGCGGTATGCGCAAAAGCGGTCGCATGTAAGCCAATAATCACAAGCAAAGCTATCAGGACGCTAATTGTTTTTCTGCCCATCGGCAATCACCCCCTCCCGAAGCTCGAGCCGCTTGATGAAGCGCTGGTACACAAACGATATCGTAATGAGGGTTACGCCCAGTACAAAGTAAGTGACGATCCGATAGCCCTGCGTCAGGGTGTAAAGATCAATGATGAACAGCTTAACAACCGCAAGAATGGAAAGACACAGCCCGAATTTGCGCAACAGCGAATAGCGCCATATAAACCCCAGCACGATCCATGCAAGAGCGGTGAGTACATAAATAACGCTGAGCACGGCGCTGGAAAAGGCAAGACCATACTGCAAAATCAGATTCTGCGTAAGGACGACGACGAAGTAGCCTGAAACGATGAGCGGGACATATTGCGCCGCCAGTCGTTGCTCGGCGGTGAGCGTACGAGTTACCTCAAAGAGGGCGAGCAGGGAGATGATTCCTAGCAGCGCCAGTATTACAGTTCCGACTATGGTGACGCCCAACGCAGGGCTGTCGGCACGGAAATAGGCTCTGGCTACAGGCGAGGCGTTGATGTTCAGCAGCGCCAGACCGAGAATACCGATTATATGCAGCACAACCGAAAGAATCCGTACGCCGCTCGTCCGCAGCAGGGGAATGCGCGGAAAGGCGTAGGCGAGCGCGAAAGTGACCGTAACCATCGCCGCGCCAATAAGATAATCGAGGCTGTAACTATTCCCCTCTCCGTAGTACCTGTTGAGAATAGGCAGCAGCTCGGCGAGAAGCAGATATTGACTGTAGAGCCAGAGATTAACCAGCGCGAAGTATTTGTAACCTGAGGCGAATGACCCCGCCATAGTGCCAGCCCGCATGTGAGCCCCGAGAATTGCCATGCTCCCGACGGTTATAGCCAGATACTTCCACGCGAACAGTCCGTCGTTTATGAGCAATACGTCAAACACAACAAAGGCGAAAAGACAGAGGCAACAAATCACAAGCCCTGCCTGACGAAAGCGCTTTTCCTCGCGCAGGATTCCATAGACGGCCAGCAGAACCCCCTCGGCAAGCCAGCCCAGCGAGAGCCACATCCGCCCAAACTGGAACGGCACCACCAGGATAGCAAAGGCGAGCCCTGTCAGGTAAAAGAGCGCGCGGGTGTGGCGGTCGTCGCCGCTGAATTTCTTCTCAATAAATCTCCCAAGGAAAAGGTACAGGACAGCGAAGACCACAGCCAGAAGCCCGTGATAGTCCTCAAGGTCAAAGATAGTGAAAACGCCGTACATCATTATGCTGCTGAAAAAGGTGTTGATCCCCAGCAGGACTATATCGGATTTGCTCACCTGCACACGAGCGCGATAGCTGCTCACCAGTGGAATGGCGGTGTAGATGAGGAACGCGAACAGGACGTACAGAATTGTAAGGGTTTTGCTCAGTGGATCGGTTGCGTCCGCGAAGACAAAGCAAATGTAGCCAGTGCCAAGAATATTGAGCGAAAGACCCAGAAAGGACGAGAACCGCCATTTCTCGCGGAAGGAAAGAAGCAGAGCCAGCAGGTTGAGGGTGATAAAATAGACCATCGCGCCGTAAGCGACCACGGCGCTTTCACTCACTGAGAACATCGGCAGATAGCCGCCGACAAGAGCAAAGGCGGCGATAGTCTGCGAGCGGTATCGGGACGACAGCGCAAAGGCCACCGCTGTGATGAGGACGCAGATCGCAACAGCTGGGAACATGGAAAGAATCCCAAGCCCAAAGTAGCTGGTAGCCAGCGCGGCGTAGAGGATGGCCACGCCGCCCGCCGATATACCCAGCGAAAAGACAGTGGGCGCCGATTTTCGGTTGAGGAACTCACCAGCGGCCAGCATTACGCCACCCAGTCCGAATAGCATAATCCCCTTTACCGTATCGTCAAGGCGGCTATATGTAAACCGCGCCAGCGTGATAGCGCCGATCAATAACAGGAAAACCCCTGCCACGTTGAGAAGGTTGAGCCCTACCAGTCGCTCCATATTGTTTTTTTTGGCGGCGGCGCGAACCTGCGTGTCGGTGAGCGGCTCGGTTCTCATATCTTCAATAGCAGCGCGTTCTTCGCCAGTCAGGGGACTGCTTGCGGCGACTTGAGCGCGCGCCTCTGTCACACATTTGTCCGCCAGCGCAGTAATCGCGTCAAGCTGTTTAAACAGTTCATCCTCAGCATTAACGCGATGACGGGACAGATTTTCGCGCAAGCCGTCCGCCCTCGCACGGACCTGCCGCTCAAGGGCGGTCAACCGGTTGAGTTCTCCTTGCGTCTGAGACTCAAAGTAAATATCAAGCTTGCGGGTTGCGGCCTCAAGCAGCTTTGTCCTTTCGCTGTACATCTGCTCGGCCAGTGCGTTTTTAAGACCCGAGTTCTCGGCGGCCAGAGCCGCGGCCTCGGCGCTTGCCTTGTTAAGTTCGGCGCGCAGCTTTTCTGCGCCCGCTTTGAGCGCCGCGTTTTCCTTTGCGAGATCGCTACTTTCGAACGTCCGCCGCTCGATCTCAAGAGCATCCGCGATTTGCCGCTGTTGTTCGATAATATGCTTTAAGCGCTCAACGCTTTCCATTTTATCATTCTCCCAACTCAACTATTATGATTCTTAACATAAATGCTCTTTGAAAGAAAGAGATTTCTTCTATATTTCATGGCGCCCTCCCATCTACACGTAAGTATTTTACTATATCCTGTTTGTTCAGGCAAGGCGTAGCATGAATTTATGCGCCAATCTCGATAAAACGCCGTATATATATATCACATATTTTCGTTCGTAAGCTGTCTGTTCAATGAACGTATTTAGTATGTTTGTCTTTTCCCCGCATTGAAATTTCCTCATTATAATCCAGTTATATATATGTTCAAAATTGCAAATTAAATCAATATTTAACCTTGTTAAAATCGCAATAGTAATGATATAATCAAAAAAATCGAAATGAGAGGTTTTGAAATGTATACTAAACATAATGGATATTATAATATCCTGGATCAGATCCGTCTGTTTATGACTATAGTGGCGGTTCTGTTTTTTGCGGGAATTACCCTTTCCTGCGGAACTGGTAAACTAACAGCTCCTGCTCCTGATGCGAAATTTATCGCCGCCCATACCGGCGGCATTGTTTCCCTGTATGATCCTATAAAGGTCGTGTTCAATGCTCCCCAGGGCGGAGACAAACCAATCGCCGCCAAAGCGTTCAGACTGTTCCCTTCTGCGGAGGGCGGTGTGTCATGGGAGAACGACTATACGCTGGTTTTTACTCCTTCCAAGGCTCTCAAGCCTAGTACTCATTATCAGGCACTGGTTACACCGGCGTCCTTTACAACCAGCGGCGGAACTCCCTTTGCGTTTGAATTCGGAACGTCTCCAGCGGCCTTTGAAGTCCGTTTTGATCCGGTCAGAACCGATTCTCCTGAAGGCATACGCATATCCGGGACAATCATCACGGAGAAGGGACATTCCGATTCGGATATTGAAAAAACACTACGCTACGGAGAACTCTCAAAGCCTGAATGGGTTCATGAAGAAACCGTACACCGCTTTACCTTTTCCCCGGTGGAACGGGGCAAGCAGGATCGCACGGTTGCGGTCAAGTGGAACGGAAGCTCTCTTGGTTCCAAAGAAAAAGGGGAGGTGTCTTTTCCCATCTCTGCATTAAACCGTTTTGAGGTACTTGATATACAGCAAACCGATCCTAATACCCTGCAGGTAACCTTTTCATCTCCCTTGAAAAAGAATCAGGATATGCGGGGCTTCATTTCATTGTCAGGGAACACCAATGTCCGTTATTCGGTAGAGGATAATATTGCGCAGATATATGGCAGCGACGGCATCCCTGAAAATACGGTACTTTCCATTCAGGATTTGACCGACGCTTATGACGAAAAACTGTACACACCTGTCCAATATACGGTCAGTGGAAGATGGGATCTCCCGGAGACACGGTTCGGAAACGGCGGAAATATCTTGCCTACAACCCAAGGAACCTCTCTGGTGGTGGAAACGAGAAACCTCAGCGGTCTCATTGTAGAGGCATTTGAAATCCCCGGACAGAACATGACCCAATTCCTTCAAGTAAACGACCTTGGGGGAACTCAGGAACTCTACCGAGTGGGTGAACCGGTTTGGGTCAAAGCCCTTGAATTTCCCTGGTCAGAATCGGACAAGAACAGGTGGGTACGTCGTGGGCTTGATCTTTCGGAGTTAAGCCGCAGATATCCTGACAGTATGTTCAGGATCAGGATAACATTCAGGCATCGTCACGTAAAATATGAGTGCGAAGCAGGACATGCCGATTTTTCCACCCTTGAATTTCCCGATGACACGTTGCCTCCTTATCCGTGGGACACCGGAGCAAGCGAGGAAAGTAACTGGGACTATTACGATAACTATTCCGAAAACAGTTATGACTGGTATCGTTACCGCCGGGATCCCTGCCATCCGGCTTTCTATACTCCCTATTCTGACCATGATATAACAGTGGGACGGAATGTGCTGGTTTCGGACTTGGGACTGCTGGTGAAGCGCGGCGTCTCCGGTGAATGGCTGGCGGCGGCAACGAAACTCGATACGGCGAATCCCGCGTCGGGGTCAGAGCTTCAGCTTGTCAATTTTCAGGGGCGGGTGCTCCAAAGCGTGAAGACCGGCGCTGATGGTCTGGCTTCGTTCAAGCCGGAACCGGCGGCGGCGTTCCTTTACGGATATGACGGAAAGAGCCGGGCATACCTCAAACTGAATGATTCCCTTGCCCTTGCGACGAGCCATTTTGATCTTGCTGGTGAGCGGGTTGATGATGGCGTAAAGGGTATAATATATGGGGATCGGGGGGTATGGCGTCCAGGGGATACCCTTTTGCTGACCTTCCTTATGGAGGACAAGAAGAATATCCTTCCACCCGATCATCCAATACTGTTTGAACTGGAGGATCCCCAGGGACGGATAGCAGAGAGTCGAACCTATACCTCTTCGGTCAATGGTTTCTACGCAATCCCCACAGCCACCTCCGAAACAGCCCCCACCGGAGACTGGACTGCCCGCGTTCGGGTCGGGGGAAAGGTCTTTACAAAAAGCCTTAAAATCGAAACGGTCATGCCCAACCGGCTGAAGATGACGCTGGATACTGGTTCCTCTTCAAAGGGATACCTCGATTCCTCGAAAACTCCCATGACCCTTGAAGCCGCATGGCTCCACGGCGCTCCTGCGCCCAATCTCAGTGCGGATGTTTCCGTTATTTTTTCAGACCGGGAGACGACCTTCCCCGGTTACTCCGACTATACCTTCCGGGATGGTTCGCGCACAGTCTCTTCCGAACGGCACATGTTATATGACGGTATGCTGGACAGCAAAAGTCAGGGGAAATTTCAGGTGGAACTGTCCCCGGGGAGCAATGTTCCCGGCAAGCTCTACGCCAGATTCCTGACACGGGTATTTGAGCCGTCAGGGGCATTCTCTTCGGAACAGATATCGATGGATTTCTCGCCCTACAAAAGATATGTCGGACTCAAGCTCCCCAAAGGGGATGAAGCCCGGAACATGCTGCTCACCGATGTGGATCACCCTGCGGAAATTGTTGTCGTTGATTCTGATGGTAAACCAGTGCAGGGAAAGGTTCAGCTTGAATGCGCGCTCTACAAGATGGAATGGCGCTGGTGGTGGGAGAAGAGCGGAAACGAGGCTGCCGACTTCACGAGCGCCCTTTCCCGAAGTCCGGTAATACGGGATACAATAGAGGTGGAAAACGGGAAGGGAACCTGGGATTTCCGGGTAAACTATCCCTCATGGGGACGTTATCTCGTTATAATCCGGGACAAAAACGGCGGACACGCCGCGTCGCAATCCCTCTACATTGACTGGCCTGGCTGGGCTGGACGCCCGCAGACTGGCGCACAAGGCGCTGAATTCATGCTTAGTCTTACCGCGGATAAGAGTTCCTATACGGCGGGAGAAACCATTTCTGTTTCATTTCCTTCCAATAAAGACGCGCGGGCGCTGGTGGCTCTCGAAAAGGGCGGGGATATTATCCGTCAAGACTGGATTACCTGTTCCGGGGATACCACAAATTATCGTTTCACGGCGGACGGAAACATGGCTCCGAATATCTATGTTCATATTACGCTTCTTCAGCCCCATCTCCAGACCGCAAACAATCTGCCCATTCGGCTTTACGGCATAATCCCTGTAAGCGTCACCGATCCCATGACAAGACTGAAACCGGTTATTACCACGCCTCAGCAATGGGAACCTGCGTCCAAAGCCTCCTTTACCGTGGCGGAAGCTAATGGCCGTCCCATGACCTACACGGTAGCGGTGGTCGATGAAGGTCTCCTCGGTCTTACCCGTTACAGGATGCCTGACCCCTGGAATTCTTTTTTTAGAAGAGAAGCGTCCTTCCTTAAATCATGGGACCTTTTTTCATCAGTGATAGGAGCCTATTCGGGAAAACTGGAGACCTTGCTGGCTATCGGCGGCAGCGAGGATGTGTTTGATGATTCCGTCAAAAAAACGGATCGCTTCAAGCCTGTGGCAATGTACTTCGGACCCTATGAACTGGGAGCTGGAGAGTCCCGTACCGAAACCTTCGATATGCCCCAATATGTCGGAGCTGTTAGGGTGATGGTGGTTGCCGCATCCTCCCCGGCGCGTGACAGCGACAGGGTAGGGAGGAATCAGAATAAAACCACTGCTTCTGTTCCCGCTTATGGTGTCGCTGAGCAGCCGGTTACGGTCAAAAGCGATCTGATGGTACTCGGAACTCTTCCCAGAATCCTCTCCCCGGATGATGAAATTGTCATACCGGTTTCTGTCTTCTCCTATAGTGAGGGAAAGAACACTATCCGGGTAAATATGAATATGAGCGGAAACATAGAGCTTCTGCCGGGTACCCCGACTTATCTCGATGTCTCTTTTGACTCCCCTGGGGATAAGATTGTGGAATTTCGAGCAAAGGCGGCAGGGGTTCCCGGTCAGGCGCGGGTGCAGATAAGCGCCGCCTCGTGGATAACCGCCTCCTCTCCGGGTCTCAAAACCGCGCTTTATGAAACGGAACTTGAGGTTCGTTCAACCGCGATACCTGTTACGGTGAACACCACGAGGATGATTGCCGCAAACGACAACTGGAGTCAGGAATTCGCCCTTCCCGGACGGATTGGTACCAACAGCGCCGTACTGGAACTCTCTCGGATTACCCCTCTGGGTATGGACAAACGGCTTGAGTTCCTTATCAACTATCCTCACGGATGTATAGAGCAGACAACAAGTTCCGTGTTCCCTCAGCTCTTTTTGGATAAGGTGATGGACCTTACAGGGGAAGAGGTTTCGCGAATACAGAGGAATATCACCGCTGCTATTGGACGGATATCCACCTTCCAGACTTACAACGGCGGATTCTCCTATTGGCCAGGCGAATCCGGAGCCAATGATTGGGGAACTTCCTATGCGGGACACTTCCTCATTATGGCGCGCCGCGCAGGATACCATGTGCCCCAAGACCTGCTGGATAAATGGACTGAATTCCAGAAGAACTCAGCGGCTTCATGGTCGGGCAGCGGTTCGCAGGCGACCTTGAATCAGGCATACCGGCTTTATACCATGGCTATCGCCAATAAGGCTGACCTGGGATCCATGAACCGGCTTCGGGAGCGGCAGAATCTTCCGCCTGCGGCGGCGTGGCGCCTCGCGGCCGCCTATTGGTACGCGGGGCAGCGGGACGCCGCCCGGACAATGGTACGGGAACTCAGCCCCGATGTGACTGATTACCGGGAACTTTCAGGAACCTTTGGTTCTGCTTTCCGGGACAGAGCGATGATGCTCGAAACTCTATCCATATTGGGCGAAGACCTGCGCGCCAAGGAACTGTATGACAACGTGTCGGCGACGCTTGCTTCGGATGCGTGGCTTTCCACCCAGGAGACCGCTTACGCCCTTATCGCGGCGCTGCCCTTTATCGAAAATACCGTAAACAGTAACCCTGTCAAGGTCGAATACTACCTGAACAGAGACAAAGATTCCGCGCGGACAGTCTCCTTTAGTACGTCGATGATCAGCATACCACTGGAAAAGCTTCCGGGAAATACGGCGGAGCTGTATATAGCAAACGGATCAACCCTGCCGGTTTACGCGCGGGTTGCTTTTTCCGGTCTGCCCCAGGAGGGATCGGAGCCTGCTATATCCGAGGGGCTCGGCCTTTCGGTGGAGTATCTTGATATGAACGGCTACGCTGTCGACCCCACCGAGCTAGCTATGGGAGAGGATATGGAGGTAAAACTGACCGTATCCAACAAAAGCAGCGCCCTTGTTTCCGAAGTCGCGGTGGTTCATATACTGCCCGCTTCATGGGAACTGGTGAATACGCGGCTTTCCGAGGCGTCAGCCTCTTCCCGCTCTTCATCCTCACAGTCTCAGTTTAAGTATCAAGACATCAGGGATGATCGGGTGATGACCTATTTCAATCTGGCTAGGGGGGAAAATAAAGTCATCCGTTTTGTCGTAACCAGAGCTTATGGGGGCAGTTACTTCATACCGGCAATCCACGCCTATGCAATGTACGATGAATCGATCCGTGCTGTTATACCGGGGACACGTACCTATTCTCTCAAGTGAAAATACCCCGTTTTCGTGTAACCAAGCGCTGTCTCTTCTGCCTCGCTGGAGGGGCAGCGCTTCTTTGGTTCGCTTTTTCCCTGCCTAAACCGCTCTTTGATCGTCCCTACTCCCCTGTTATGTATGACCGGAATGGTGAGCTTCTGGGCGCTCAGGTCGCCGCCGATGGACAGTGGCGGTTTCCCCCGCAGAGCGATTTAGAAGAAGGGGTTAATCCGAAATTCGCTGCGGCAATTATCGAATTCGAGGATCGCCGTTTCAGATACCACCCCGGCGTTGATCCCATTGCAGTCTGCCGCGCCGCAGTGCAGAATATCCGGGGCGGAAAGATTGTGTCCGGTGGTTCTACTATTACTATGCAGACCATACGGCTCATGCGGGGTAATAGAAAGAGAACTTTCGGTGAAAAGATCATTGAGGCTGTTCTTGCTGTCCGGCTTGAGATAGGACGCTCAAAGAATGATGTTCTTGCGCTGTACGCCGCGAACGCTCCCTTTGGCGGAAATGTAGTGGGACTGGACGCTGCGGCATGGCGTTGGTATGGACGATCCGCTGTGGAGCTTTCATGGGGAGAGGCTGCTGCTTTGGCGGTGCTGCCCAATGGGCCCGGGCTTGTCTATCCGGGGCGGAACCGAGATGTTCTCAGGCGCAAGCGAGACACGCTTCTTGTCCGGCTTGCGGAAAAGGGCTATATGGATGAACAAACCCTGCAGCTCGCGCAGGCGGAACCGCTTCCGGGAAGTGCCAGGGAGCTTCCCCGCGCCGCGCCGCATCTTTTTGAGAGGATGACGGCGGAGCGGCGGAAAAGCGTTTCTGGTGGAGGACGAAACCCTGCTCCTTGGGTGTCCCGGAGGGTCGCCCGGAATGCACTTTTCGCAGAACCCCTCGTCACAACTATCGATAGTTCGCTTCAGAAGAGGGTTACGGATATCCTTGAACGTTCCGCATACCGCTTCTCTGGAAACAACATACTCAACGCCGCCTGTCTGGTACTGGACACCAGGACGGGGGAAGTTCTGGCATATATCGGCAATGTAAACAGCCCTGTTGCAGGGGATGTGGATGTGATCACCTCGCCTCGCAGTTCCGGGAGCATCCTCAAACCCTTTTTGTATGCGGCAATGCTCGATTCGGGCGACCTCAAACTTTTACCGGAGTGGTTCCCGCGGATCAGGCTCTTGCCCGTTCCCTGAATATCCCCGCTGTGCGTGCTCTTCGGGTATATGGAATCGAGCGATTTGCGGCGCTGCTTCAGTCTATGGGGATAAGCACTCTCTTCCGTCCTCCCGCGGAATACGGGCTTCCCCTGATTCTGGGAGGCGCGGAGGTCACCCTCTGGGATATTAGTGGTCTTTACGCGGGTCTTGCCCGGACGGTGATGGAACCAGACGCCGATACTTCCCTCTTTTTTCCTCCGACAATTCAGCTCCCCGCACCCGTGTCCCCGCAGAATATCTCCGCAGGAAAATCACCGGTTTCCCCGGGCGCTGCCTGGCTCACATTGCAAGCCCTCACGTCGGTGGTACGTCCGGCAGAGGAAGCCGCATGGCGCAATTTTGCGAGTTCCTACAATGTCGCGTGGAAAACCGGTACGAGCTTCGGTTTCCGGGACGCATGGGCGGTGGGTACCACTTCCTTATGGACTGTTGCTGTCTGGGTTGGAAACGCCACAGGCGAGGGGCGTTCGGAGCTGCGCGGGGTCAATACCGCCGCTCCGGTACTGTTTGAGGTCTTTTCAGCGCTGTCCCCATCCCCTTGGTTTCAGACACCTTTTGGGGAGCTGAGGACGGTGGAGGTCTGCGCCAAATCGGGATATCCCGCGGGCGCGAACTGCGAGAGCCTGAAATATGCGGAGGTTCCCCTGAACGCTCCTTATCACGATCCTTGCCCTTTCTGTAAAACCCTGACGCTCAATGAGTCCCTCGATAGACAAGTTATTCTTACCGGGGACAACCCTGAGCGTACTGTTACTCGCACATGGTTCGTGCTTCCCCCGGCGGAGGAGTGGTATTACCGTCGGTGGAATCTGGAATACAAACCGCCGCCAGCTGTACAATCGGAATCTGGCGGAGCTGCTTCCGATACGGTTTTTCCCATGGCTATATTCAATCCCGAGGAAAATTCCCAGGTATATATTCCAGTGGAACTTGACGGTTCGCAGGGGAAGATCGTTTTCATGGCGGCTCACCGGGACAGTAACGCGGTCATACACTGGCACCTTGACGGCAGCTATCTTGGCGGCACTACACTGTTCCATGAAATGGAAGCCCGTCCTGCCCCGGGCGCCCATGTACTCACCATAATTGACGGTAGCGGCAATGTTCTGAGCCGCCGTTTCTCCGTCCCCGATAGGACTGAATAAAATTCCCTTTCAGGCTCTTTTTCGCTACTAAGCCATTGTTTATATGTTTGTCCACAGCTTATCTTTTCAATGAATGTGTCTAGTATGTATCTTTTCCCGTATTCAAAAATTTTTAATATACACCTGATTTCAAGCAAATAATATAAGGAAATTTACCGAAAAGAGTTGACGGTTTAAGAAAAAACCCCTATACTGCTAGGGATAAAAGGCAGTTTGAATATATCAATATTTATAGGCATATTCAATAAAACTGTCTAAAATATTAAGGAGGATAATATGAAAAAAACAGCAGTTGTATTACCATTCTTGATAGTGCTTCTTACACTGCTCGTACTTGCTGGCTGTTCAACTGGTGCGCCGAGTAAACCTTTCCCTCAGCGGGTTCAGTATGCCAGTACTTTGATGAAGCCTAACGACAAAACGCAGGAAGACATGGAGAACATGATTATTGATATGTTCCGAAAAATTCTCACCAATGATCTGATTGTCGACTCAACCGGACCGCGGACTAAAGACGGTTTCCGAATGGTGTTCCGTCATTCCCAGGCATGGGAAGTGGACGAGGGTTATGTAGACGTATCCCATATCAATGTTTCCGAGTCTCAGGGTTATGGTATGATGATTCTTGCCTATATGGCAGGGAGTGAGAAAAAACTCAATCTTTCCCCGGAGGAGTGGATCTACGGCTGTACGAATCTGAAGGAGTACTATGACGCGATGCTGCGAACCGTACTGTACTATCCCAGTATCATTGCTCCCCATTTGTTCACATGGGAACTGCGCGGAAATCCGAAAGACGGAGATAACACCAACGGATATACGACAGTCAATGGCGTCAATGTAGCGCCCTTCACGATTGACCCGGTAGGCGGCGACAGCGCCACCGACGGCGACATGGATATTATCTATTCATTGATTTTAGCCGATCAGCAATGGGGCAGCAAGGGAAATTATAACTATAAAGCCATTGCCCTTGATATGTTGGCTGATTTCTGGACCTACTGCGTCCATGATGAATACCACACCTTACTGCTGGGCGACTGGGCTAAAGGGGCAGAGGATCCGATTTTGCAGGATGCTACCCGTCCCTCTGATTTTATCATCAGTCATCTGAAAGTATACGCGACCTTTGATCCGTCGCATGACTGGCAGTCCGTGGTTGATGCCTGTTACACTGTTATTAAAGATATCCGGGATACCCAAAACAGCATGGGTAATACCAATGGTCTAATCCCCGATTTTGCAATCCGAGGGGATTCCGGCTGGGAAGCTCCATTGGAACCCATTCTTGAAGGCGATGACGGCTCGTTCGCGTATAACGCCTGCCGTGTTCCCTGGCGCCTCGGCACCGATTATCTGCTCTTTGGCAACAGCCAAATAGGCTCTTCATCGCTGTATGACTATATCATTAAGCCGATGGATGATTTTGCCAGAGCCTATACCAAAGGCAATCTGGAACAATTTGGTCCCCTGCAATTGGACGGTACCGCTTTTGACTGGACAGACCCGGATTTGTTTGCCGTTCCGTTCCTGATAACAGCGGAAGCCAATGGCGCGGATCAGCAGTGGGTCAACACATTCTGGAACTACAAACCCGCTTATGAAGGGGATTTCAAAGGCATAAACGAATACCTTGGCGATACCTACGCCGATTATATTAAAATGCTCGTCATGCTCACCGCTTCCGGTAACTATTGGCGTCCCTAAAAGATACCGCTGGATTAACAGCTGTTTTTGTGATTGACTAAGGAACCGCTGAATATGTCGTCAAGGCGTATTCAGCGGTTTTTTGTATTTTCACGTATTGCCTCATATAAAACCTGAACTGAAAGAACAGCCGCCTCATGTGTTGAAGTACCTACAATTTTGTGCTATAGTTTGTGAAAAGTCTTGCAATGGGTGTTCCTGCGAGGAACATTATCTGAAAAAGGTTAGACAGAATGAAAAATAACCTCTTACTGCGTACAAATATACTGTTATGCGGA
>QMCE01769498.1_pt1 | contig 26642 bp, 21 predicted proteins | sample 1821851 | NCBI WGS metagenome assembly QMCE01 (sample SAMN09453174, study PRJNA476694) | Termite gut metagenome, whole genome shotgun sequencing project. | isolation source: worker | host: Odontotermes sp. | place: South Africa:Pretoria | collected 2016-01-28 | reverse complement strand
TGATACCATTGTCCTCAAGATTAACAACAGACCCTTAAAGTGTCTTGGTTACCTATCTCCTTACGAGGTTTTTGTCGCTCTTCGCTCTTGAATCCGGGAATTACATTTTATTAAAGACGCTCTTCATGTCATTTGTATGGAACAGTAATGCTTCTTGAATTTCCAAAAACAGAATTTCAACAAAATGAGACCTGTCCAATTATGTCGCTAACGGCGATACAATCTTAATATGAGGAAAAACTTTTGTAAATTGTACCATTCTATGAAGATTCTGCAATTCCCCCTCCCACATCTTCCAATCAAATATCCCTGGGCACTTTTCAGGGATACTTGTTGTCATAGAAATTATTGGTGGTATACTCCTTTAATGTAAGTTTCTGAAATAATGAATTAGTTGAGCCTCTTGCAAAACTCGGTTAGTTTTGCTGAGGTAGATCGGAAATAGTCAAATAGTTTTGGTTTGTTTGACTATATCTGTCAAAACAACAAAACCGCCCTAAGGCGGCTTTGTCTATATAATCTGTATCTCGCTATGAATAAATGAAAGGAACGGCTGGTCCTTTGACCTGCACGTCCTTGAATTCAATATTATTTGTATTCAATACCCGGAAACTCTTTACATCCGCAGAAGGTATCCCCAAGAACATATCCGAATGATCGGGACTGACTGCACTCTGTTCATCGGTGGTGAACAGGCAGTTGGTGATTTTCAGATTTTCAACAGGAGACTCGGGGAGCCCCGCGATGAATCCTGCGGAGGCCCGGCAATTAACAGCGGTAATATCCGAAATCTCTACATTTTTTATGGAAGGGGTTCCGCTGTGTATCGGCAGCGCCCCGATGTCGAAAAAGCCGTCGTCGAGGGACGCGCCGCAGCGGTAATACATATTTATCGCCAGGGGACAGAGGTTTCCCTCCATCTTGAGATTGCGGAACTTGAGGTTCTCGATTGCCCCTCCTCTTCCCCGGCGGGTCTTGATGCGTATGCCCCGGTCGGTTTCCTGGAAGAGACAGTTCTCAGCGGTAACATCGAAGATACCCGCGGCGGTTTCACTGCCGATAACAATGCCTCCGTGTCCGGCGCCCACAACGCAGTTCCGAACAGTGACATTCTTCGTAGGCCTGTTAACCCGGATGCCGTCGAGACCGGAGCCGGACTTGATGGCAATGCCGTCGTCGCCGACATCAACTTTGCAGTTTTCGATAGTCACATTGGTACAAGAGTCGATATCGATGCCATCGGTATTGGGAGCATCATAGGGGTTGATAATATGAATGGATGAAATGATCAGATTATCGCAGTATACCGGATGCACCGTCCAGAAGGGAGAGTTAGTTACAGTGAAGTCTTCAAACTTGATATTAGAACAATTAAAAAATTGAATCAGCGGAGGACGAAGGAATTGCGTATTCCGTCCGCCGCCGCCGCCGGGATGGGATATGTAATCAGGGTTAAGTTCCGCGAGTTTACGTTCGATAGCCGTTTCAGGCTCCGATTGTCCGGCGGCGCGTTTGTCCCGCAGTATCTGCCACCAAACTTGACCATTCCCTTCAAAACGGCCCTTTCCGGTGATGGTGATATTCCGCTGTCCCGTACTGAAAACGCAAGGATGCATAGCGTGGCACTCAATGCCCTCCCATCTGGAAAAAACCGGACTATACCGATCCAGCTCCGGGATGAACTGGATAATAGCCCCTTCATCAAGTTCCAGGGTGGTGTCCGAAAAGATTTCCAATGGACCTGTGTTCCATATCCCGGGACCAACGCGAAGGGTTCCGCCCCCCGCTTTTTTGAGTTTTTCAAATGCCGCCGCAAAAACTCCTGAATTGTCGAAAATGCCGTCTGCTTGACCGCCAATTGAATGTAAGTCCACTTTTTCCATTGCCTGCGTCACTCCTTTACAAACCTTTTTTTTCATAATAAAATCTATCTATGTTACAGATAGGTTTACGTGCACATGATTACGGCAAAAAATCAGCGGAGGAACTCGCAGACACTCTCTCCGTTTTTTCTCCCGCCTCAATTCAACTCGCCTTGGCAAAGGCGTTTTCTGATCCACCTGTTGTCCCCGGCGGACTTAGTCCGGGATATGCCCGCCGCATAGGGAATATCTTTGCCCGAAAGAACATCGCTATTGCGGTTCTTGGGTGTTACATAAACCCGGTACATCCCAATCCTGATCAGCGGGAAAACATGCTTCGCCGCTTTGAAGATCATCTCCGCTTTGCCAGGGACTTCGGCTGTTCTATGGTGGGAACAGAAACAGGTTCCTGCAACCCCGACTGCTCATGGCATCCCGACACGGAGAAACCTGAAATCTTCGAACTCTTTTGTGCCTCAATCGAGCGGCTGCTCAACACAGCGGAAAAATGCGGGTCCATTGTCGCGGTAGAAGCCGTCGCAAGACAACACACTATCAGTACTATCGAACTGATGGCAAAACTTCTAAACCGTTTCAAATCCCCGGCGCTCAAAGTTATCTACGACCCGGTCAATCTCCTTCCCGTGGAGGGGCTTTCCGAACCTCAGGCGGCCTTTTTTGAACGGGCTTTTGAAGCCTTCGGAGATCACATTGTTGTCGTACACGCAAAGGATTTCCGTATGGAGGGAGGTAAAAAAAGGGGAGACCTCCCTGCAGGAACCGGCGAACTCGATTATTCTGCCCTGCTAAATCTCCTGATGCGGAAAAAACCGGGAATCGATATCCTGCTTGAAAACAGTTCCCCAGATACTGTCCGTGACATTTTTTCACGGTTCAGAGATATCGAGACTCACTATAATGATAAGAGATGATATAGGCTTCCTGCAAGCAAAAAAACTGCTATCTTAGATTATTCTGTTCAGAACGGGAAAATCACCGAAAGCCGCCGCTTTGTTTCTATCCGAGGGGTGAAACTTCGTTATACTCCTTTAATGTAAGTTTCTGAAATAATGAATTAGTTAATTTTTTATTTCAGAAAAACTTAGATCGGAAATAGTCAAATAGTTTTTGTTTGTTTGACTATAAAGCGGCGGTAATTTTCCGGCTAACTCTTCATTGGTCAATGCCCGTTGTTTACAGTTTAACAGCGCAACATTTCGTTCCGATTCCGGAACCAGAAAATCTTTTTCCCACGTGTGAAAAGATGGACCGTCTCCCACTACGCGGAAATAAGAAAGCAGAGCATCCAAACAGGAAAAAGTTAAACGTACATCGGTCAGACAGTCGCCGTCATAATATCCGGTCCATTGACCGTGTTCCGCTTCTTCAAGCAGGGTAACACTTGCCTTGTAGTGTACATGAGCTTCGGCCGCAAATCGAAACGCGGAAACCGTGTCGCCGGAAATTCCGGCCAGAAAACTTTCGCAAAACGCTTTTGTTCCCGCCGCTCCGTGCAAATGCAGGAGGCCGTGCAGCAAAAGGGAATCGGTAAAAAGCTGCCGGCTGTTTTCCGGCAGGGAAGGGCGTAGTGACAGACATTTTTTACAGAAAACTTCCCAGCGGGGCAGGGTTTCGGCGGCTATGTTTTTTAATGCGGCCGCCTGTTCGGCACAAGGTACATTTCCGGTCAGCCAGAACAATGATTCCAGGCCGGCATCAAGCCTTCTTTGCATCATACCGCATAACAGTTCCCTCACCGGATGATGCCATAATTGTTCGCCGGCATGATCATCTTCATGTATGCCGTACCGGGCGGTACAGGAAGCATATTCGGCAAATAAAGCGGCAACATCTTCTTTCCTGTCTTCACCGTAGTATGTTTGTGCATAACATTTTCGCCATTCATATACATTGATATTTCCCGCCTGCCAGAGAGCTCGCAGCAAATCCAGGCTATGTACATGGGGCTTAACGCTGCCGCAATTCACAATCCAGCACTCATCCGCCCCGGCTGCCAATGCCATGTCCAGTTCCGCCGTCATAAATTCCGCCGTATTAGGCGACATGGTAAGATGGTTCGATGCCTGTAAATCGTGAAATGAACAGTGATAATAAATTCCATGAGAGCCTTTATCGCGGGGATCAGGTAATGAGTAAATTCGCGGATTGCTGTTACCCTGCCTCCGTGAAACCATGCGTCCGTAACCGTTATCAGCCCAAATTTTGATAATGCCGGAAGGAATATCCAGAAGACCGCCGCGGTACAACTCCGCCATTTCACCGTAAATATTAATACAGCATACCGGCTTTTGCACATAACGCCGGATTATTTCCCATTGTTTTGCAATAACCGCGTTTATACGTTTTCCGCGCTGTTCCGCCGCGGCACATTCCGGATCATCATCCCAAAACGGACGGTCTCCCTGCCCCCGAAAACCAATATTCCATATTACGCGGTTATCTTTTTGTTCAATAACCGCCTGTTCCCAAAGATCCTCAAATAATTTTTTGTTAAGCGTATACGAAGGTATTTTATCGGGATAGGAACGTGAAAACATTTCCGCGCCCAGCGGCTCGGCATGGTGATGGGTAATCCACAGCCCCATAGCCGCGGCAAGATCGCGGTATTTTCTGCTATTACTGTCGGTTCCGGGGATGGTCAGATTTCCGCCGCAGCGCAGCAGTGCCTCAAACACCATGCGCCAATGTTCTTCATCCTGACCTGTCTTCCAATGATCAATAAGTACTTCATCATTGATGAACCAGCCGCGGAAACGCACCGCGTATTCAGGCGAATGATACACGCCTGCCGGAACGGGAATCGTATCTTTCATGGTACATTGCTGATCATTCCAAAACCAGAAAGGTGTTACATGCAAAAAGTGTCCGCTGATAAAAAGCAGGGCATACACACAGCCTAAAGTGCCGCAATATTGTAACAACATTTGATCTGTTGTAACGATAATTCTCCAGCTTTCATCGGGAAGCCCCGAATCTAAGGGTTCTATCATGATACTGCCAGCAGGCTGGCTAAACGGTTTCAGGATTTTCTCCATGTCCCGCTGTAAAATTGCAATGGCGTTTATTATTGGCGGCTCTTTTTTCCCGTTAAACAGAATTTCCGTATTTGAATATAAATGAAACTGTTCTTCCATCGTTATGCCTCCAGTCCGATCCGATTTGCTGATTAGCGCACACATTCCTTCACTGTTGCGGCAACTCCGCCGGGGGCGGAAATCAATTTTTCAAACAGAGATTCTACTCGCTTGCCAAGACCAATATCGTACAAGTTTACGCCGAAAATATCCGGGTTTGACAAAATCGGTTCCAGTTGGACATGAAACGGACCTTTTTGCCCCAGGGAGATTCCTTTCAGATGAGCCGAAAGATTTTTATATAAGGGATCGGGGCTTACTTCAAAAGGCGTTCCTTTATCATCAATTCCCAGCAAATAACGGATCCATCCGGCAAATACCAGGGGAATGTAGGTAAGATTTTCCGCTTTCAGCGTATTATTCGCTATGTAGGCTTTGATTGTTTCACCGAAACGGATAGGAAGTTTGAGGGAAGTATCGGCGGCAATGCGTTGGGGCGTATCGGGCATGAAAGGATTGGGAAGGCGGATCTGAATCACATTGTCGAGAAATTCCCGGGGTGACATGATTTTCGGATCCACTGCCACGGGAAGTCCTTCTTTATAACCGATACCTTCAATCAATTTTACCAAATCGGGATTTTTCATTTCCTCACTGATGCGGGTATAACCCAAAAGACAGCCGAAAACCGCGAGAGCTGTGTGCAGCGGATTCAAACAGGTGCAAACTTTCATTTTTTCTGCCATATCGACGGTTTCGCGGTCGGTAAACATAACGCCGCCGGCTTCCGCTTTTTCCAGCGGCGGACGGCCGTTGGGGAAGGTATCTTCAATAACCAAATATTGAGTTTCTTCGGCGTTGACAAAAGGTGCGATATATGTGCCCTTTGCGGTGAGCCGGCCTTCCGCCCCTTCAAAACCATCGGAAATCAACATTGTTTTCACGCTGTCATCCGGGCGGGGCGTAATTTTGTCGATCATCGTCCAGGGGAATCCGACTTTGACAGGGTTTTCCAGATACGAAACAAATCCCGCGTCAACATGACCATGTTCCTGCCATTTTTTTGCAAAAGAAAGAATGGCTTCTTTTAACCGGTCCCCGTTATGGGAGCAATTGTCCATACTCACCATGGAGATCGGCAAAGAACCGGCGAGATAACGCTGATGCAGCAGGGCGGCAACTTTTCCCATATAACTGAGCGGAGAAGCGGGACCGTTCTTAAAATCATCTTCCACGCCGGGAGCAAAAACACCGCTTGTATGTACAAGGGCATAACCTTTTTCGGTAATGGTAAAACTCGCCATTTGCAAACCGGGACCGCGGAAAATTTCCTTTAAGCGGACAAAATCAGGATATTGGGGATCTGCTTTCAATGCTTCGGCGATACTCGCAATGAGCGTTTTTTCGGCAGTACCGTTACTTTTCAGCGTAACGAGCAGACTCAAATTATCGCAGGGCAAAAAAAGTTCATCAATAATTTCGTAATCGTAGCCTTCGGCAACAATAATTCCCGTATCCGTAAAACCTTTTTCCAGCAAATTCTGCTGAAGCGCCGCGGGAAAAGCGCGGAAAATATTTCCCGCGCCAAAATGAACCCACGCGGGGGCGGCTTTTGTTGCCTTAATCATTTTCTCAATATCAAATTGGGGCAGCTTAATTCCCGCTTTTTCCCAAACTGTGGTATTCTTCAATTCTTGCAATGTTAATTTCATATACATCCCCGCCTTTGATTTCATCATTCCCATATAATAACACATCTCATGTTCGCGGGCTTGCTTTTTTTATTGCTTCCCATAATCCCAAAAGATAGGCACTTCCAATGGCGCGGTCATAAAGACCGTAACCGGGTATCGCAGCTTCTCCCCAGATTGCCCGTCCGTGATCCGGACGGATGGGACCGTCAAAGCCGCTGTCGTAAAGGGCTTTTACAATGGCGTACATATCCAAAGATCCGTCAGAAGAAAGATGTGCCGATTCTTCAAAATCGCCGGGACGGTTGTGGCGCACATTCCGCAAATGCGCAAAATGAATACGGGAGCCGAGAGATTTGATTATATCGGGAATGTCGTTTTGAGGATTGGTTCCCAGACTTCCGGTACACAAAGTAACTCCGTTGAAAGGCTTATCCGCCAGTTTCATCAATTTGAGAAGCGAATCTTTTCCGGTCATAATTCTGGTAAGACCAAAAACGGACCACGCGGGATCATCAGGGTGAATTGCCATGTTAATATCATATTTTTCGCAAACCGGCATAATAGCTTCCAAAAAATATTTGAGATTCGCAAACAGTTTTTCTTCATCTATATCTTTATACATAGCAAACAGTTCTTTTAATTTTGCCAAACGTTCCGGCTCCCAGCCGGCCAATACATAACCGTTGGACTGCTCACTTATCACACTGGACATATCGTTAGGGTCGATTTTGTCAATCATCATTTGATTATACGCCAGCGTTGTAGAACCGTCGGAACGTTTCCGCGCAAGCTCTGTACGGGTCCAGTCAAAAACCGGCATAAAATTATAGCACACCAGGTGAATTCCCGCTTCTCCCAAAACTTCGAGGCTGCGGATATAATGTTCGATATGCTGATCCCGCTCTGCGGAACCGGTTTTTATCGCATCGCTAATATTAACGCTTTCAATTCCCGCAATGGAAAGTCCCGCATCTTCCACGGTTTTCTTCAATGCCAGAACTTCATCCTTTTTCCAAAGCTCTCCGGGAAGTTTGTCGAAAAGCGTTGTAATTATTCCGGTAACGCCGGGAATCTGGCGTATTTGTTCCAAAGTAACGGAATCATGACCGGTTCCGAACCAGCGCATAGTCATTTGCATATACATTCTCCTTCAACTTAAACGATAAGGTCATTTATGTATGCTTGTATACTACCATACAAACGTATCACTGTGTGCATGTGATTTGATTATACTATGGTAACACTGATTTATGCTCGATGCATACATTAGTGTTACCTTAGGTTTTTTTTCCATCTCATTAGGAGAAATATCCATTCACGGCAGTAAGAAACCGGGGGAAAATGTTACCTATGCAGAGAAGTGTTCCTGATAGTATGCGGCAGGACTATACTTACATTAAGATAAAAGGAAAGGGATTGTTTACATGAAGATATGTTACATAGGCGGAGGCTCACGGAATTGGGCATGGGTATTTATGCAGGATTTGGCTTTTGAAAAGGAAATTGCCGGAACGGTTGAGTTGTATGATATAAAACCGGAAGACGCGGTCACCAATGCGGTCATCGGTAACGCCCTCATGGAAAAACATAATCCGGGGCGCTGGCAATTTCACGCGAACCCTTCGTTGGCCGATGCCTTAACCGGCAGTGATTTTGTGCTTGTCTCAATACTTCCCGGCGATTTTGAAGAAATGGCCGTCGATGTGCACCTGCCCGAAAAATACGGCATTTATCAGAGTGTGGGCGATACCGCAGGAGCGGGCGGCCTTATCCGCGCCATGCGGACAATACCCCAGTTCCGGGCGATTGCGCGGGCGGTGCAAAAACACGCGCCGGATGCGTGGGTTATCAATTATACAAACCCCATGACTATCTGCACACAGACATTGTACAAAGAATTCCCCAAAATAAAAGCGTTCGGCTGTTGCCATGAGGTGTTTAATACCCAAAAATTGTTGGCCGCTGTTCTGGAAGAAGCCGGCGCCGCGCCCAGGGGCAGCATTGAGCGTAAAGATATTACAGTCGGTGTGCTGGGTATCAATCATTTTACCTGGCTGGATAAAGCCTCGTGGAAGGGCGCGGATATATTTCCTTATTATCAAAAATTTGTTGAACAATATGCCGAAACCGGTTACCGCGCGGCGGAGGATACCGCTTCGGATTCCGCGCCTGGTGCCGATGAAATTGAGAAGCGCAGTATGTTCGAGTCCGAGGAACGGGTCAAAATGGATTTGTTCCGCCGTTACGGTTTAATAGCCGCCGCCGGCGACCGTCACCTTGCGGAATTTTGCCCTCATTCGTGGTATTTGGCTTCGCCGGAAACGGTTGAAAAGTGGGGCTTTACCCTGACGCCGGTTTCCTGGCGTATCAAGAACCGTGAAAAACTCATACGGCAGGCCGCGTCTTATCGTGACGGAACGCAGACCTTGGTACCGCGTGAGTCTGGCGAGGAAGGGCTTAAAATAATCAAGGCGCTCTCCGGCCTGGGGAACATGGTTACCAATGTGAATCTGCCTAACCACGGGCAAATGCCAGATTTGCCCGCCGGCGCGGTCGTTGAAACCAACGCTTCATTCAGCTGTGACACTATTCAGCCGCTTGTAACTCAAGGGTTGCCGTCTGATATACGGGCGCTCGTGATGCCCCATGTGCTGGCGCAGGAAGGCATTATTGAAGCGGTTTTTGAGGATGACCGAGAAAAGGCGTTCCGGGTGTTTTCACACGACAGCGCGGTACAGCGTTTGCCGCTTGAGGACGCGCGCGTTCTGTTTAATCAAATGTGTGAGCAGACACTCAAACAATAGAAGGGGGGGTATGATAAACCGGCAGGCGTTAATAACACGGCATAATCCTTTTTACACCAAACTGAATCGGAACGCGCCGCTTTCGGTGGGAAACGGGACGTTTTGTTTTACCGCCGACTATACCGGTTTACAAACCTTTTTTGACGATTATGCCGCCGCCGATGACGCGTTTCCCCTTTGCACAATGGCCGAGTGGGGGTGGCATTCCTATCCGTCCTTCCCGAATGAAGATGAAGGGTTGCGCCCAACTCCCTACGATACCTATGGCCGCACCGTGTTTTACGAGACCGATGAAACAGGACAGGAAGAACGTTTCCGGCATGTCCGGCAGAGCGCCCACAAATTTCATTTGGGAAAGATTGGTTTTGAATATGCGGAAACCGGCCTTTCGCCGCGTGAATGTGAACCGGTCGGCCAGACACTTTCCCTTTGGGAAGGGCTTTTGACATCCGAATTCGCCTATAAAGGCGCGGCCGTTAAAACCGAAACTTTTGTTCATCCCGATGAAGATACGCTCTATGTCCGTGTACATTCACCCTTACTGAAAGACGGTGCATTGCGCATAACATTGATGTTCCCCTATGGCAGCCACAAAAAAGCCGCCGCGGATTTTAACGCTCCCGAACGGCATTCGACCCGGATTGCCAAGGGCGCAAATAGTTTTCAGTTTCCGTATAATACGCGGAACGATGGTTTAAAAATCGAACGGGAACTGGACGCAACGCGGTATCAGGTTACCGTTAACGGCTGCGGATTTAGCGCCGCCTGCCGGGAAGAATATCACACCATTGTGTTATGTCCGCAGAGCGAAACCATTGAATTGAGCGTCCGCTTTGAGCCGCTTCATATTCCCGCATTTGACTCCATCGGCGGCGTTGCCGCGCCGGTTCCCCGCGGGCCGCAGGATTCTTTTGACGAGGCTTTTTCAAAAAGTACACAATTTTGGGAACAGTACTGGCAGTCCGGCGCCGCGATTGATTTTTCGCTTTCGAGCGACAGCCGCGCGCCTGAACTGGAACGCCGGATCGTCCTTTCACAATACCTTATCGCGATTCAGAGCCGGGGCGTTCTGCCGCCTGCCGAAACCGGGCATACCTGTAACAGCTGGTACGGCAAATTTCATCTGGAAATGCATTATTGGCATCACGCTTATTTTCCGCTGTGGGGCAGAACCGGTGAACTGAAACGGACGCTTTCTTACTACAAAAAGATTCTGCCCCGCGCGCGGGAAATTGCCGCCTCGCAGGGATATGCCGGGGCGCGTTGGCCGAAAATGTGCGATCCGTCGGGGGCCAATACCCCTTCGTCGGTTGCGGTACTGCTCATCTGGCAGCAGCCCCATCCCATTATGCTTGCCGAATTGTGTTATCGTGCCGATCCTGATGAGCGTTTCCTTCGTGAATACCGTGACATTATTGTCGAGACCGCCGAGTTTATGCAAAGTTTTGTGCATTGGGAAGATGACGGAACTTGTGTTGTGGGGCCGCCCTATATTCCCGCGCAGGAACGGCATGATCCCCGCATCGTGTTAAACGCCGCTTATGAACTTGAATATTTCCGCTGGGCTTTCCGCAAAGCTGATGAATGGCTTAATCGTTTAGGTGAACCGGGCCGCTATGGAAATATCGCGGAAAAACTCAAAAACCCCGCCATGGGGAACGGCTTGTATTTGGCTCATGAAAACTGTCCTGATACGTTTACCAAACTGCCGTTCTATACCGATCATCCTTCCATGCTGGCTATGTACGGCATTTTGGACAGTGAAAAAATTGATAAGGCTCGCATGTCGGCAACATTAGACAAAGTACTCGCCGTATGGGACAAAAAAACCTTTTACGGCTGGGACTTCCCCATGATGGCGATGACCGCCTGCCGTCTTGGCCGTTATGCCGATGCCATCGACATATTGTTAATGGAAAGTCCAAAAAACACCTACATGGAAAACGGCCATAACCGCATGGTTGGCGATAATGCCCTGCCTCTGTATCTGCCCGGCAACGGCGGCCTCTTAATTGCAGCCGCGATGATGGCGGCCGGTTTCGGCGATACCAAAGGTTCTTCTTTCCCCGCGGGCTTTACTGTACAAACGGAGGGAATCCATGCGTATATCTGATATACAAATTCGTGATCCCTTTGTGGTACTTGATGATGATACCTATTATCTGTTTGGTTCCACTGATAAAGATATATGGAAAGGTCCCGGCACCGGCTTTGATGTCTATGTCAGCGGCGGCGCTTTGGATGAATTTGACGGGCCCTTCCCCGCGTTTCGTCCTCGCCCTGATTTTTGGTCGGAAACCAACTTCTGGGCGCCGGAAATTCACCGTTACGCGGGCGGGTGGTATATGTTTGCCACATTCAAGCCGAAGGAAGGCAGGCGGGGAACGGCTATCCTGAAAAGTGAAGCGGGCATCATGGGGCTCTATGTTCCCTGGAGCCTGAACGCCGATGGCGTTTCAGGGCCGGTAACACCCGCCGAATGGGAATGTCTGGACGGTACTTTTTTTGAAGAAGGCGGAACGCCTGGCAAGCGCAGCGTGCCTTGGATGGTATTTTGCCATGAATGGCAGCAGGCCGGCGACGGTGAAATCCGCGCGCTGCGGCTGACGGACGATTTACGGCGTTCGGCTTCCGCGGAAGAACCGCTTCTCCTGTTCCGGGCAAGCGAAGCTCCCTGGGCCTGCGCGCTGCGGGGCCGCGCTCCGGGCAGTTTTGTTACCGACGGGCCCTTTCTGCACCGTGCGGAAAGCGGCGCGCTTTTTTTGCTCTGGTCGTCTTTTGACAAAGACGGCCGGTACTGCATCGGTACGGCGCGTTCCGAAAGCGGCAAGCTGGCAGGTCCCTGGAAACAATCGCCGGAACCCTTGTACAAGGCGGACGGCGGTCATGGGATGCTGTTCCGCGGCAGGGAGGGAATCCTGTACCTCACGGTACATAGTCCCAATGCCACTCCTTTAGAGCGGGCTGTTTTTGTTGCCGTAAGCGAAACAGATAATGTTCTTGTTATCAATGCTGAGGAGGATGGGTGTGACCAGAAATAGTCGTATTAAGAATCATATCTCTTCGTATTTGTTTTTGACGCCGTGGCTGATCGGTTTCTTTGTTTTTACCTTTTACCCGATGCTTTATTCATTGTATCTTTCGTTTACCAATTTTAATATTTTACAGCCGCCGAAATGGATCGGCTGGCGTAATTTTTTCATTATGTTTATCGGCAGCGATGAATTTCCCCGTGATGACCGTTTTATCAATTCGCTGTTTGTTACATTCCGTTATGTGTTTATTTCGGTTCCTCTGAAACTGGCTTTTGCGCTGTTCATTGCTATGCTGATGAATCAAAAATTACGGCTGATTCCCCTGTACCGCACGGTATATTATATTCCTACTCTGCTGGGCGGTTCCGTGGCGATTGCCGTTTTGTGGCGGCGGCTTTTTGCCGGAGACGGTGTGATAAATATGATTTTGCATAACCTGTTTAATGTCAATCCGCCCTCATGGATTTCAAATCCAACATACTCGCTGTATACGCTTATTCTGCTTGCCGTGTGGCAGTTCGGTTCTCCGATGATTATTTTTCTTGCTGGTTTGAAGCAAATTCCCAACGAATATTATGAGGCGGCAAGCGTTGACGGGGCGGGAAAAACGCGGCAATTTTTCAGTATAACGCTTCCGGCGCTTTCTCCCATCATTCTGTTTAATCTGGTTATGCAGATGATAAGCGCGTTTCAATCATTCACTCAGGCGTATATTGTTTCAGGGGGAAACGGAGGTCCGCTCGACTCTACCATGTTTTACAGTTTGTATCTTTACCTCAAAGGATTCGGGTTTTCTGAGATGGGATATGCCGCGGCAATGGCATGGTTCTTGTTGTTGATTATAGCCGTTTTGACCGGCGTCACCTTCAAGTTTTCAAAGTCACTGGTCAGTTACGGAGAATAAGCCATGAACAGAAAAACAGTCAACTTTTTAAACGCGGGTATCGCGAATATTATTATCATTTTTTTCGGGATACTTATGCTGTATCCGGTTATCTGGCTGATTATGGCTTCTTTTAAACAAGGATCGGTCATATTCAGCGATCCGGGACTTCTTCCGAAAGTATGGACTTTTGAAAATTATATAAAAGGCTGGGGCGGTATCGGCATTGTCAGCTTTGGTACATTTTTCAAAAATTCATTCGTCATCTGCTCGCTTTGTCTTTTGTGCAATGCCGCTTTTTGTTCGTTGACCGCCTATGCGTTTGCCCGTCTGGAATTTCCGGGAAGGAAACTATGGTTCGCGGTGATGATGATAACACTGATGCTTCCCTCGCATGTTACTACCATCCCTCGTTATATTATTTTCCGTTCTTTCGGCTGGATAGACACGTTCCTGCCGCTGATCGTACCGAAACTATTTGCCACCGACGCGTTTTTTATTTTCCTTTTGGTGCAGTTTATCCGCGGTTTGCCGAAAGATCTGGATGAATCGGCCTATATTGACGGCTGTGGAAAATTCGGGATTTACGCGAAAATTATTTTGCCGCTGAGTGTGCCCGCGCTTATTACCACGGTGCTGTTTACCTTCCTGTGGACATGGGATGATTTTTTTAATCAGTTGTTATACTTGAATTCTCCGCAAAGATATACCATTCCGATGGGGCTGCGGCTGTTTCTCGATTCATCGGGTATATCGTCATGGGGTTCAATGTTTGCCATGTCGGTATTATCAATTTTACCATGTTTTATTTTGTTCTTTAGCCTGCAAAAATATTTTGTACAGGGAATCTCAACAACGGGGATAAAAGGATAATCCCCGGTACATATTATGGAGGTGTTTTTATGAAACGATTTTTAGCAAACGGTATCTTTTTGCTTATCATGGCGGCTTCTCTCTACGCCGGCGGAGGGAGGGAATCAAGTAACGCTGCCGGAAGCAGCACGATTCGGTGGGCATATTGGGGAGCGGAGACCCGGGTCAGGATCAGTCAGGACGCGATTAACATTTATCAGGGCAAAAATCCCGGCGTACTGGTTAACCCGGAACCTTCAGGCGGTACCGGCGATCATTTTACCAAAGTTGATACGCAGCTTGCCGGCGGCAACGGTCCTGACATCATTCAGATGGGCGGTAACATTAACGATTATATCAAACGCGGTGTACTGCTGCCCCTGGATCAATATGCGGGAACTCTTTTGGATACGTCGGTTATTGATGCCGCCGCGCTTGAATCAGGAACTGTCGATGGGCACTTGTACGGAGTATCAACCGGCGTGACTATGCCGGCGCTGGTCTACAATAAATCCATGCTTGAACGGGCGGGAGTGCCGCTTCCAAAGGTAGCCATGACCTATGATGAATTTCGCGCGTATCTTGTTACTTTAAAAGCAAGGCTGCCGCAGGGCGTATATCCCATGATGGATATCGGCGCGATGTCTACAAACTCCGCGCCTTTCGGCTATTGGCTGAGGTATAATGGTACTCCTATATATGATGACGTAAATGAAACCACTGCGGTTACCGCCGCGGGTGCTCAAAAATACCTTGAACTTTTTAAGGACTATCGGGATAACGGCCTTGTTCCCCCGCCGGATGTAGCCGCAAATTACGCGGAAACAAACGCCGATACATCGGCGCTTATCGCGGGCAGAGTCGCTATTACCTATACCTGGACCAATCAGCTTGCGGGGCTTCAGGCAGCCACCACCGATGAACTTGACTTAATTGAATTCCCCGGAGCGGAATCTACCAAAGCATTGTGGCCGGCCCCCAGTCAGTTTTATACGGTCAATAAGGACTCCAAAAATATCGAAGGCGCGGTGAAATTTATTAACTTTCTGGTAAATGACCCGGAAGCGGCCAAGGTACTTGGTAACGACCGCGGGGCATCGGCATCTTCTTCCGCGCGGGCGGCAGGCACCAGTAATGTTAACGATCAAAAGGTACTGAATTACCTCTCCGCGGCAAGCCCGCATTCATCCAGGGAAACCGCGCATCTGCCCAATGACACCGAATTGAACAGCACCCTGTATTTAATTTACCAGCAGGTTGCCTTCGGCCAGTTGACGCCAGAAAGGGGCGGCCAGCAGATCTATGAAATGATTCAGCGGCTGATCAGAAAGTAACAGCTTGTATCTTGTACGATGAGACAAAATCATGTAAGGCTGAATGATTCGGGCAGCGTTATAATATTTTAACGGAAGTTGTTCAAATCCTGAAGGTTATTAAACAACGCTGTTAAGGAACTGAGCAGTTTCGTTGAACTGTGAGTATTCGGTTCAACGGTTCGATGAAACCGTTTTAAATAATTATTTTGAGGAGGGTTTTTATGAAACTCAGAACTACGTTTTGTTTGCTCTTGGCAGGCATTTTGGCATTCGGACTTGCTGTTCCTGTTATGGCACGCGGCGGAGCACAGGATGACGGCGGCTATCTCCGTCTCGCGTGGTGGGGCAATGCAACGAGAGATGAGCGAACCATAGCTATGGTACAGCTTTTCATGGAAAAGAATCCGGGGGTTACCGTGGAAACTGAGCCGGCGGCTTGGGATGGATATTGGCCTAAACTCAACACTCAGTTGGCGGCGGGAAGCGCGCCTGATGTTATGCAGCAGGACTATACTTACATAGAACAGTATAATGCCCGGAATCAATTGCTTGATCTAAACACGTATGCTCAAAACGGAACAATAAATCTTTCCGATTGGTCTGATTCCGCTTTGGCTTCCGGCCGTCTTGGCGGAAAACTTATTGCGATAAGTCTGGGAACCAATGCGTGGGGCATGGGAGTAGATCCCGCAGTATTGGCTAGTGCGGGGGTAACCGTAGATGATACGGCTTGGACATGGGCAGATTATGAGCGGATTGCTTTAGCGGTTTTCCAGGCAACCGGTGTTCAAACAATGCCGGCCGGCGCCCAGGAATTTTACCAGACATTTGAGCATATTGTTCGTCAGTTTGGAGTACCTCAGTTTGCGGCCGGCGGAAAGAGCCTTGGCTGGACTAACAACGCGGCAGCGACCGCGGCTGTAAAAGAATGGTTTGATATACAGCTTCGTCTGAAAGCAGCCGGCGCTCTGTACGATCCTCAAGATGCCTTTGTCATGGGCCGGGCCATGAACGAATATCCTATTGCTCAGGGCAAGACATGGAATAACTTTCACTGGAGCAACCAGCATATTGGTTATCAGACCGCGGCAAACCGTCCTTTGGAATATTATATGTTCCCGACCGTGAATGGAAATAAGGCGCCTTTCGGTACGTATCTTAAGCCATCTCAGTTTATTTCCATATTGAGTTCCGCGGAAAACAAGGATTTGGCCGCCAAGTTTGTGAACTTTATGATCAACGATCTGGAAGCTAACCGTATACTGCTTGCTGAAAGAGGTATCCCCGTACCGGCTTCTGTCCGGAATGATTTGTCCTCACGGGTGGATCCGAATATGAAGTATCTCTTTGATTTTATCGGGAAGGTAACACCATTATCCAGCCCCATAGATCCGCCCGATCCTGCCGCCGCCGGTGAAGTTTACGACACGATGCGGCCGATAGTGCTTCGCTGCTTGCTTGGTGAGTTAACTCCTGACGCGGCAGTGAGCCAGATAATACAAGGTGCTAATGCGGTATTAGGCAGGTAGAATGTTTGGTGTTGGCGGAAAATAGCCAGGAACCATTTCTTGTTTGAGTGGAATGCTATTGGGTTCATGCACTAATTGATGTATGAACCTAGGCATATAAAGTTATATGTGACTTTGTAATTTCCCATTACAAGAAGATACCCCGAAAGTGGGATGTTTACATCCATATTTCCCATATATCCATGCTTCGGGGCTCTTCATTTTTCTATGGAGTATTCTATGAAGGGGTCTTATTCTGCCATGCGGCAGATGCAAGAAGATGTTGCGGGGTATCTTTTCATTAGTCCTTGGCTTATCGGCTTTTTATTATTCTCGGTTATTCCTATCGGAATGTCATTGTACTTTTCATTTACCAATTATGACATACTCGGTTCTCCTCTGTGGTCGGGTTTGGCTAATTTTAAACGGATGTTTACCGATCTGCGGTTCTGGAAATCTTTGCAGGTTACGTTTGTCTATGCGTTTGTTTCAGTTCCACTGAGGCTGGTCTTTGCTTTTTTTGTGGCAGTCCTGTTCAAACGGGGCGCCCGCTTAATACGGGTATATCAGGCGGCGTATTATCTCCCGTCTTTGGTAGGGGGGAGCATCGCGGTCGCGGTTGTCTGGCGGCGTATGTTCACCATCGATGGTCTTGTGAATACTTTTTTGCAGGCATTAGGGATTCACAGTTCGACAAGCTGGATAGGAGATACCCGTTCCGCCCTGGGAGTAATCGTGCTTCTGGCTGTCTGGCAGTTCGGATCGGCCATGCTTATCTTTCTTGCCGGGTTACGGCAAATTCCCAAAACATATTACGAGGCAGCCTCGATTGACGGGGCGGGCTGGGTGAAACAATTTTTCCACATAACAATCCCCCAAATGACGCCGATTATTTTTTTCAACCTGATCATGCAGTTGATAAGCGGCCTTACCGTTTTCACTCAGGCTTTTATTATTTCAGGAGGAAGGGGTGATCCCCAGGACAGTACCCTGGTGTATGCCCTCTATCTTTATTTACGGGCTTTCGCTTATAACGAAATGGGATACGGATCAGCCCTTGCGTGGGTGCTGGTGCTTATTATTGCCGTATTTACCAGTTTACTTTTTAAAACTTCGGGCCGTTGGGTCTATTACGAATCATAGGCGGGGTAAACATGACTAATACTGAAAAACGGCCTATGGCCCAAAAACGGATTATAGCCAGAAATATGAACAATCTTGCCTTTCACGCGGTGGTTCTGTTTATCGGCTTTTTTATGTTATACCCGATGTTATGGATGATTTTGGGTTCGTTTAAGCCAACGGAAGAACTCTTCGGTACTCTTTCGTTGCTGCCAAAAAATTTTACGCTTGACAATTATGTACGGGGGTGGCGCTTTAACGGTGTTACCAGTTTTACTACTTTCTACATTAATTCCTTTATAGTTACCGGGTTGTCAACATTAGGTGCGGTGCTTATGTCCGCTTTAACGGCATTCGGGTTTTCCCGCATCCGTTTCAGAGGCAGTGCTTTCTGGTATAGCTGTATGTTTCTTACGCTCATGCTGCCCTACCAAATTGTAATGGTGCCTCAGTTCGTTCTTTTTTCCCGCTTCGGCTGGATAAATACTTTTCTGCCCTTGATAGTACCGCACTGGGGTGGGGGAGCGTTTTTTATCTTTATGATGGTGCAGTTTTTTCGGGGGATTCCGCGCGAACTGGACGAATCTGCCATGATTGACGGCTGTAACAAGTTTATGGTATTCAGCCGGATACTTTTTCCCCTGATAAAACCCGCGCTGATAACTTCGGCAATATTTAGTTTTTATTGGCGATGGGAAGACTTCCTCGGCCCGCTTTTGTACCTGAACCGGCCGCGTACTTTTACCGTTTCGCTGGCGATGCGTATGTTTGCCGATCCTACTTCAGCCGACTGGGGGGCTATTTTCGCGATGGGCACTTTATCGCTGCTGCCATCGTTGATTATTTTCTTCTTTTTCCAAAAATACATTGTTGAAGGTATCGCGACTACGGGCTTGAAAGCCTAGCTTGAAAGCCTAGCTTAAAAGCCTAGCTTGAAAGCGTAGAAAACTAAAAGAATTATCCCCGAAACATCGGTTTTTGGGTGAAGTGTGTTACTATTACTATATTCTCACAAGGGAGAAATCAATGGCTGTTAACAGACAAACCGCGCTTGACTACGCGAAAATGGGAGCGGATACCCTCATCCGCAAATTCACCGCGGAGAAACTGCCTCCGGAAAAAAGCTTTCTGTATCATCAGGGAGTATTCCTTTCCGGTATGGAACGCATCTATCTGCATTCCGGTGATAAGAAATATTTCAATTACATTAAAGACTGGGTAGATTATAACATCGATGAAAACGGTAAGCTCCGTTTTATCCATTATGATCCTCAGTTTGACTATATGCAGCCGGCTATTCTGCTGTTTAATTTATACAAGGAAACCGGTGATGAACGCTACAAAAAAACGCTGGATGCATTCGCCCCCACGGTGGAAATGTGGCCTACCAACGCGCGCGGCGGTTTCTGGCACAAGTATGAGCATCCCAATCAAATGTGGCTGGACGGTTTGTACATGATAGGTCCCTACAGCGTCATGTATGCCCATCATTTTAACAAGCCGTATTTTTTTGAAACGATTTATCAGCAAATGCATCTTATGCGCCGGAATATGACCGATCCAAAAACTGGCCTGCTTCATCACGCCTGGGATGATTCCAAAACAGAAGATTGGGCCGATAAGCATACCGGGCTCTCTCCGGAATTTTGGGGACGGGCTATGGGCTGGTACGCGGTGGCGATTATGGATATTCTTGATTACCTTCCCGGCAGACATCCCCGGCGGCATGAGTTTATAAGCGCCGCCGTGGATATAATTAATGCCTTGCTGCGTTTTCAGGACGGAGAAAGCGGCTTATGGTTCCAGGTGGTAGACAAAGGCGGCGCGCCGGGAAACTGGCTGGAGACATCCTGTTCCTGCCTGTTTGCGTACGCCATAGCGAAAGCGATTAAAACCGGAATATTGCATCCTTCGTATTTCCGGCCCTTGAAGCGCGCGTATGAGGGCATTATTCAATCGCTTGCTTTTGAGAACGACGATCTTATTGTTGACCATGTTTGCATCGGTACCTGCGTGGGGGATTATGAGTTTTACATCAACCGGCCTACGGTACAGAATGACCTTCACGGCATGGGGGCATTCCTGCTTATGTGTACCGAGTATCATGATGTTTGCAAACAACAGGGGCTGGAATAAGTTATTTGTTAATGTGATTCTTCCATTCCGACGGAGACACCCCGGTTTTGTTTTTGAAAAGCCTGGAAAAATGATACGGGTCTTCAAAACCGAATCGGGCGGCAACTTCTTTAATTGGTAAATTTTCCTGTTCCAGAAGGCTGGCGGCCCGATGGATTTTGATATGGATGTAATACTGATAGGGAGTCATCGACGTATATGTCTTAAAAATCTCGTTGAGTCTGGAACTGCTTATTCCTATGCCGTCTGAAATATTTGAAAGATTGATGTCTCCATATATACTCGATTCCATCAGATACTTTGCTTTTTCTACAATGTTCTGATAATAATTCGGCTGTTCCGCCCGCCGTTCATGGGTTAACACTTCCACCAATAGTGAAAAAATTTTTTCACAGGCCTTGAGCTGAAAAAGAGGTTTCTGCGATTTGACTTCATCAAAAATCTGACTAAAAGATTCAAGAATATGATCGTGAAGGCCAATTTCAAAATAAATCCGCTTGCTGGAAAGAAATCCTTCTTCAAGCAAACGATGAAAAAAATCGCCGGAGAATCCTACCCAGTGTTCATGCCAGCCTATTTCGTAAACCGGTTTGTATCTGTGTTTTTTTCCGGGAAGGATTAACATCATCGACCCGGGCACCAGCTTGTACTCCTGATCTTCAAAAACAAAATCCCCCTGACCTTTTGTTATGTACACAAGCTGAAATTCCGAAAGAATCCGGCCTTCGGCAACTTTTCTAAACAAAGCAGGATGTTCGTTTTTAGCCGGAGGATAAACCGTATTCGGAAGGACTTCCATACTGCCCGCGGTAGTACAGAGCATTCCCATTTTTTCATCTTCAGAACTGTAGGGAAGATAATGCAAAAAGGAATTCCAGGTTTTTTCCAAAAACTTCTCCCGCAACAATTATATCATAGTATGCACAAAGTTTCAAAAGTAATTTAGGTTTTTTTTCCATCGCATTAGGAGAAATATCCATTCACGGCAATAAAAAACCGGGGGACAATGTTACATAACCCAAGGAGGAAAAATGAAACGGAACGCTTTTGCCATGCGCTTAAAACCGGGATGCGAAAAAGAATACAAGAAACGCCACGATGAAATATGGCCGGAGCTTAAAGCGGAACTCCGGAAAGCAGGTGTATCAAATTACTCGATTTATCTTGACCCGAAAACACATACGCTTTTTGCCTTTCAATATTTGGCGGATGATGCCACAGATGACACATTGGCGGAAAAAGAAATCGTAAAAAAATGGTGGCATTCGATGAAGGACTTAATGGATACGAATCCGGATGAATCTCCGGTAAGCGATCCTTTAATTGAAATGTTCCATTTGGATTAAGAGAATCTCCGCGTTATGAGTGTGAAGGATTTAATTGCAATTTCAAAATATTATGGATCAAATCCCGAATATATTATTGCCGGGGGCGGTAATACTTCTTTTAAGAATGATGAAACGCTGTATATCAAAGGATCCGGTACTTCTCTTGCAGATTGCACAGAGGACACGTTTGTAAAAATGAACCGGCAAGTCTTGGCTAAAATCTGGGAAAAAGAGTATCCGCAAGATCCTGACGAAAGGGAAAGTGCGGTTCTTGCGGATATGATGGCCGCGAAAAAAAAAGGCGAGGAACATAAGCGGCCCAGCGTGGAAACCCTTCTCCACGATCTGCTTCCTTTTGCCTATGTAGTTCATACCCATCCGTCTTTGGTTAACGGACTTACCTGTTCCAAAGAAGGGGCGGAAGCTGCCGAAAAAATATTTGAGGGAAAAACCTTGTGGATTCCGTCTGTTAATCCCGGCTACATTCTTTCTCTTACGATAAAAAAAGCGATGGTGGATTATGCCGCCTTAAAGGGGGAAGTCCCTTCAATCATTCTGCTTCAGAATCACGGTATTTTTGTCGGGGCAAATACAAGCGAACGTATTACAGAACTTTACAGTCGTATTATGGAACGGATTGAATCATATATAACACGAAAGCCTGATCTGTCAGGAGAACAATCGAGTTGGGGGGCTTCAACTAAGGTTATCCCCATTCTGGAAGAACTTGCGGAAATGTCCGGCGGAGGCAGATACCATGTGAAGTTCCGAAGAAACGCCGGAATCGTTTCCGTTGTGATTCTACCCGGTTTCATCGGCCTTGACTCCCGATCATATTGTCTATGCCGGCAGTGATCCCCTCTTTGTTGAAAGCAGCACAGAGGATGAAAAACAAATTGCCGCCGACATAAAAGCGGCTTGGGATCATCATCTGGAGAGTACGGGACGAATGCCGAAGATTGCCGCAATCAAAGCTTTAGGCATTTTTGGAATAGGAGCCGGAGAAAAAGCGGCGGATCTTGCCCTTGATCTTTTTTGCGATGCTGTAAAGGTTGCCGTGTATGCGGAATCTTTCGGCGGCGTCCGGTTTATGCCTAAAGATCAAATTGATTTTATCAACAATTGGGAAGTTGAACGTTACCGTACAAACGTTTCGATACCAATAACAAAAGGAGTTGTAAATGAATCCTTGTGAAAATAAAGACGCTGCCGAAAAAGCTTATATGTTGGCAAAAGAAACTTATAAAAATTGGGGCGTCGATACCGATGCGGCTATCAATAAAGCCCTGGAGATTCCGGTTTCCATCCAATGCTGGCAGGGCGATGATGTTATAGGCTTTGAAGGAGCCTCGGAACTTTCGGGCGGCGGTATTCTTACAACCGGGAATTATCCCGGCAGGGCCCGCAACGGAGACGAACTGCGCCGGGACGCGGAATTCGCTTTTTCTCTGATTCCCGGAAAAAAACGATTCAATCTTCATGCCTTCTATGCGGAACCGGAAGGATCCAAAGCTGCCAGGGATAAACTGGAACCCGAACATTTTAAGAAATGGATGGCCTGGTCAAAGGAAAAACACATTCCCCTGGATTTTAATCCTTCGTTTTTTGCCCATCCCCTGGCCGGTTCCGGATACACTCTGGCAAGCGCCGATCCCAAGATCAGGGATTTCTGGATCAGGCATGGAAAGGCTTCCCGGCGCATTGCCTCCGCTATGGGCGCAAATCAGGGTTCGCCTTGTGTAGACAATATTTGGGTCTGCGATGGTTCCAAAGATACGCCCGCGGACCGTATCTCTCCAAGAATGAGACTGAAAGATGCCCTTGATGAAATTCTGGATGTGCCGCTTGATCCAAAAACCATCACCGACGCGGTGGAATCTAAATTGTTCGGCATCGGCAGTGAAGCCTATGTTCCCGGTTCCCACGATTTTTATCTGGGCTATACCGCGTCAAAGCGGATTCGCCTTTGCCTGGATATGGGGCATTTTCATCCCACGGAAAGCATTGCCGATAAGATTTCGGCTGTTATGCTTTTTGTTCCGGGGCTGCTCATGCATTTTAGCCGGGGCGTCCGCTGGGATTCGGATCATGTGCCGACATACTCTGACGATCTTCGTGATACCTGCCGGGAAATTATCCGCCAGAACGCTTTTGACCGGATTGATCTGTCCATGGATTTCTTTGACGCGTCCCTCAACCGTATTGCGGCATGGACCATCGGCTGCAGGAATCTGCGTTTGGCTCTTTTGAACGCCCTTCTTGAGCCGGCAAAACTATTGATTGACGCTGAAAATGCCGGCAGTTACCATGAACGCCTCGGACTGATGGAAGCTCAAAAGGTTTTGCCCATTTCCGCCGTTTGGGATACACTTTGCCTCCGGGCGGGAGTTCCTCTCGGTGTTGACTGGTTCAAACCGGTATTGGAATACGAAGCGGCGGTTCTTTCCAAGAGGTAACAATGCATCAACTTTTGCCCGCCTAAAAGTCTTTATAGTTCATCCAGATTATACGGCGTTTCCTGATACACATAGTTTAGCCAGTTATCAAAAAACAGATTTGCGTGGGCTCGCCAGCGGACAACGGGCACTTTGGAAGGATCATCACCGGGGTAGTAATTTTTGGGCACTTCGATGTTTAAGCCCTTGGAAATATCGCGGCGGTATTCGCGGTCTAATGTGAGCGGGTCATATTCAAAGTGGCCGGAAACATAAATTTCCCGGCCTTCCCGCGCGGTAACGATAAAAACGCCGGTTTCATCAGATTCGCTCTGTATCGTAAGACGTTTGTCCGCCGCGACCGCGTCTCTGTCAACCGTTGTGTACCGCGATTGGGGCGTGGGAAATTCGTCGTCAAAACCGCGGAAAAGACTGTGCTGTTCGTTTACCGAATGGAGAAAAACCCCGAAAAGTTTTTTATCCAGCGGTTTTTTGGGGATATTGTAGCTGCGGTACAGACCCGCCTGAGCGCCCCAGCAAATGTGCAGGCAGGAAAACACATTGTTCCGCGAATAGTCGATAATTTCCGCGAATTCGTTCCAGTAATCAACTTCTTCAAAAGGCAGCGTTTCAACAGGCGCGCCCGTTATAATAAGCCCGTCAAAACGCGCTTTCATGGAGACGATTTCTTCCGCGCTGATATAGAACTTTTCCAGATGACCGGGCGGCGCGTTTTTCGATGTATGACTGCCCATGTTCAAAAAAGTGATGTCGATCTGCAAAGGACTGCTGCTCAAAAGCCGCAAAAGCTGCGTTTCCGTATCTATTGTGGTGGGCATAAGGTTTACAATGCCGATTTTAAGCGGACGTATGTCCTGCCTTTCGGCGCGGTCGGTCGTCATTACGAAAACCCGTTCATTGGACAATGCGTCATAGGCGGGCAAGTCTCTTGGTATCTTTATTGGCATGGCTCATTCCTAAATGTAGTATTCATTGGCTTCCGCGGGGTTTTTGTCCAGTATCGTTTGCAAGGTGATAGTGTCGAGATATTCGTCAATGACGTTTTTCAGTCCTGTCCATACAAACAAGGTTTTGCAATACCCGCAGCGCTCACACCGGTTCGGGTCATCCTCAAGGCAGGAAACAGGGGCAAGTCCTCCTTCCGTAATTCTCAATATCTCGCCTACGGTGTATTGATGCGGCTCTTTCGCGAGCATATAACCGCCTTTATTACCGCGGTTTGTCCGCAAAAGTCCGGGACGGCTGAGCAGGGTAACAATCTGCTCAAGGTACTTTTTTGAAATATTCTGCCTTTCCGATATGTCTTTTAAAGAGACAAATCCTTCGTCTTTATGTTCGGCCAAGTCCAACAGCATACGGAGCGAATACCGCCCCTTCGTCGATATTTTCATATCATTGTTATACCATAGGTATTATATGTTTTCAAGTGATTGATAAGTGAGCTTATTGCATAAGTCGGTTGGTTTTGCATTTTTCTCAAATAAGCGCATTTTTACTTATTGGTAACGCACGGGTGACGGGTAACGCACGGGTGGGTAACGCACGGGTGACAGTCACCAAAAAATCATAGCGTAGATATTGCATAAAACACGCTATGTGTCTAGTATAGCTTGCGAGAGGAGTCTGACCACTTGCGGTTCCCATTCGGGGCAAGTGGTCGGACTCCTCTTTTTTGAAAAAATATCTGTTGTATTAATGCAAAAACCATTTCCGCACCGTATATAGTGCGGAGGTTTTTATGCATACCAACATGAAATACAAGAACAGCCTCTTTACAACGCTGTTCAATGATTCGGCGGTTTTACTGGAACTCTACGGTGCTCTGGGCGGAGTAACGCTCCCGCCTGATACCCCCATAGAAATTAACACGCTCGAAAATGTACTGTACATGGATTTTTACAACGACATCTCATTTGAAATCGGCGGGAAGTTGGTCATTCTCGTAGAGCATCAAAGTTCGATAAACCCAAACATGGCGCTGCGGTTCTTACTGTACATCACCCGTATTTTAGAGAAGAAAACGCAAAGCGGTACCCTGTATTCAAGAAAACGCCTCACAATTCCTAATCCTGAATTCTTCGTGTTATACAACGGAACAGAGCCCTTCCCCGACACGGCCGTTCTTCGTTTGTCTGATCTGTTTGCAAAATCCAAAGATTTAGGTTTACCTGAAAAAGAACATCCCCTGCTGGAATTAGAAGTAAAAGTTTATAATATTAACGAAGGGAGGAACGCGGAAATCGTTAAGCGCTGTAAAAAACTGACGGAATACAGTTTTTTTGTAGACAAAGTACGTGAATACCAGAAAGAAGGGTACGATTTTGAAGAAGCGATGAAAAAAACTATTCAATATTGCAAAAAACATGATATACTGAAAGAGTATTTAGAGATACACGGTTCGGAGGTGCTGAATATGCTGTTGGAAGAATGGAACATGGAAGACGCAATTGCTTACGCACGCAAAGAAGGCAGGGAAGATGGTATAGAGCTCGGGATAGAAAAAGGCCGTTTTGAAGGCAGAGTAGAAGGTCTAGAAAAAGGGCGTGAAGAA
>QMCE01000346.1_pt1 | contig 26663 bp, 25 predicted proteins | sample 1821851 | NCBI WGS metagenome assembly QMCE01 (sample SAMN09453174, study PRJNA476694) | Termite gut metagenome, whole genome shotgun sequencing project. | isolation source: worker | host: Odontotermes sp. | place: South Africa:Pretoria | collected 2016-01-28 | reverse complement strand
AACCAGTTCCATATTCCGAATTGGGCGAAGCCCAATTCGGAATAATTTTCTTAATACCGTTGCGCGGCTTCGCCGCGCAACGGTATTGCGTGATGATGTACTTTAAATCGAACTCAGCACGGCCTGCGCCAATGCTTCGTCCAGGAATACCGTATGCACAAGCCCGCTGCGCAGGCAGGCGATCGTCGCGTCTACCTTGCCCAGCCCCACGGCCATGCCGTATACGCGCGGCACCTTTGCCATCTGGGGGCGGTTGATGCCGATGACGCGCGAGGCGACGGCGTTTTGGACCAAGCGGCCGGTCTTGGTAAATTGCAGCCCGCAGAGGTCGCCCGCGCTGCCGGCTTCCTTCAAGGCGTTGGACTCCGGATCGGAGATGAGGCCGCTCTTGAAGATCGCGCTCAGGCTGGAAGCGCCCGTCGTGGAGCCAAAGCCCGCGAGGACGGCGTCCAGCGCGTCGAAGCGGGCAATATGCCGCGCTATATGCGGCTCGGAGACCAGCATGGTCTTGAGCACCATGCTCTGTACGAAAAACGGCGCGGCGAGGATGTGCGGCCGGGCGCTCATATAGCGGGCGAATTCGCGCACGATGATATCGCCGTCGGTATCGGTGTCGTGCATACCGATACAGCCCACGAGCTGTACGACGTCCGAGGCCTTGACGTTTTCGGAGCTGCGAAGCGCCTGCGCGACGGCGTGTACGGTCGTCCCCCAGCCGACGCCCAGGCGCGCGTTCTCTTTAAGATGCTCGGATAAATACTTCACTACGGCGGCGGCAAGCTCGGATTTTGACTGAGCCAGCGTCGTACCCGTCGGAACGATGACGCATTCGCCGCGCAAACGGAAGGCGGTAAGGATCTGCTGCTCAAGGCCGAGCGTCTTCGCGGAAGGATCGTTGATGCGGAACTCCACGACGCCTTGCTCGGCGCATTGCCGGATCAGCCGCGAGACGTTCGAGGTCGTAAGCTCGAGCCGCGCGGCGATTTCCTTTTGCGTCAGCCCTTGAATATAGTGCATGTGCGCGATGGTTACGAGCAGTTTCCGGCGAGTTTCATCCATTGTAGAGTTCCTCCTTGCTTTTATTCGATTCTAGTTGCCTGACCGCCGATTAGTTGCCATTCGCCGTTTGTTTTTTGCCATATCCGCGTGTATATAAGATGATCCGACAGCTTCGCGCCGCCCGAATAGCCCTCGATCTCCGTTTCGGTCACCGCGACGGCGACCTCGCCCATATCACGGATCCTTTGATCGATAAACCTAATGTCCGCCAGCTTAAACGCGCCCTGCTTGTGCGCCGACAGATCGTCCTCCTTTGAAATCAGCTGCCCGAAGTGGTTGACGAACGCCAAATCGTCCGATATCAGCGCGTCCAGCGCGCCGATATCGCCGCTTAGCATCGCGAGGCGCAGCTTTTCCTCGCAATTATTTATCACGCCGGTCGTACCCGCGCCCTTCGCGCGGACGACGGGCGTCCAAAGCTCGCAGACGCCGTGCTGGTCGTAATATTCGAAGTATTTGCCGTGCTCCGCGTCCGGCGCGAAGCCCAGCGCGGGCAATGCCTTATCGAAATACTCCGTCCAGGCTGCCGCCGCCGTCATATTATCGGGCACCGTCGCGACGGCGAAGCGCGCGGCGGGGATTTCGACGCTGGTCGAAGCCCCTTCGAGCAGGCTCCCGGGCGCCTCAATGCCCAGGAGATAGAAGTAGCTATGATTTTCGGTATACCATAAAACGCCGTACAGAGAGGCGCGGCTCTCCGGCAGCGCGATCAGCTTATCCCTATATTCCTCCCACAGCGCGCCAAGATCCGTGTCGTTGGTCGCCGGGCTGGTTTCCGCCGCGTAGCCCGATACGACGAACGCGCCTCTATCCTCAAAACGAATATCCATCGTCATATGCCCCCTCGTTTGACGAATTGGTTCGTTCCATTTTATGATATGTTATCGTATATAATATCACAAAATTCGCTTACTTTGCTCTGTATACGAATTCTTTTGCTTCTTCCTTGCCCAAAAGGATGCGGTACGCGCCGCGCGCCAGGGCTTCCATTTCGAATTCTCCGGCGATGATTTCGACGGGGGCGATATAGCCGACGTATTCCTTCACGCCGCCCGTTATATACTCCGAAAACGCGAGGCCGCCCGTCAAGATGATCACGTCGGGGGCCTTTTTGAAGACGGGCGCGAGCAGCCCGATGCCTTTGGCGACCTGGTAGACCTGCGCGTCGTAATAGAGCTTGGCCTTTTCGTCGCCCTCCGCGATGCGCCGCTCGATCTCGCGGCAGTCGGACGTGCCCAAAAGCGCCTTCAGCCCGCCCATGCCGCGCACGCGCCGCTTCATCTCGCGGCGGTTGAAGATGCCGCTGTAGCAGACGTCGATGATCGGCAGCAGCGGTATGCTCCCCGTGCGCTCCGGCGCGAAGGGACCCGCGTCGTCCGCGAGGGAGTCGATGATGCGCCCGCCGCGTATCGCGGCCATCGTTATGCCGCCGCCGAGGTGCGCAACCAGCGCGTCCAGCTCCTCGAACGGCTTGCCTATGCGCTTGGCGTATTCGATCGTGACCGCGCGCGAGTTTAAAACGTGGCATAGGCTGTTGCGGCGTATCTCGGGCAGGCCCGTGATGTGCGCGATTTCGCCCATCTCGTCAGATGAGACGCAGTCGTAGACGTACGCCGGTATATTGAGCGGCTCCGCGACGGACGCCGCGAGTACGCAGCCGAGGTTCGACGCGTGCGGCTCGATCAGCTCCTCGACGATCATATTCTTCATCGCCTCGTTGACCTTATAGCCGCCCGTCTTGACCGGCGGAAACAGCCCGCCGCGCCCCATGACGCAGGCCAAATCCTTTTGCTCCACGCCGTGAGCTTCGAGCGCGCCGAGTATGACCTCGCGGCGGCACTCAAACTGATCGTACAGCCGCGGGAATCTTTCGAGCTCCTTGGAGCTGTGCGCCTCATTTACGCTCCACAGCTCGGTTTCGTCTTCGTAAAGCGCCACCTTCGTGGACGTAGAACCGGGATTGATGACGAGGATTAGATAGGACATGATATACCTCCAAATCCATCAATACTATGCTTTGTAGGGGCGCGTCTTGCCGCCTGAAATTATTGTGCAGATTTTGAATGCTGAATTCCGTATTTCGTATTCCGAATTGGGCGAAGCCCAATTCGGAATAATTTTTTTAAATCTGTTTAGTAGAAAGCGCCAGGATAATAGAAAGATATTTCTCCTCCGCGGAAGCGCCGCGCGAGACGAGTACAATCGGGGCCTTCGCGCCCAAGACGCAGCCGGCCATCTTTGCGCCGCCCAAGAGGATGATCGCCTTTGACATGATATTTCCGGCGGCGATATCCGGCATGATGAAGATATCGGCGTCGCCCGCGACTTGGCTCTCGCAGCCTTTTAGCTTGGCGATTTCGGCGCTGAGCGAGATATCCATCGAGATAGGGCCTTCGAGGATGCAATCGCCGAATGCGCCCGCCTTGGCCAGCTCCGCCAGCTTTTGCGCGTCCTCGGTTTCCGGCATTTTGGGGCTGACCGTTTCGACCGCGCAGAGCGCCGCCGCTTTGGGCGCTTTATACCCCATCGCGTGCAAAAAGCCGATGGCGTTCTTGGCGATCTGTTCCTTTTGGGCGAGGTTTCCTTTTGGGCGAGGTCCGGGTGCGTGATCATGCCCGCGTCCGTGACGATGAAGAGCTTATGGTAGGCGGGGGATTCCATGTAGGCGATATGCGACATGACGCCGCCTGTGCGAATGCCCGTCTCCTTATCCACGACGGCTTTCAGCAGCGCGGCGGTTTGGAGCCTGCCCTTCATCAGCGCCTGCGCGCCGCCCTCGCGTACGAGTTCAACGGCTTTCTTCGCGGATTCGGCGTCGTCCGCAGACGCGATGATATCGGCATCCTTTATTGGAAACGCCAACGAGTCCGCGACGCGCCTGATTTCCCCGGGATCGCCGATGAGGGCGAAGCGCATCGGAGCCTTTTCGGAGGCCAGTTGGAGCGCTTCGAGCGTATGCGCGTCGTGCGCCGCCGCGACTGCGACGGTCTTTTCGGGCAGGGATGAAACGCTTGTGAGCAACGCGTCGAAGTTCTTCATCACCATGTTCAGTCAGCTCCAGTTGATTTTTTATGAAATAATTGTAGGGGCGAACTGTGTTCGCCCGCCGTTACCCAAGCCTTCGATATCTCACGGGCGAACACAGTTCGCCCCAACATATGTCGGTTTCCACGGCGCGCCGAGGGCGCCGCGCCCTACTAATTCCTAGTTCCTAATTCCTATATGGTAGCTCCTGCGCCTTCTAACCTGCTTGGCCTCGTAATTCGTCCAGAGCGCCTGAACCTTCTCGTTCAGCTCCAGCTCGGGGTTGGATTCCGCGAGCGTAATGCCGTATTTCATGCATGTGAGCGTCATCTCGTGCATCAAAAGCGCGTTTATGCCCTTGTTTTGCAGATCGGGGCGTACGGCTACCAGCAGCAGATCCAATATGTCGTTTTTCTTCTTTGCGCGCAGGATGCGGAATAGCCCGAACGGGAAGAGCCTGCCGCCCGAAGCCTTTATAGCCTTGCCGATCGACGGGAACGCCACGCCGAACGCCGCCATGCCCTTATCGTCGTACAGGAACTTAACGAAATCGAGGTTGACCAGCGGCAAAAACTGGCCTACGTAGTGCTTCACCTGCGCTGGCGTGATCGTCGTTACGCCGTAGAGCGAACGGTACGCTTCGTTTAATAGATCGAACATCGCCTCGAGGTTGGGCTTCAGCTCCCGGGCGTTGCGCACGTTTACTAAGGTAAGCTTATTGCGCTTTTGCACGATGCCCGCGAGCCGCTCGACGCGCTCGTTGGGCGTTTGCGGAACCGTGATCTGGAATTCGAGCCAGTCGGCGTCCTTCTCGAAGCCGAGGCGTTCGAGCTGGCGCGGATAGTAGGCGTAGTTGTAGAGCGTGATGAAGGTATTCGTATACTCGAAGCCCTCGACGAGCATACCCTCCTTTTCGAGGTCGCAGAAGCCCAGCGGCCCCTTCAGCTCCGTACAGCCTATCTCGCGCCCCCAGTCGAGGACGGCGTTGAACAGCGCGTCCACGACCTCGTCGTCGTCGATGAAGTCGGTGCGCGTAAACCGCAGCGCCTCCGGCTTCCAAGCGCCGAGCGTGCGCAGCGCGCGTATCGCCCCGATGCGCCCCGCGAGCTTTCCGTCCTTATACGCCAAGAAGAGCCGGACCTCCGTGCCCTCGAAGGCGGGGTTCTTCGTCAGCCCCTTCTTTTCGTCCGAGATCAGCTCCGGGACATATTGCGGCAAATCGCGGTACAGCTCCATCGGAAAGTTGATGAAGCGCATCAGCTGCGCGTTCGTGCTAACGCGTTCGATCTTAACGGCCAAGCTGCCCCTCCTAAATAATCACTAAAATAGCGGCCCGAAGGAAATCGTCGGCACGTTTCCATCCGGCAGTACGGGTATCGGCGTTTCGGGAACGATCGGGTTGTTTGGATCCGCCGGGTTTACAGGGTTGACGGGATCGACTGGCGCTGCCGGGTCAACAGGATTGACGGGATTCGCCGGGTCTGCGGGGTTTACGGGATCGACGCCCGTTGCGTTCGGATCGGCGACTGGCGGCGGCTGCACGGTATCCGTCATGCCCAGGCGCGGCGCTATGGAATTGTAGACCTGCGCGGCGTAGGCGTTCGCGATATCGAGATCCGCCTTTTCCTCCATGTCGTACGCGTCCTGGCAGGCCTCGGCGGCGGTATTGAGCTGCGCGATCTCGTCGGGCGTGAGGTACGCCTCATAGGACGCCAGCAGCGCCGTGCATTTTTCCTTGAGCGAACGCGCGAGGTTCAGCTCGGACATTATGAGCTGGCGCTGTTCCTCGAGCTCGCGCTTGATGGCGTTGACGTCCCCGGCGGGGTCGATCGAGTAGCTGATGCCGAAGATGTCCTTTATGAGCTGCTGCTTTTTGTATTCGGAGATGCCCCAGTAGCTCGTCTTGCGCATGTTGAGGAAGTCGCCGTCCAAAAGATGACGCTCGATGTTGTCCAGCCCGATGCCGCTCGCGAAGAGCGCCAGCGCGCTGATCTGCCGGAAATCGAGGTTCGTGAACATGTTGGATTCGACGGCCTGGAAGATCGACGGGATGTTCCCGAACTGCCTGGTGTCCAGCAGCTGCTGGAAGATCGCCATGAGGATGCGCTGCTGGCGGTCTACGCGCGCGACGTCGCTCGAGCCCTTGCGCTGGCGCGAATAGTCGAGCACGCCTTGGCCGTCGAGGTGTTGCATTCCGGGGTTCAGCTCGCGCCCGTTCATCCGCACCTCGATATCCACGTCGTAATCCACGCCGCCCATAGCATCGACGACGTCCTTGACCATCTGCATGTTGAAGCCGATGTAGTAGTTTATGGTTATGTCCCCGAATATGCCGGAGACGGTCTTCATCGCGTACTCAAAGCCTTTTTTATCCTTGCCGCCTCCGGCGGAGAAGGCCGAGTTGACCTTCGCGCGCGCGTCCTTGCCGTATATCTCGACGTAGGAATCGCGCGGGATGGAGATCATATCCACGTCGTTCGTCTCGAAGTTGAGCGTTAGCAGGATCATCGTATCCGTGCGGAAGGAGCCCCAGTTTGCGCGCTCGCGGGATTCGTCGAGGCCCAGCAGCAGGATGTTCAGCCTGTTTTGCAGGAGCGACATGTCCGCGTCGGCCATGAGCTGCGCGTTCGGGTCGATCGTGGGCGTGGGCGTCGGCCCCGGGGTCGCCCCAGGGGGCGCGGGCGTGGGCTTTGGCGTCGGCTCGGCGTTTATGACGACGGGCGCGGCCGTTCGCGCGGCGCTGAAGTCCTCCGGCGAGAAGGCGGAGGCCGGGTCGGCCTTGGGCAAAACGATGAACCAGACGACCAAAAAGACCAGTACGGCCAGCAACCCCAGCGCCACGCCGCCGACGATCTTCTTCGTCAGGCTCATAGGTTGCTTTGTCTTGGTTTTGCTCTTGCTTTTGGGCCTGAATTTTATCTTTATCTTCCGCTTCGCGGGATGGTTGTTTTCCATCTGTAGCGTTATCCTCAAATCGTAAAATACTCGTATTCCGGCGTTCGCGCCGCGAAATGACATACTTCGCCGAATACACATCCATTCTAATACGATACGGCTTGTATTGCAATGGAAAGATACGCTTACGTACGACGTTAGGTGTACGGCTAAAAATATTTTGATTTTTTCCCAGGGATCGCTTATAATAAAAACACAAGGGGAATTGCCGTTATAGGCGGTCGCCCCCAATCACAAAGACACTAAGAAACAACCGGCGATTAGTGGCGGCGGTTGTTTCGCGTTATTCGGATAATCACTATCAGAAGTATCATAAATATGATGATCTGCGTAACATCCATAAACTCCACCTCCCTTCTTGCGAAGTTCGGTGACTAGGCAACAACCAGCCCATTCAGCAATTCCCTTGCGTAACAATACATTACCATTAAATAATAGAAATTACTATATTTATTGCGGGACAAGGCTGAAAGATGTCGCCCCTACTAATCGCGGCCTTTTTATGGTACAATGTTCAAAAGCCGAAGGAGGCGCTATATGCCGAAAAAGATCCTTCTCGTAGACGACGAACCGCTGCTCATCAAGGGCTTGAAGTTTTCGCTCGAACAGGAGGGCTACGAAACCGACGAGGCGCTCGACGGCGAAAGCGCGATGGAAAAATTCGAGCAGAACGCCTACGATCTCGTCTTGCTGGACGTAATGCTGCCCAAGCTCTCCGGGATCGAGGTCTGCCAGCGCATACGCGAGCAGTCCCAGGTGCCCATCATCATGCTCACCGCGAAGGGCGAGGACATGGACAAGATCCTCGGCCTCGAGTTCGGCGCGGACGATTATATGACCAAGCCATTCAACATATTGGAGGTTAAGGCGCGCATCCGCTCGATCTTCCGGCGCGTGTCGATGTCCGCCGCCGCTCCCGCTCCCGCCACGGAAGCCCCGCCGGTACAGGCCGCCAAGCCTTCGAACGTGCTCACAAGCGGCGAGCTTTCGGTCAACGTCCTCTCGCGCAGCGCGTTTATAAATGGCCAGGACGTGGGGCTTACGGCCAAGGAGTACGACCTGCTGCACCTTTTCATGGAGCATCCCGGCAAGGTGTTCACGCGCGAGGAGCTGCTGGAAACCGTCTGGCAGTACGACTACTTAGGCGATTTCCGCACGGTGGACGTGCATATCCGCCGTCTGCGCGAAAAAATAGAGCCCGACCCCGCCAAGCCTAGCTACATAATGACGAAGTGGGGCGTCGGGTATTACTTTACGGAGTAAGCGCCGGTGAAAAAGCTGAAAATGCGCCCCTTTACGTCCATACGCTGGCGCATCATGCTATTGTACTTCCTCATCACGCTCGCGGCGTTTATCGCCGTGCATTTTTCCGTCTCCTATATAGTGGAAACCTACCTCGTGGACGTACGCGTCGCCGAGGAGCGCGCCAACGCGCAGATCATCGCGGCGGAGGTCGCGAAGCCGCTGTCCGAAAACGACGCGAATCTTTTGCAGATGCTTACGCTGGAGCGCGGCCGGAGCCTGGGCGGGCGCATACTCGTCCTGGACGCTATGGGCGTCGTACAGTCCGACCGCGACTCGCGCTTAAACGGGACGAGGCTGCTGTATCCCGAGGTGGAGCGCGTGTTATTCGGCGGCGAGCGCAGCGCCTACGGCTTTCACAATATCAGCGCGAGCGCCGTGGGCGAAACGGATTTTTTGGAGGGCCTTACGCTCGCGCTTCAGCCCTCGCGCCAGTGGGTTATCTACACCGTCTGCCCGATAACGCTCGGCGGAGGTACGCTCGGCGCGGTGCTGCTCTCGACCGGCATCGACAACGTCGTCACCAGCCTGTCCGATCTATCGCTGCGCTCGGCGACGGTTTTCGCCGCGGCGACGGCGTTCGTGCTCCTCATCACCTTCCTGCTGTCGAGCTTTATCACACGCCCGCTTCAAACGCTCACGGCCGCCGTGCGCAAGATGGGGCGCGGGCAATTCCATCAGCGCGTGCACATCTCCGGCGGCAGCGAGATCAAGGAGCTGGGCGCGGCGTTCAACCTCATGAGCGAAAAGCTGGAACGCACGGATCAGCTGCGCAACGATTTCGTCTCCTCCGCCTCACACGAGCTGAAGACCCCGCTCTCCACCATCAAGATCCTCATCGAGACGGTACTGTACCAGTCCCAGTTCGACGAGGCCATGACGAAGGAATTCCTGACCGACGTCAACAACGAGATAGACCGCTTGAGCCAGACCATCAGCGACCTTTTGCGCCTTGTTTCGATCGACCGCGAGGAGGGCGCGCTCAACCGCTCCATCGTACAGGTCGATGCGCTCATCGGCGACGTGGCCAGGCGTCTCTTGCCGCAGGCGGAGCGCAAGGGCATCGAGCTTATAACCGAATCTCCCCCGATCGCGATGCTTGCGGACTCATTGAAGCTCCAGCAGGCTATATTCAACCTCATAGACAACGCGATTAAGTATACCGAAGCCGGGTTTATCAAGGTTTTCGCGAATATCTCCGAGGATATGGTGCAGATCACTGTAAAGGACACCGGCTTTGGCATCCCCGAGGCGGATATACCGCGCCTCTTCGAGCGCTTTTACCGCGTCGATAAGGCGCGCGCGCGCGGCACGGGCGGTACGGGGCTGGGCCTCGCAATCGTCGAGCGTATCGCGAAGATGCACGGCGGCTGGGTCGCCGTGGAATCCACCGAGGGGGAAGGCTCCGCGTTTACGCTCGTGCTCCCGATGACGGGAGGAGAGAGCGAAGGGTAGAGAAAAACAGAGGAGTACGAATGAGAAAGCGCCTACCAATCCTGTTAATCGCGGCAATTACATTCGCGCTGTGCGCGTGCGCCCCGCTCGTCATCCGTCAAACGTCGGAGACGGAGCTGCCGCCTGTAAACCCGCAAGCCGTCGCGCAGGTCGGGCGCAGCACGGCGCGGCTGTATTTCCGCGTCGCGGACGAGGCGTTTATAGGCAGCGAGCTGCAAACGCTGGACGTCAACGCCGACGAAACCTTCGAAGAGGCGGCCTTTCGCGCTCTTGCCGGCGGGCCGACTACGGCGCGCACGCAGCTTACGCCTATTATACCCATCGGTACGGAGCTCATCTCGGTCGAAACTTCGAGCGGGATACTATTCCTGACGCTTTCGGAGGAGTTCTTGAATCCGGTGGCGGCTATGCCGGACGGCTGGCTGCATGTGCCTGCGCTTATCGAACAGGCGCTCACCGAAAAGCGGCTTGCGGTAAGCGCCATTACGAACACGCTTACGGAGCTCGGTGCCTGCGAAAGCGTACTGATCCAGATCGAGGAAGGCCCGGGCGACGGCGTTCCGGGCGAAATACTCGCCCTGTTCGCGGGCGGCGATCCGCTGACGTATTCGGGCGAATTCATCCTGACGCCGGCGCGGGCGCTGGGTTCGGCGCTCACCGCGCTCTCCGAGAAAAACTGGGCGCAGCTCTTGCGCCTCGTGACGAGCGCCGAGCAGCTCACGGAATCCCGGATCGCCGCCGAGCTTTCGGCCGCGGGCGAGCTTGTCGATTTCGTCTTGAATGAGGATTCAACCGCCCCGGGCGGCGAGACGGGCGTCGTCACCGCGAGCGTCTTCATCGAATACGAGGACGGCGTAACGCGCAGCCGCGAGAATATCCCCGTGCGCGCCGCGCGCGTACAGGAGGTCTTCAGGATCGAATACGAATCGCTTCTGCGCCTTATGGGTGCAGAGACGGAGGGGTAAAACAGTTGCTTGTATTAAGACGCGTATCATTATCGCTCGCGTTTATAATGATCATGAGCGCGCTGTTCGCCTGCGCGGGCGAGAGCGCGGATATGAGCCGCTATAATTTCGCGACGGCATCGGACGCGCTTACGGACGCGCCCGCCGCCGCGGCCATGCCTGGAACAACCGTACAGCGCGTCAATCTACAGCTGTATTTCGCCAGTCAGGACGGCGCGCGCCTCGTGCCCGAAAGCCGCTCAATCGAGCTGAGCCCCTACGAATCCCGCGCCGCCGCCGCCGTAAAGCAATTGCTCGAAGGCCCGCAAAGCGCCAGCTTGAGGCGCGTGTTCTGGCCGGGGACATCGTTTGAGGGGCTCGAAACCGCCCGCGGCGTTACGACGATCAACCTCTCTGACACGTTTGAGCAGATGTTCGCGAGCGACCGCACGCTCGCAAAGGCGGCGCTGATCCAAACGCTGCACTCCCTCGACGGCACGCGCTACCTGAACGTCCTCTCCGGCGGGCGCGAGCCGGGCTACGACGGCAGGCCCACGGGCGTAACGGAATACTTTACGGAGGATTACGACCTTTACCAGTCCCGGCTCCGGCAGCAGATGGAAACGCGGCAGACCGACGCCACGCCGGGCACGTCGTATTCCACGGAGCGGCTGAACACATATTTCGCCACGCTCTACTTTGCCGACGTTTCGGACAGATTCCTGCTGCCCGAGGTACGGGAGATCAGCGTGAGCGACCTCGGCTACGCCGAGGCCATCATCGAGGAGCTGCAAAACGGCCCTTCCCCTACGGACGGCCTCCGCGCCACGCTTTCGGGCTATGCCCTTGCCGATACGCCGCGCATAGAGGTGCTCGATTCGGGCCGCTACAGAATCGAACTCAATCTCACGGGGCCGCTTGCTGAAGCGACGCTGGCGGTCGCGTCGATCGTATGCTCGCTCGGCAGCTTCGTCCCAACCATCGACCATTTTGCCGTTACTATTAACGGCGCGGCCGTCACGAACCTCGTCATACCCGGCGCGGGCGCCGTCGAATTCAGGGACGGTATGCTGTCGCGCGGGAGCTTCGCGAACATGCTGGGAACGGAAGTACCGCTCTACTTCGCGAACGCGTCCGGCTCGCTTACGGAGGTCAGCCGCACGATGAGCCAGCGGGAAGCGATGAACCCGGATTACCGCCTGCAGGAGCTGCTCAGGGGTCCGCATCAGGGCGAGGGTACGGAGCTGCTTGCGGTATTGCCGGGGGCCGATCCGAACGACGTCCCGCACGTGACGATATCGGGCGATATGGCCTGGATCGACTGCTCCCGGACGTTTGCCGAGGCCGCCGGCAAGCTGGAATCCGACGCGGGCTTTCTTTTGATGTACGCGCTGATAAACACCGTTTGCGAATTCCCGGACGTTAAGCGCGCGCAATTCCTGATCGAAGGCGAAACGGCGGACTCGCTCGCCGGAAACGTATATATTCGCACGCCGCTTTTAAAGAACCCGGGTTTAATCCAGGAGTGACGATTTATGCGGTCTGAAGCAAATGATATTGCGGACGTAGACGCTCTGCTCGCGCAAGGGCTGGCGAGGCTTTTATACGCCTACACCCAAAACGCCGGGGAGCGCCCCCTTCTTGCCGCCCTCAGCGAGCTTACAGGCTGCCCCGCCGTGCTGCTGGACGCGAATTTCATGGTCGTCAGCCAGTCCGACCAAAGCGCGGTTTACGCCGAGCTCGAATTTCGCGCGTATCCTTTTGTTTCCGAAATCGGCCCGCTCGCGGGCGACGCGCCGCGTCATATTCCCGGCTCCGATATGCTCATAACGCCCGTGCTCTCGGGCGGCCAAACCTCGGGCTGCCTGATATTGCAGAATATCGCCGCTCCTGTTTCACACGCCGCTAAAGAGCTTTCGCTCGCCGCCGCGCGGCTTTCAGGCCGGAGTATGCTTTTACCCGCGCCCACAGACCATGAAGCGATTCTGTTGGAATTGCTGAGTACGGCGCGCCTGACGATGGATATGCGCCTGCGCATACACTCGGCGGGCATGAGCTTCGACCAACCCAAGCGCGTCGTCGTATTCGAGGCCGGCCGCGATGACCCTCTGTTTGAGAATCTGCGCGCAAAATTGCCGCCGGGCGGGGGGTATTCCGTGCGCTTTAAGGACGCGCTGGTGCTGCTCGCGGACGCTTCGGATAGCGCTATATGGGATAAAACGCGCGAAAGCCTCGCGCGGGCCGCGGAGGAAGTCAACCTGCGCTGCGGCATAAGCGACGTCTTTTCCGGCGTCCAGAACGTGCCCGAACAGTGCCGCAACGCATTTCAGGCCATCGCCTTCGCGGAGCGGTTTCAGCTCGGCGGAAGTGTATTCGAATATGCTGATTTTCGTTTTTTCGATTTGCTTGCGGTTTTTGACCAGCCGCGCGAGCTGTTCCGCTATATGCATCCCGCGCTGCAAAAGCTGCGCGACATCGACGCCAAGTCGGGCGCGGCCTACTTCCATACGCTGCATTGCTTCCTGAAATTCGATACGAACCTGTCACAGACCGCGAAATCGCTGTTTATCCACCGCAATACGCTCAACTACAGGCTCAAACGCATCGAGGAGCTTACGGGCCTTGCCCTCGACGACAGCAAGACGCGCTTCACGCTGAACTATTCCTATCATATCGCGGAGTATTTGGGATTGGCGGATATATAACCGCGCCTAGAGCTGAATATATATTAATCCACGTATTTGTCGGGCTTGAGCGACTTAGTCAGCGCCGCGTTTTTCTTGATCTTGTGGGTAAAATCGACCTTCGTGCCCTCGGGGATATTCTGATAGATCCACTTAGCGTCCTGCGGCATGAGGCGCACGCAGCCGTGCGAGACGGCCTTGCCCAGATCGTTGAACGAGCTCTTGATCAGCGACTTGGTGTTGCGCTCGGAATAGAGCACGGAATGGAAGTAGATGTTGCGCGTGATCTGGCTCCAGTATTGCCCGTAGCAGTTGTGGTTGACGAAGAATCCGAAGCGGACGCGCCTTGCGCCCATATCGTACGTACCGTTTGGCGAGGGCGTCGATCTTTTGCCGGTGGAGCAGATCATTTGCCGCGCGATGACCGTATAATTGCCGTACGCGTCCTTTTCGAACGCCGTTACGACCTGGTTCGTTTCGTCTATCTGTACGAAATAGCGCTCGGGGTCGGCGTTGAGCAGCTCCGTGCCGTCAGCGTCGAGCACCTTTAGCGGCGCGGCTTGTGGCGCGGGCGCTGCTTCGGGCGCGGCAGGCTCCGGCGACGCCGCGGGCACAGGCGCTGCTGAACCGAAGGGCGGCCCGCCGATGACGTTGGCGCTTGCCGCCGGCGCGAGGAAGAGCGTGAGCGCGAACAGCGCTAAAAGCAGCCTGACCAGTTTGCTCATATGCAACCTCCTGTTCAGCGTGTTGTAGGGGCGAACTGTGTTCGCCCGTGACCCCAAATTCGACCCAGTAGGGGCAGACCTTGTGTCTGCCCTATGACCCTAACGACGTGACCCAAATACGACCCGATATTGCAGGGGCGATCCATGAATCGCCCGTGACCCCACATCTGTAGGGCGGGGACTCTGTTCCCGCCGTGGTATTCATTACGCGGGATACGGCAGGAGTAGAACCCCTGCCCTACAGATGAAGGTCATGTTTTGGGTAGCGGACGGCCAAAGGCCGCCCCTACAATATATTAAAAAATAACATCTCTTAATCCATATAATACAAGGGCTTCAATGATTCCGTCAACTTTGAGTTTTTCCTGGGCCTGGTGAATTTGACGGTCGTCCCCTCCGGGATATTCTGATAGATCCACTTCGCGTCCTGCGGCATAAGGCGTACGCAGCCGTTTGAGGCGGGCGTGCCGAGGTCGTCGAACGACTCCTGAATCAGCGACTCGGTATTGCCGTGCTCGGCGTAGAGCACGGAGTGGAAGTAGATATTGCGCGTGATACGGCTCCAATACTGCGCGTAGACGTTTTCCTTCGCGAAGTACGCGAAGCGGAAGTGCTCGTTCGCCATCTCGTACGTGCCGCGCGGGGAGGGCGTCGAGCTTTTGCCGGTGGAGCAGATCATCTGCCGCGCGACGACGGTATACTTGCCGTCTTCGTCCTTTTCAAACGCGGTTACGACCTGATTCGTCGCGTCCACCTGCACAAAATAGCGCTCCGGGTCGGTATTGAGCCATTGGAGGCCGTCCGCGTCGGGCGCTTGCACGTACAGCTCGGGCGGCCAGTAGACCGGCGGAGGCATGGGCGTCGGCGTGGGCACGGGCGTCGGCTCGGGCGTGGGCACGGGGGTAGGGACGGGTGTCGGCGCGGCAAAGGGCGCGCCGCCGATGACGCTGGCGTTGGACAGCGGCACGAGAGTCAGTATGAACGCGAGCGCAAACGCCGCGCAAAGCAGCTTCTTCCGTTTGGTCAATTTGTGCCTCCTAAAAACACATTGTAGGGGCGGCCTTTGGCCGTCCGTGTGTATCTGTGGCCTGTTTTCGCGGACGGCCAAAGGCCGCCCCTACAGCACGATTAACAAAAGGGTTTTATTTCTTGCCCAACCTCTCCAGCGCCCTCTGCGTGTTTTCGCGCGTGGAGAACGCCGTCAGGCGCAGATACCCTTCGCCGGAGACGCCGAAGCCCGCGCCGGGCGTACCGACGACCTGGCGAACGTTCAGCAGCTCGTCGAAGAATGCCCACGAGCCGATGCCGTTTGGCGTTTTCAGCCAGATATACGGCGCGTTTACGCCGCCGAATACTTCGTAGCCGAGCTTTGTCAGCCCGCTCGTCAGCAGGCGCGCGTTCTGCATGTAGTAATCGATTGTTTCGCGGATCTGAAGCTTCCCCTCGGGCGAATACACGGCCTCCGCCGCGCGCTGGGTAACATACGAGACGCCGTTGAACTTCGTCGTATGGCGGCGGTTCCACAGCTCGTTCAGCGAAACGGCTTTACCTTCGAACTGCGTGATCAGCGCCTTCGGCACGACGGTATACGCGCAGCGCAGCCCCGTAAAGCCGGCGGTTTTGCTGAAGGAGCGCATCTCGATTGCCACTTCCTTCGCGCCCTCGATCTCGTAGATGCTGTGCGGAACGCCCGGCTGAGTGATGTACGCCTCGTAGGCCGAGTCGAAGAGGATGACCGCGCCCGTCTTCTTTGCGTAATCGACCCAGGGCTTTAGCTGGTCCTTTGTGAGCGTCGTGCCGGTGGGGTTGTTGGGGAAGCAGAGGTAGATCATGTCCACGCTGCTCTCCGGCAGCGCGGGTACAAAGCCGTTTTCCGCGTTGCAGGGCAGATAGACGATATTGGAATAGCGGTTTTGCGCCGGGTCAAACTTGCCCGCGCGCCCGGCCATGACGTTCGTATCGACATAGACGGGGTAGACGGGATCCGTTACGGCGACCTTCGCGTTCTGCGCGAAGAGCTCCTGGATGTTGCCGACGTCGCACTTCGCCCCGTCGGAGACGAATATCTCGTCCGTTGCGATATCGACGCCGCGCGCCTTATAGTCGTTGTCGCGAATGGCTTCGAGCAGGAAGTCGTAGCCCTGTTCGGGGCCGTACCCCCGAAAGGAAGACGCCGCCCCCATTTCGTCCACGGCCTTGTGCATCGCCTGTATAATGGCGGGCGCTATCGGGCGCGTTACGTCCCCGATGCCCATGCGGATGATGTCCGCCGCCGGGTTCTCGCCCTTATATTTGGCGACGCGCCTGGCGATTTCGGAAAAAAGGTAGCTGCCCTGCAGCTCGAAGTAATTCGCGTTGATCGATGCCATATGTCTCTCCTTATGCTAAAACTATGGCATGACTTTACAATATTTTACGCAAGAAGGCAAGCCAACTAAGGATTTGTTCACAGTAAATGCGCAATTGTGCCATAATTATCCTGTGTGTAATATTATGACAGGGCGGTGATTCTGAAGCGCAAAGTGGCTCTTTCCTGCGCACCCATTCCGTGCGAAAGCCATATGGTGGAATAACCGAACCTAAAAAGGCTAATAATAGGTTTGTACACCTTTTTTGGCTAACTTAGTTGACAAACCACCTAAATTGGTGTAGTTTTATGAAAGGAAGCTTGTCCAATGCAAAATGGCGCGGGAAGGAAAAACAGCGCGATGTATTGCGTAATCGTCGGAGACATCATAAATTCCAAAGAGATCGTTGAGCCAGAGAAGAGGGAGGCGGTTTTGCGCGCGGCGAAGGGCGTCTTTGCGTCCATCAACGCGAAGTATGGCGATGCGCTGTTGGCCGATTTTGGCGTTGTGCGCGGCGACGGCTTTGAGGGCGTGCTTTTAGTGAAACACTATGCGCCCAAAATCATGCAGGAGATCATCAAGGGCTTTTACCTTGCGGATAGAACCCGCGTACGCATAGCGGCGGTCGTCGGCGAGTTGAGCGTCGTTAGCAGCGACAGGAACGAATGCGACGGCCCGGCCTTCCACAAGGCGCTGGAACGCCTCGAAGCGTTAAAGACACGCAAAAGCGGGCATTGGCTGCAAGCCGTCCTTGACGTTGGCGGCGCGACGCAGCCCATCGTGGACAGCCTGCTTTGCGTACTCGGCGCGCTGACGGCTGGCTGGACGGATAAACAGAGAGAGATAGTATGGGCGGCTGATGACTGTTTTTCGAAAACGACGGTAGCGGCTATTTTGGGCATAAGGCTCTCCGTCGTCAGTAAGCAGCTCAAGGCCGCCAACTATGAGGAATACAGCCGGGCGTGGATGTGTTTGAGGGTTTATCTGTATGATATGGATATGCCTAAAACGGACGAAGACTTGGAGCCGTAAAGAAAAGCGGCTTGGGCTTATCACTGATTAAAAAGGAGGCGTCATATGCAAAACCCATCCACCCTTTGCGTATTGCTTCTGCTGGGACATGTCATCGGCGATTTTTACCTCCAAAGCGACGCTATCGCGAAAAAGAAGCATGAGGCGCTCCGTTGTTTGTTGCTGCACGCAGCGCTGTATATGCTGGGCATGGCCGTGCCGCTCGGGGGTGCCGCGCTGCTTGTGCCGGATTGGGGATGGCTGTGGCTGTGGCTCTTTGCCGGGATAACACATCTTCTGATCGATATTCTAAAACGCCGCATAAAATACAAGCCATTTATCCTCGACCAGTTGTTTCACTTGGTGACACTGGGCGTCGCGGCACTGATATGGGGACAAGCGCTTGAAGCGCGCCCGTTAGCTTCATACGCATTTTCATTCCTGCCGTCAAAGCCGCTGCTAACAGTAATAACGGGATTACTTTGCTTAATGAGGCCGGTAGGCTTGCTTATAGCTTCGGGTGAGATTTGGGATTTCAGCAAAGCGAAAACGCCCCCGGACGAATCGCAGCAGGGTGCGGGCAGAATGATCGGCTATTTGGAGCGCCTCATCGTATACTTTCTGTTGCTATACGGCCAAGTTGGCGCTGTCGCTTTCGTCATCGCGTCGAAAGCCGTAATCAGGTTTCCGGAAATCAAGGCGGGTCAAACCGCTTTGGCGGAATACTTTCTCATAGGCACGCTTTTAAGCATGGCGTTCGCCTTCGCGATACCGCTTGCGCTGGGTTTATTGACGCCTTAATTAACGCTGATTGATGTAGGGGCGGCCTTTGGCCGTCCGTGCGTATGAAAAACATTGGTTTTATGGTCACGGACGGCCAAAGGCCGCCCCTACACGGTTTCGATTTGATCGCTGTTCTTTAATCCTCAAACAACCGTCCCAGCATCCTCTCGGGATTATTCAAAGACTCCCTTGTGATGGCGTAGTGCTCCGTCTCTTTATAGGGCGTGAGCTCCATGCCGCTTTCCGTCAATACGAAAATCTCCGCGCCCGGGTACGCGAGCAGTATCGGCGAGTGCGTCGCGACGATGAACTGCGAGCCGCCCTTAACGAGGTCGTCCATGCGCCTAAGCAGCGCGAGCTGGCGCATGGGCGAGAGCGCGCTCTCCGGCTCATCCAGGATATACAGTCCGTCGCCCCAAAAGCGTTCGTTTACTAGCGAAAGAAAGCTTTCGCCGTGGGACTGCTGATGCAGCGAGCGGCCGCCGTAGTTGTTGAAGAAGACGCTTGGCGGCTCTTTCAGCCCGCTTTCGCTCAGGCGCTCGATCTCGCTGGAGACGTTGTAGAAGCTCTCCGCACGCAAAAAGAACCCGTCCTTCGGGCGGTACGGGCCCTTTACGAGCGTTAGGTATTCGTGAAGCACGGAATGCGTCTGCGCCGTAGAAAAGTTGAAGTTCTTCGAGCCGCCCTCGGGGTTGAAACCGCTGTTTACGGCGATGGCTTCGAGTAGCGTCGATTTGCCCGTTCCGTTTTCGCCGACGAAGAACGTGACCGGCGCGCTTAGCTCCAGCCGCGAAAGCAGCCGGACGGCGGGCAGCGAGAAAGGATAGCCCTCCTGATCCGCCGCGCCGGGCTTTTTTAGTATCGCGGAGACGAAAAGCCGCTTCATCCCAGCAGCGCTTCGACCTCAGCCAGAAGCGGCATCGCGGGCATACCGCCGGTCTTGGTGACGCACAGGGCGGCGGCGGCGTTCGCGAAGCGCGCGGCCTTATACAGCGCCGGCAGCGGCAGCAGCCACGGCTCCTTGCTGCCCGTTTGGAGCAGCGCGTGCACAAACGCGCCGAAGCACGCGTCGCCCGCGCCGGTGGTATCCACGGCGTCCACCTTAAAGGGCGCGGCGTACGCGGAAAACTCGGGCGTTATGACCTTCGAGCCGTTCGCGCCCATCGTCAGCAGCACTAGCTTGACGCCCCTGTCGAAGAGCGCCTGCGCGCCCGCCTCGTCGCTCTTTTCGGTGATCAGCTCCATCTCCTCCTCGGACAGCTTAACGATGTCGGCGAACCCGATCCCCTCCCTAAGCCCCCATAGGCAATGCGCCTCGTCCCGCCAAATCAGCGGGCGCCAGTTGGGGTCGTAGGTGATGAGCGCACCGGCGGCCTTTGCGAGCTTGATGGCGTGCCGCGTGGCTTCGGCGGCGATGTCCGTCGTAAACGTCAGCGATGCGAAGTGCAGCGCGCGCGTATTCTGGCAATGCGCCTCGTTCACCTCGCGCGCTTCAAGATGCGCGTCCGCGCCGTGATCGCGAAAGAAGGTGAAATCCCGCTCGCCGCTCTCGAACAGATGTACGAAGACGAGCGTCGTCGGGTATTCGTCCGAAAGGACAAGGCCGGAGGAGTCCACGCCGCATTTTTCGAGCTCGCCCTTTAAGAACGCGCCGAAAAGATCATGCCCGGCCTTGCCGATAAAGGCCGCCTTCGAGCCCAGCCGCGACGCGGCGGCCGCCATATTCCCGACGCTCCCGCCCGGATTCTGTTCGAAGACGGGGAAGCCCTTGGCGCTCTTGCCCGCCGGGGTGAAGTCGATGAGCACTTCGCCGATGCCTACGATATCGTACATGATCGTCCTCCTATTTACCTGCCTTAGTTGAAGCGCGCGGCGCTTTGTGCTACTATAATCCATAGAAAATAACATGCTGGGTCATTATGTCGTTTATGATATCATAAATGATCGGCCCGAAATGGGCAATATGGGAGTGTAATTTTATATGAGCAAGCTTAAAGCGCTGCAAAACGGCAGCGATATCCGGGGGATAAGCCTATCGGGCGTCGATGGCGAGGAGGTCAATTTTACGCCCGCCGAGGCGGAAAAGCTCGCGCTCGCGTTTGCCGACTGGCTCGCGGAAAAGCTCGAGAAACAGACGTACGACCTTTCAATCGCCCTCGGGCGCGATTCGCGGCTGTCCGGTCCGGCGCTGCTCTCGGCGGCGGCGGACGCGCTGCTGAGCGTCGGCGTTCGCGTATACGACTACGGCCTCGCCTCTACGCCCGCGATGTTCATGACGACGGTCACGCCCGGCTACCTCGTGGACGGCTCTATCATGTTTACCGCGAGCCATATGCCCTCCAACCGCAACGGCATGAAGTTCTTTACGGCGTCCGGCGGGCTGGAAAAGGCGGATATCGCGGACATAATCGCGCGGGCGGATAAAGAATTCACGCCTATCGGCAAGGGGGAGCTGCTCGCGAGCGACTTCATGAAGGTCTATGCGGCGCAGCTGGTGGATAAGGTGCGTTTGGCGACGGATTCCGAAGCGCCTCTTGCGGGTATGAAGATCATCGTTGACGCCGGCAACGGCGCGGGCGGCTTCTTCGCGGGCGACGTCTTAAAGCCGCTGGGCGCGGATACGGCGGGCAGCCAGTTCCTAGAGCCGGACGGCCGCTTCCCGAACCATATCCCCAACCCCGAAAACGCCGAGGCGATGCGCGCCATCGCGGACGCCGTGAAGGAAACGGGCGCGGACTTGGGCATCATCTTCGATACGGACGTGGATCGCGCGTCGGCTGTGGACGAGCGGGGCGAGCCGATTTCGCGCAACCGGCTCATCGCGCTGATGAGCGCCATCGTCCTCCGGGAGGAGAAGGGCGGCACGATCGTGACGGATTCGATAACGTCCACCGGCCTCGCGAAGTTCATCCAAAAGCACGGCGGCGTCCATCGCCGCTTCAAGCGCGGCTACCGCAACGTCATCAACGAGGCGCAAAAGCTCAATAAGGCGGGCCGCCCCAGCCCGCTAGCCATCGAGACCAGCGGGCACGGCGCGCTGCGCGAAAACTACTTCCTAGACGACGGCGCGTACTTGATAACGAAGATTCTAATCGAAGCGGCGCGGCTGAATAAAGAGGGCAAATCGCTCTCCTCCCTGCTCGAAGGGCTGGAGGAGCCGCTGGAAAGCATGGAATTCCGGCTGAAGATCAATGAAAGCGACTTCGCGCCCGCAGGCGAAAGGATTCTGCAGGCGCTTACGGCGTTCGTCAAGCAGCAGGACGGCTGGGAAATCGCGCCGGACAACTTCGAGGGCGTGCGCTGCGAGGTGGATCAAGAGCGGGGCGGCGGCTGGTTCCTTCTGCGAATGTCGCTGCACGATCCGCTCATGCCGCTCAACATAGAATCGGGCGAACGGGGCGGGCTCGTGCGCATCGCGAAGGACCTCATCGGATTTTTAGAGCAATGGCCGCTGGACATCAGCGTGATCGAAACGTTTTTGGAAAGCCAAAACGTGTAGGGAACGGTTCTAAACCGTTCCGTTCGCCGTTTCGAAATGTAGGGGCGGATGGCGATCTGCCCGCGCAACGAGGGTTTACCCGATAATCGGGCGGATTGCCATCCGCCCCTACATCATGACAATATGGAATACGATATGATAGGGGATAAAACATGAAACAGCCTTTTTACATTACGACGCCGATCTATTTCGCCAGCGATAACCTGCATATCGGGCATACGTACTGCACCGTCGCGACGGACTCGATCGCGCGGTATAAGCGGCAGAGGGGCTTTGACGTGCGCTTTTTAACGGGTACGGACGAGCACGGCCAGAAGATCGAGCGCCTCGCGAAGGGCGCGGGGCTTGAGCCGAAGGCCTATGTCGATAAGGTCGTGGGCAGCATAAAATCGCTGTGGGAGCTCATGGGCATCTCGAACGACGATTTCATCCGCACGACGGACGAGCGGCACGAGAAATGCGTACAGCGCATCTTCAAAAAGCTCTACGACAAGGGCGATATCTATCTGGGCAAGTACAAGGGCGCGTACTGCACGCCCTGCGAGAGCTTCTGGACGCAGACGCAGCTCGTGGACGGGAATAAATGCCCGGACTGCGGGCGGCCGACGGAGGAGGTCGAGGAGGAGAGCTACTTCTTCAAGCTCGGCAAGTACGCCCCGCAGCTGATCGAGCACATCAAGACGCACCCGGAGTTCATCCAGCCCGCGTCCCGCGCGAACGAGATGCTGCAAAACTTTCTCCTGCCGGGCCTTGAAGACTTGTCCGTCTCGCGTACGAACCTGAAATGGGGCATCCCGGTCGATTTCGACCCGAAGCACGTCATATACGTCTGGATGGACGCGCTGATCAACTATATCTCCGCCGTCGGCTATATGTCCGAGGACGATTCGCTGTACCAGAAATACTGGCCGGGGACGAACATCGTCGGCAAGGAGATCGTACGCTTCCATACGATCATCTGGCCGATCATGCTCATGGCGCTGGGCGCGCCGCTGCCCAAGCAGGTCTTCGGGCACGGCTGGCTGATTTTAGAGGGCGGGAAGATGTCAAAGTCCAAGGGCAACGTCGTCGATCCCGTGACGCTCGTGAACCGCTACGGCGTGGACGCGATCCGCTACTTCCTGCTGCGCGAGGTCGCCTTCGGGCAGGACGGTTTGTTCTCCAACGAGGCGCTGCTGACGCGCATAAACAGCGATTTGGCGAACGACTTGGGGAACCTTTTAAGCCGCTCGGTCACGATGATCGAGAAATATTTCGGCGGCGCGATACCAAAGCAGGGCAAACTATTCCCGGAGGACGAGGCGCTGATAGCTCAGGCGAAGCTTCTGCCCGGCAAAGCCGCCGCGAATATGGACGAATTCAAGCTCTCGGGCGCGTTGGCCGAAATCTTCACGTTCGTGTCGGCGTGCAACAAATACATAGACGTGACCGCGCCTTGGATACTCGCGAAGTCCGAAGAGACGAAGGAGCGCCTCGGGACGGTGCTGTACGATCTGGCCGAGGGGCTGCGCGTCGTCGGCGTCTTAATCGAGCCGTTCATGCCCGGGACGAGCAAGCGTATCTTCGAGCAGCTGGGCGTATGCGAAGGGCTGACGACATGGGAGAGCGCGGAGAGCTTCGGCGCGCTCCCGCCCGGAACGCAGGTTAAGCGCGGCGAGGCGCTGTTCCCGCGCATCGACGTCGCGAAGGAGATAGAGAGCTTACAGGCCGAGCAGACCGCGCTGCAAGCCGAGGCGAAGGAGCGCCAGAGCGTGCTGAGCGAAACGGCGAAAGCGCCGAAAAAAGCCGCGCCCGCCGCCGAAGCGCCCGCAGCAGCAGCAGCAGCGACTGCGACATCTGCGCCCGACGAAGCAGCGTCCGCCGTGCCAGCGACGATCTCGTACGACGATTTCGCGAAGCTCGACCTGCGCCTCGCGAAGGTAGTCGCCTGCGAGCCGGTCAAGCGCACGGAAAAGCTCCTGAAGCTCACGCTGAAGGCGGGCGATGAGGAGCGCGTAGTCGTCTCCGGCATCAAGAAATGGTATCAGCCGGAGGAGCTGGTCGGCAAGACGGTCGTTTTGCTCGCGAACCTGGAGCCGCACAAGCTCTGCGGCGTGATGAGCCACGGCATGATTCTGGCGGCGTCGGATAAGGGCGACGAGAATCTGTCGATCATCACGACGCTGTCGCCTATGGAGGATGGGCTTAAAGTCAGGTAATTTATGAAGCTTTTCGACACCCACGCGCACTTACAGGACGCGCGTTTCGACGGCGACCGCGAGGCGGTCGCCGCTCGCGTGACCGCAGACGGCGGGCTGATCATGGACTGCGCGTGCAATATTGCCGAGGCGGAGAAGGCGACGGCGTTCGCCGCCGCGCATGAGGGCGTATATTGCGCCGTGGGCGTACATCCGCACGACGCGCATACGTTTTTGCCGGAAAGCGCCGCCGCGCTCGAAGCGCTATGCAAGCGGCCCAAGGTGCGCGCAATCGGCGAGATCGGGCTGGACTATCACTACGATTTTTCGCCGAGGGACGTTCAAAAAGAGGTCTTTGCCGCGCAGCTCGCGCTCGCGCGGGCAAACGGCCTGCCCGTCATCATACACGACCGCGAGGCGCATCAGGATACGCTCGATATCATCCGCTCAGAGGGGGGATGCCAGCTGCGCGGCGTGATGCATTGCTTCAGCGGCAGCTGGGAGTCGGCGAAAATCTATCTCGATATGGGCTTCTATATCTCGTTCGCGGGAACCGTAACGTTTTCAAACGCGCGAAAAACAGCCGAGATTGCCTCCCGGCTGCCCCTTGAGCGCCTATTGATCGAAACCGACTGCCCGTATCTCGCGCCTGTTCCGCATAGGGGAAAGCGCAACGAACCGGCGTTCGTACGCCTCGTCGCGGAGAAAATCGCGGCGCTTCGCGGAACAACAACAAACGCCGTGGCGAATGCCGCGTTCGAAAATGGCCAGGAACTCTTTGGGGATCGTTAGATCTCGCTGACTTCCTTTTTGCAGGCCTGGCAGATGTTCTTCCCTTTGAAGTATACGACGTTTTCCATGTTATTACAGAATATACAGGAAGGTTGATACTTCTTCAGGATGATGTTTTCGCTGTCTACAAAAATTTCAATGGGATCTTTAACTTCGATTCCCATAGTCCTGCGCAGCTCGATCGGGATGACAACACGCCCGAGCTCGTCCACTTTGCGCACGATACCTGTTGACTTCATGTTGGGTCACTCGCCTTCCAGTGAATTTAGAATACTTTTTCTGTCGGAATATGTGATATCATAACAAGAATTTCGGCATTCGTCAACAGATATCGTATACAGTTTTTGATTATTAAGTAATTGCATACAGATATTCACATCTTCGTAGATATTCCGGCATATTTTTGTAGCGGTGATTGTGAATGATGAGTAAAATTTGGGGCGCTCTCTTCATTGTAGGAGTGCTGGTTTCATTGCTGAGCGGGAAGGGCGGGGGCATACTGGGTACGCTGACGGAGAGCGCCGCCTCCGCCGTGACGCTCTGCCTGACGCTCGCAGGCGCGTACGTGCTCTGGCTCGGGATCATGGGCATCGCGGAGCGCTCGGGCCTGACGCAGGCTTTGGCGAAAAAGCTGCGGCCCGTTCTGCGCTTTTTGTTCCCGGACGTGCCGGACGGCCCGGCGCAGGCGATGATCTCGATGAACCTTTCGGCGAATATTCTCGGTATGGGCAACGCTGCGACGCCCTTCGGCCTTGAGGCCATGAAGGAGATGCAAAAGCTCAACCGCGAGCCGAAGAGGGCTACGAACGCGATGTGTATGCTGCTGATCGTCAACGCTTCGAGCATACAGCTCGTGCCGACGACGGTTATCTCCCTGCGCGCGGCGGCGGGGGCGGCGAACCCGGCGGACATCATGCCCGCGACGATCGCCGCCACCTGCGTTACGACCCTCGTTGCGATTATCATCGGCAAGATATTGGAGAAATTCTCGTGAGCGCGGTCACGCTGCTGGGCGCGCTGCTCGTTCCGGCGCTGATCGTATTGACCGTCATCCACGGGCTGTGGAAGGGCGTGGACGTCTACCAGGCGTTCATAGACGGCGCTAAGCGCGCGATACCTACCGTCGTGCGCGTTTTGCCGTATATCGCCGCCATAACCATAGCCGTGGGCGTATTCCGCTACAGCGGCGCGCTGGACGCGCTGCTTTCAGTCGTTGCGCCTCCCTTCGAGGCGCTGGGCATCCCGCGCGAGGTGCTGCCGCTGGAGCTGCTGCGCCCGTTTTCCGGCAGCGCCTCCAACGCGCTGCTCCAGGATATCTTCAAGCAATACGGCCCGGATTCGGACGTGGGGCGGCTCGCGTCGGTGCTGATGGGCTCGTCGGAAACGCTCTTTTATACCGTCGCGCTTTATTTTGGCTGCGCGGGCGTCACGAAGGTGCGGCATACGATAAGCGCGTCGCTGATCGCGGAGTTCTTCAGCGTTATACTTATCGTCAATTTTGTGAAGTATTTTTTCTAAAAGAGCATGGAAAAAAACGCCATAGAAATTTGAACCATAATTATTAATAAGAAAACAGTTGCTTTTTTACGCGGATAAGCTTATAATAAGCGCTGAAAACTCGTGTTCGGGTCTGTGGTTGAAAATCGAGGCCAGTCGCAGGCGAAACGATCCACGTAAATTGGCGAAGCGCCAATGATCATGGTGCGGCTTAGAAGTAAGCCCGACCAGGATAAAGTTCTAAGTACCCTTGTGCAATAGCAGCGGTAGAAATGGGTTCACTCAATTCTTTGCTCCTGTCTTTACGCCCAAGTCTTAGCTCCTAATCCTGAGAGGAACGTTAGTGGGAAGGCGAACGCCTTATGAGCGAAGTTCCCTGTCGGCGGGTGTGGGGGCAAAGACCAGGTC
>QMCE01000246.1_pt1 | contig 26800 bp, 24 predicted proteins | sample 1821851 | NCBI WGS metagenome assembly QMCE01 (sample SAMN09453174, study PRJNA476694) | Termite gut metagenome, whole genome shotgun sequencing project. | isolation source: worker | host: Odontotermes sp. | place: South Africa:Pretoria | collected 2016-01-28 | reverse complement strand
ACACTGACACTCGGTCAATCTAACTTGCCGCAAAAAGCTCTATGTCTCTTGTGGATGTGGTTTTATGTGTTCGGCAAAGAAGGAGAGTGTGGTCGGCTGCGGTGTTGGAGATGAGACAGGAGAGTCAAAACAAAAGCGCCTCATCAAGCTAACCCGGCTGGCAGATGGCACGCTAAAAAAAGAAAGTGAATGGGAACTTTGGCGAGGTCGTTTGGGTTTATATACACGCGATAAAAGCTTTATTGCAGGAGGAAAAAAAGTTCCTTACCCGGAAGGAAAAGGATTTACCTACCACCGCAAAGTTGATCTAACCGTTGACGATATCCGTGCGATGAACGACAAAGCGAAGCGTGCGATTGCACAATACGACCAACTTGCCACCAGCCCGCCGCCGCAATAAAAGAACGGAGGATATTATTAGAAACGCGTCTGATGTCCGCACACTCCTCTCGACGATGCCTTAAGGGGCAGCAAAGCGCCTTTTGGCGGTTCGCAGGCGAGTGGTACAGGAAATTTTGTTGTTCCCGGGCAGACTTACGATAAGGGCGATCCCGGCGTATGGAATAGATTTGCCGATACCGTGGTAGAAGCCTTCTCTGGCGTTCACGATTTCCTGAACGATTATATTGGCTTTGGTTATGGCTCTACCGGGTTGACTGCACGGGATGCGGGGTGGTGGTCAGAATTCATGGCTGTTGTAAATATTCCTTTATCCGCACCTTTGGCATTTAGTAATCTGGTCACGCCGGAAATGCAGTACTGGATTCAAAACTATTACGATAATCTGGAGAAAAGATAATGAAATTGAAACGCCTTATCATCTCAGGAATAGTTCTAGTTTCATTTGAGGGTTGTGCGCCTGTTCCTTCATATTCTGTTGACTCTTATGTTGGTTCGCTTGATCAGTGTTTAGATATAGAGGGGACATATGAGAAAGGATTAAGTTTGTCTTCTTTTCTTCCGTCAAAATTTGGAAGTGCTATTGGATATGCTGAGCGTAATAAATTTTTTTCTTATAGAGAGCAAAGCGATAAAGGAGATAGTTATACATTAAAAAAAACGTGGCTTACTATCAGTTCTCTAGATAAGCAACATCTGAAGGCGATTCTTTTTAATATAGAGGGGCAAACCGTAGAAGTAGTTATTGGCATGTATGAGAAAAGAGATTTGCCTAGGGGGGGAGAGGAAGATTTTTCTTGCGATAAAACATCGTGGCAAAAGTCTTATGCTCAGACGTCTCATGGTGAAGGGGGGAGCCGTAAATGGAGAACTTATTCTAAAGTGGAAAAGCTATCAGATAAGGCTCTTAAAAAGGAAACAAAGAATAATTCATGGGGAGGTTTTTTTGGGTTATACCACCCAGGAAAAATTGATATCGATAATGCTTCGCATCACCGTAAAGTTGACCTGACCGTTGACGATATCCGCGCGATGAACGACAAAGCGAAACGGGCAATTGCGCAATACGACCAACTTGCCACCAGCCCGCCGCCTAAGTAAGGGTTTTGATTGCGGAATTATTCAAAAGGGCCTATTTGTTCCCGGCAATTAGAAATACGCCAAAGCCGAAAAACAGCGCGCCTGTTGCCGCGTCGATGCCGCGTTTTAGCTGTTGGTAGCGAGCGCGTATAAATGGCGTCGCGAATACCAGCGCAACAAAGGTGAACCAGGCGGCGGTCTCAATGGCGATCAAGGCCAATAATGAAATACGGAAGGCGATATCCATATCGCTATTGACGAAAAGCGAGAACACGCTGCCGAAATAGACCAGTGCTTTCGGGTTGGCCAGGTTGGTCAACAGCCCGCGCAGAAAAGTATGCGGCGCGGCGAAAGCGGGAACGGTTTTGTTTGCGGCGTCGGTGCTTGCATTATTTTTGCGCCACGCCGAGCGCAATAATTGCCAACCCATCCAGCACAGGTACAAGCCGCCGCAAACGATGAGCGTTCGGCGCAGCCAGGTCATTTTTTCCAGCACGATATGCCAGCCCAGCAGGGCGAGCATGGCCCAGATCACGACGCCAAGCGTGATTCCGGCAACGCCCCATAGGGCGTCTCGTCGCGGTCGGCTGATTGTGGTTTGTGAGACGAATAAAAAATCAGGCCCCGGGCTGACCAAAGCCATGAAGTGAACGATGGCGATGGTCAGAAAAAGGGACATGGGGCAAAAGGCTCAAGGGGCGCGGTGCTTTTCCTAGCCGCTCGTGATGTTTTTCAAAGCGGGTGTTTCGCGGGATCAGTCGTACATGGAGTCGTATTTTTTTTGCAGCTCTTCGCGTGTTTCTTCATGATTCGGATCGGCCACAATGCAGTCAACCGGGCAAACATCCTGGCATTGCGGCGTATCGTAATGGCCGACGCACTCGGTGCATTTATCGGAGTTTATTTCGTAAATTTCTTCGCCTTGCGTGATGGCGTTGTTCGGGCATTCCGGCTCGCACACATCGCAGTTAATACAATCTTCGGTAATCAAAAGAGCCACAATTTTCCCTTTCCGGAGCAGTTCAATAAAGCAGACGACGAGCAGCTTACTTGAGTAAGCGCGTCGAGAACCGCAAATCTTAGCGCAGAGTTTATTTTTTTTCCAGACGTCGTTGCAACCGTTCTTTGACGATAGGGTCGACAAAACGCGAAACGTCGCCGCCGAAGCGGGCGATTTCGCGTACCATTGTCGATGATATAAACATGAATTCGTCGGCAGGCATCAAAAAGACGGTTTCGAATTCGGGAGCAAGCCGCCGGTTCATGCCGGCCATTTGAAATTCATATTCAAAATCGGAAACGGCGCGCAAACCGCGTACCAGCACCTGCGCATTTTGTTCATGAACGAAATGCGCAAGCAGTGTTGAAAAGCCTTTCACTTCAACGTTATTCAGGTTTTTGAAAATCAAAGCGCCCATTTCAACGCGCTCATCGCGGCTGAATAACGGTTTTTTATGGGTGCTTTCGGCAACCGCGACAATGACATTATCGAAAAGGTGCGCGGCGCGTTTGACAACGTCCTGATGTCCGCGTGTGAACGGGTCAAAAGTGCCGGGATAAACGGCGGTTAATTTTTTGTGTGAGCGCATGGCATGCTCGCAATCGTTTTATAAAACGGGCAAGTATTATAAGCTAATCGTTTTCTTCGGCAGAAAAGCAAAACAGATGATAATGAACCTGCCCGGCTTTTCCGTGCCGATACGCGGAAAACGGCGCGGGCGGCGTAAGCGCCATGCCTGCTTCCGCATAAAGGTAGCCGGTTGGCTTGAGCAATGGCGCGCAAGCGCCAAAAAGCCACGGCCACGGGTTTTCCTGAAACGGCGGATCAAGAAAAATAAGGTCGAACCGGCGTTTTTCCTGAGCGAGCGCGGCTTGCGCGTTCTGGCTATGCGCTTCCATATATTTTGTTTTTAATAGGATTGATGTCGAAGTAAGCGCTTGCATAGATTGTTTATTGATATCCCATGCCACCGCCAATGCCGCGCCGCGTGACAATGCTTCCAGCGACAGGATGCCGCTGCCTGCGTAAGGTTCGAGCGTTTGCCAGCCGGTAAGGTCTTGCCCGAGCCAGTTGAACAGCGTTTCACGCACGCGGTCCGGCGTCGGGCGCACGCCGGATAAAACCGGAAAGCGGATCGTGCGTCCGCGCCATGTTCCGCCGATAATGCGCAATGATGATTTGCCGATACGTTGCATCACGGCATTATCCGCATGCCGCAACACATCGGCAACCGGTACAATGCGCCTTGGTTTAATTTTGGTATGGCGTTATGTTCAATTTTTTCAAGCGCAAAAGCGAAACATTGACCGAAGATCAGGCAAAGGCGTTGCCGGAGGCGGAGGAGCCCGTTGAAGCGCGCGTTGCTGAAAGCGTGCCGGAAAGCGCTGCCGCCGCATCATTGGAAAAGCCGAAACGCTCGTGGCGCGAACGGCTGAGCGCAGGTTTATCGCTGTCGCGGCAGAAGTTGACGATGCCGCTGGCACAGGTTTTTTCTGCGCGTAAACTCGACGACGAAGCGCTGGAAACATTGGAAACGGTGCTTTTGACCGCGGACGTCGGTGTGGCGGCGACGGTCTTTTTGCTTGATGACTTGCGGCGGCGTTATCGTGAAGCGGACGCGGATGCCGACGTGAAAGTGCTGTTGCGCGAAGCGCTCGGCGATTTGTTGAAACCGCTGGAAGTCGGTGCCGAATTGCCGGAAGCAAAGCCGTGCGTGGTGATGCTCGCCGGTGTCAACGGCGCGGGTAAAACCACGTCGATCGGCAAGCTGACCAAGCGTTGGCAAACGGAGGGGTTGAAAGTGCTGTTGGCCGCCGGCGATACTTTTCGCGCGGCCGCCGGCGAGCAATTAAGCGTCTGGGGCGAGCGCAATAATGTGGCGGTGATCGCCCAACAGGGCGGCGATCCGGCGGCGGTGATGTTTGATGCGATTCAGGCGGCGCGTGCCCGCAATATGGATGTAATGCTGGCCGATACGGCCGGGCGTTTGCCGTCGCAGGCGCATTTGATGAAAGAGTTGGAAAAAATCAAGCGGGTGATCGGCCGCGCTCAGGAAGGCGCGCCGCATGAAGTTTTTCTCGTGATCGACGCCAATACCGGGCAAAATGCGTTGGCGCAGGTCAAGGCGTTTGACGCGGCGGTAGGTTTGTCCGGCCTGATTGTTACGAAACTCGACGGCAGCGCCAAAGGGGGCGTTTTGGCGGCCATTGCCCGCGAGCATCCGGTGCCGGTGAAATTCATCGGCGTCGGTGAAGGCATTGACGACTTGCAACCGTTTAACGCCAGGGAATTTGTCGAAGCGTTGTTGCCGTGATTTAGGGAGCGATAATGTTTTTATCGTGCAAAGTGCGATAAAAATTTGGAACGCGGCAATGAAATGCCGATGGCGATGTGATCGATATTGCGTTGCATATCGTCAAGGTACAAAACAAGGGCTATTACCGATAGCCCAGTCAAGCTTTAATTGAAGACGAACACTCCAACCTGGAGCGCTTCATATTGATCGACGATTATCCTCACAAAAAAGAAGAACTGGTGAGGTAAAGCCGAGAAATTAAAAGACAGCGATCAGGTGAATTTTCATCGGTTGGCCGACCTCGGCATGTTTTGCGTTTACTGTCTTGCCCATTATCCCGGCGTTCATCAGGGCATGACGCAAACGCCAGAAGGCTTTCCGCCGGAAATTCATCACTTCACTATAGGTAGCTTGCGAAGGCATACAGCCGGATATTTTAAATCGTCTGCTGGTGATCACCCTCAAATTTGGGCTGTGCGTTTTTCGGAATCCGAGAAAAAACGGCATGCGTATGCTCGGCAAGAAATGCGCCGACCAGTATTTTCTGAATTGTTTGATGAATAAATTGTAGAGGTTCAAGTGTTTGCGATAAAGCAAATATTTCATTTACGGCAGGCTTTTCTTGTGCGGCAAAGTCATGGCTGTTATGGGGCGCATTAATTAATGTGGCAGCACTACAACGGCTTGCTTGGTTGTTGGTCGATATCCGAAAAGCTGTTACGGCCCATATCGTAAAAGCGTTTGTTTTTGGGCACCTCTTTTTTGCTCAAGAAAATTAACAAAACATTAATGGCAAGTAAGCGGTATGTGTTTTGTAATTTTATTTATAAAACAATCGGATATGCTGTATTTCTACATATTTTTAATGACCTTGAAAGTATGGATTATTAAGGCTTGTTTTTGTAACTTTACAAAAAGTGCTGCTATCGGTGTGGTTGTTAAATTGAAAGCGGAGTGGATGGCAACGAGACAGGGCATTCAAAAATCGTTCTGCGGCAATGTGATTTTACTGTCGATCCGCCGCGTCACTTTACTCATGGTTTCGCTCGATGGCGGCGGGCGCTTTCTGAAAAAGGATGGCGTTTCATCTTTAATGCGCTTATCACGTTTATTAACTTTTGTGTCTGGAGTTGGTTATGAAAATCTTTGCGGAGAATAAATTGCGGAAGAGTCGTGGTTTTACATTAGTTGAAATGGCTGTGGTGCTGGTCATCATTGGATTGATCCTTGGCGCAGTTTCTATCGGTAAGGATGTTCAGCGTAATGCTGAATACGCCAAGATCAAGCAGAAATTTATCGATCAGTGGGCGGTCAGTTATAACGCTTATGTGCAACGTACCGGTTATCCGCTCGGCGATATGCAGCAAGAGCCGCGTTACATGGTCAATGGCGCCAATTACAACACAGCGGTTGCCGCGGATGGTGTCGTATCCGGGCAAAATATGCTCAGTGTAACAGCGCCGCCGGCGATTTGTCACGGCGCTGTTGGGCCGAAAATGACACGAACGATGCAAACGAATACGGAGTTTGATTTGCGTAATTTGATGCAAAAAGCCGGTGTGCGGATGCCGCCGGGGCGCGCTGAAGGGCGTGAAGACCGCTATGTGTATCTCGACACCAACGGTAACCCACAGGAAGTGCAGGTTTGCTTCCAATGGAACAATCCGGAAATGCCGGAAGGTGCCGGTAATGTGATGGTAATTACCGGGTTGATCCCGGATTTGGCGCGTTCACTGGATCAAATGATCGACGGTAAGCCGGATGCGCGCGAAGGAATGTTTCGTCAACAAGGCGTCAGCAATACGACACACAATGTAGCCGGTGTCGAATGGGATACCAATAATACTGTTGAATATGATGGTGCTACCGGTACGGCGACGACGATGGGACGCGAGCGGGATGAGGATCAGGTGCAGACAGTCGTGGCCATTTACAAGATGAATCAATAGGGAGCCGGCAAGCATGAGAGCAGATCGAAAACTGTTTATGGTCAAACAGACCGGGTTTACGTTGCTGGAAATGGCTTTTGTTCTGGTTCTGATCGGGTTGGTGCTTGGCGCGATGGTCACGGTCGGAAAAGATGTGCAGCGCAATGCCGAATACCACAAGATTGCAAATAAATTTGTTTTTGAGTGGAAAAAAGGCTACGACGAATATTTTCAGCGTGCCGGCGTGGTACTCGGTGACAGCCAAATCGCGCCGACTTATATGGTGAACGGAAAAGAGGCGGTGATTGGCGGCGGCTCTGATGGTCGTGGCGGTACTTTCAGCACGATTGCCGGATTGCCGGAAAATTACAGCAATACCGGTTTGAAGATTTGCCACGGGCAAGGGTATCCGAAAAACTCGGTCGGTGTGGACGATCGCAATCTTGCCAATCAGGATTTGCGGGATCTCATGAGGCAAATAGGTATTCGGATGCCGCCGGGACGCGCTGAGAGCATGGAAGATCGTTATGTTTATACCGACAGCAACGGTAATGCTACCGAACTGCAGGTTTGCTTTCAGTGGAATCCGCCCTCGACGATCAGCGGAGCGGGCAATGTTATGGTTTTACGCGGGTTGACGCCGGATCTGGCGCGTTATCTGGATCAGCTGGTTGATGGCAAGGCCGACGCGCTTGAGGGTCGGTTTCGGCAACAAGATGATCGGTTGAACTCGGAGGAGCCTTCGAGCCAGCAACCGGGGCGCGAATGGAGCGCCAATAATACTTATGCCATGAACGATGCCGCATACCAAACAGCGGACGGGCAAGGCAGCGGCCGTGATGAAGACCGTATCGTTCTTTTGACAGCGCAATGGGTAATGGATCAATGAACGCACAATCTTTTTCAAATCAGTGGCAGACACAGCGAAAAAAAAGGCTGCTGTTTGCGGTCGGCATGTTAATACTTTTATTTTTGGCGACAGCGTTTCTCGTTTACGCCCGGCAGAATCTCAGGCAAAGCCAGGTCAATGCGGCGGTCAGCCGACAAACGCATCAGGAAGCGCTCTGGAAAGAAGAAGAAGCAAGAGACGTTGCCTTGTTCAATGAGAAGGCGCAACAAATGATGCGTTCGGCGACATCACACGGATTATCGCCGGACGGCTGGGCCGAGCGTCGGATCAATCTGAAGCAGGTACAAATCACGCGTCACGAAGCCAATGAGCTTTTATTGTCGGTTGCGCGTACCGGGGATCGATTATTCAATATCGAGGAATTTGATATTTCGGTCACGCGCGGCGACGAAGGGTTGTTCAACATTTCCGATCGTCCCAACACGCCATTGTTGCTGACCGCTCGCGGTACGGCGGTATTTCGGACAGGGGGATGAAATGGATAACGCGATACTTCTCCATGCGGATGGGAAATGGAGCTTGTTTGAAAAGAGGCAAGCTATTCCATTGCGGGATTATCCGAAAATCGAATCGCCGGTTTATGTGTTGACCGATTTTGACGGCGCCATCAGCGGTGTTTCAACGGTCAACAATAAATCCAGTTATGCGGGGTCATTGATCGGCCGGCGATTGCGCGATGACGGTCTGATTGACGGCGAAGTCAAAATCCTTATTCACCACGGCGTGCAGACCGACGGCGGATATCAGGTTTTATATACGGCTGTGCCGATGAATCTTTGGCAGAATATGCAATCCTGGGTACATGCGCAAAAAGAACACTGTTTGCTGATACCCCAAACGACGTTAATGTATGACCTGCTTTCGCGCGAGAATGAGGGCGTGGTTTTTCATTCGGGCAGAAGGTTTTCACTTCTTCTCCGCCAGAAGAAAACGATGGATTATTTTTCGGTTCTGGCGTTGAGCGACAGCGAGGACGATTTGCATATTGCCGCCAGGACATTGGCAGAACGCGTCAAAAAACACCAGGAGGAAGGAGCAGGACGGCTGCTGAAATGGGGTTGGTATTCTCTTGGCGCCGTGTCTTCCGGCGAAGAGGCGGCGCTGGCTAAAATTTTTCAGGAAGCCACAGACACCAAAGTATCCGTTGTCGCCGCAGAGATGTATACAAAAAAGGGTGGCGGCCAAATTTACGCATCGCTTTCAGCGTTACGCGCCCGTTTTTCAGAAAAGCTTGCCGCTAACCCAATATCGGGTAAGGCAAGTTATTTTGCCGAAAAAAATCTGATGCGGATCGCTTGTTGTATCGGTGTTATCGCCGCAGGACTTTTTGTCTGGGGCTTGATGTCATTGTTGCAAGCCAGAGCCATATCGGTGCAGGTTGGACAAAATGCATCCGAAGCGCAGAAGATTGCACAAAATCTGCAAGGGAAAGCGACGGCAATTCGGCAAGGCAAACAGTTTTACGCAACACGGGATTTTGTCGGCCTGGTTGCCAAAGCGGAACACAGCATTGATCCTTACGGTTTCCTGCGCAATTTGCGGTTTGCCGCAGGCGAAAATGTCAAAATACTGCGCGTACAAATACAACCGGACAACAATAATATTGTTATTGAGGGCTGGATTGAACAGGTGGGCGGTAGCGATAAGCCACTGGCAGATTTTGTCGAGCAATTGAGAGGACTTGGTTTCGCGCCGAAAGCAATTGATTCGATATCCGGTGCCAACATGAGACGCAACGGCTCATTTGCGTATCGTTTGCAGCCTGTATCTGAAGATGAAGGAACGGGCATATGAAAAATATCAGCATTTTGATATTGCTTGTCAGCATTATGGCGGTTTTTGCTGTTGCGGCTTTTTTATTAAAACAAGAGTCGCGTTATTCGGCATTGACGTATTCTGACGGACGGAGTGTTTCCACTACGGCCGCTGAATTACGAAAAACCGAGGTGGCTTTGCATGAGATTGAGCGGTTGCAATTATCGGGTAATTTTTCGCTGAGCGCCCCGGATGATTTGCTGTCAGCGCGGAGCGTGCCAAAACAAGTAGAGACTGCCCGCTTTGCCGCAGCAAACAATGAAAATGTTTTTCCGGTGTTCGACGACGGCAATCGTCGAGATGAGCGCGCTGGCGTTTCCCGTTTTGCCGAGTTGTTGTCAAAGGGTACGGCGCAACCGAATTATATTGGCAGCGGTTATACGACGCCGGTTGTGGTGAATCGTACACAGAACGAAGCCATGTTGACTAAAGAACCTGCTGTTCAGGAACCAATACGCGACCTTCATCATGTTTCTTTCATTTATGTTTCGCCTGATATCCGACGCGCCATTGTCAATGGCGTTTTTGTTCAAGAAGGGGAATCGTTAAGCGATGGTTCGCGTGTAACGGCAATCAATAACGACCATGTGGTCATCAGCAAGAACAAAAAAGAATACAGCTTTAGCGTTCCCCAATCACTATCGACGTATTCGGAATCGGGGAGGAAATGATGGTGGCGATGGTCAGGTTGCAGACGATGATTATTGTGGTGTTAATTGTCGTGATTATTGCTCTGGCGGCAATTTTGTTTATCGTGTATGAGCGGCCGGCGGCGCTCGGCGCTCTTTCGCCGACAAAAAACGAATCACAGGTTATAACGCAAAAAACAACACCGCCACGACCGACGCAACAGCTTTCGCCGGAACTTGATCGCTATTTACAAAAAGCGCCGATCAGCAAAGATTCTGCCGCCATACGGACGGAACGGCAAATGCAGGAAACCAAAATGGCCCGGTTAAAAGAATTGCAGGCCAAATTCAAGGAAATTTCTGTCAACGGTAAGACGCCGGATATTGATGAACTCGACCGATTACTCGGTGAACTTGTTGATATTCAGGGAACATCGGTAATCGGCGGCATCGATCTTAATACGCTTCGGCAAAATTTGCGGGTCGCTCAGGAAATTCAGGTATTGGCTAAAAAGTTGGAGGAAGAAAGCAAAAAGCCGGAACGGGACCAAAACCGGATTCTCGAAATCACGAAAAAAATTCAGGGCATGCAGGGTGATTTAAACCCAAATATTATGGCTGGCGGTTCTGAAGGAGCTTTGGGGGTACCGCCTGTTGCGGACACAGAAAAGGATCAGAAGGGGTTATGAAATGGTTTCGGGCGTTTGCTCGCGACAGTATGGCTTTAGTCTTCTGGAACTGCTATTGGTTCTGGTGGTGATTGGCGTATTGAGTCTTCTTGCCAAATTTGCTTTTTCGGGCGTCGACGATGTTCGTCAGCAACAGCAGGCGCAAGCGGAGGAAGAGGCCGTGCGCGAAGCTTTGCGCTATTACGTACTGGCCAATAAACGCCTTCCCTGCCCCGATTTCAATGCCGATGGTTACGAAGATCGCAACTTAAGTGGAGCGTGCAGTCAGAATGGCGAAATCGGTTATGTGCCGTATTACTCTATCGGATCGACGCCGAGTGAAAACAATCGAATGACTTACGGTGTTTATCGTGCCGCATCGCCTAATGATATTACGGTTCTGGAGGAACGCACCGGCGATGAAGAAGGTGCGCCGGATTATATGAATTTGGGCGATGCCATTACCGCATTGATGCAGATTCCTGCGGCGGTAAACAGCAGCCATATATACGTAGCGGGCGTGAATTCGGATGGTTCATCCAACTGCAACACAAGCGTTTCGACGCACCCGGCATTTGTGCTGATCGTGCCGAATACGAATAAAGATAACGATAGCGGGAGCGGTTTATTGGATGGGGAAAATGCGAATGCGGATAATTGTATTGCATCACCATTGCAGTCTTTAGCATGGAATTACGATGATGTCGTGGCAGTCGAATCACCTAATGCACTTATCGGATGGTTAACAGAGCATATTAATTGAAAATTGGATCAATTGGGGAAGCAACATGAGAATAAACTCTTTGTGCGTCAAGGCGCATTCCGTATCGAAAGTGTCACTTAATACACTGATAGGTGGTTGTGCCATAGCGGTATTTCTGCTGAGCAGTTGCGGTACTTATCGGAGTTTTAATGCGCTGGAAGCTAGTGAACCCATTCCGGTTACCGGAATGAATGAAGCGGTTGTCGGCGAGTCAGAAAAGCTGATGACAAATTACGATGCTCTTCGGGCGGAGTTGGAGCGCGTTGCGGCTTTTGAGGTCGCCGTCAAACCTGTTCCGCCTCGATACGATCCGTTGGAAAACAAGATCGTGACCATCAATATGTATGATACGGATATCGGCAAATTGTTATGGACACTTGCCGATCAGTTGGGAATGAACTTGATCGTTGATCCGCTCGTGCTTCAACAAGTAAATAAAACCAGCCTTTATTTGCGGAATGTGACGGCTCGAGAAGTGTATAACCATATTCTTGAAGCTTTTGACTTGCATGGCGATATCCGCAACGGCGCGCTGGTTATCAATATGCTCGAAGAAAGAATTTACAATGCCGGTTTTTTAAATACCAACTTGTCGATCAATCTTTCTGCCGGTGGCGATGTTTTTGGCAGTAACAACTCCTCATCCGGTGATTCGGGTTCGTCGGGCAGCTCCGATGATGCGTTGCGCGCCGATTTCAACATTAGAGGAGACACCTCAAAACAAATCGATCCTTATGAGGAATTGGAGCGCGCCGTCCGGCAGGTGCTTGGAAAAACGGATGGGCGTGTGGACGACCAACGTCAGCAATTGATGCCAAAAATCACTTCGACATTGGACGCCGAGGGCAAGATTGTCCAAAAAGAACTTCCGCCGGAAATACCCGTTGCCTATAGTTTGAACCGTTTGACCGGCACGCTTTATGTCAAGGCACGTCCTTCGCAAATGCGTGCCATCGGGCGTTTGGTCGAGCGTAACAAGAATGTATTGCGCCGCCAGGTGCAAGTTGAGGCGCAGTTGATAGACGTTCAGTTGAATGATGGTTATCAGTTTGGCGTGGATTGGACTTTATTGCGCAACAATGTTGCCGGTATCTATGGCGCCAACCCGTTACGGTTGCAGGAAGGAATGTCCGTTTTTCCCGGAGGAAGTCTGGCAGATCGCATTATCAATATTCCTGCCCAGATTATCGGGCAGCCGGCAGGCGATCGCGGGCTGGGCGTTAGTTATGGCGATGACCGTTTTTCGGCAACGCTCAAGGCATTAAGCTCGTTCGGAGAATTGCGGGTTTTATCGAATCCGAGCGTACGCGTCAGAAACGGAACGCCGGCGTTGTTGAGTGTGGGCACCAATATTCGTTATATCTCGAAAACCAGCTCCACCACCAATGTGCCCGGTGGCGGCGCATCCACGACGACGGCTGATGTGGAAACGGATGCGCTTTTCTCTGGTGTTGTGGTTGGTGTTATTCCATATATTCACGAAAATGGTCGGATTGAGTTGCTGGTTCATCCGATGCAAACCGAAGTGATTCCGGAAACGCTGCAACTGGTCCAAGTGGGCGGTGGTAACTATGTCACATTGCCCATGATCAATTACAAAGGATTGACTACCACGCTCAATCTTGGCGATGGCGATATGGTTATGATCGGCGGTTTGATTGATCAGAACAAGTCAACGGATAAGAACGGCTTGCCGGGGCTTAATGATATTCCTATCGTAGGCAATGTGTTTGGTGAAGAAAACAAGGCGCATGCGAGCCGCGAATTGGTTATCGTTTTGAGAGTGAGGATGATATGAGTCATAACAAAAACAAAACATCAAACATCATATTGTTTTTTATCGTGGGATTATTTTCCTTGAGTGTTGCCAATGCCGCGGAAGAGAGGACGGCAATGACGGCGTCGGCGGAAAAAAATTCTGATGTGGCAGTGACTGTGCCGGAAACGACAGGTGCGCCGAAGCCGATCAGCATCAACATGGGGGATAGTGGGCTGCTGTCAAAAGAGGTGCTATCGGTAAAAGATGATTCAACAGTTCGCCCGGTGACAGATCATGAAGTGGTCGTGATGAATCTTGTATATCGATGCAATGAGGCAATACGCAACAACAATCTTGTCGATGCGGAAGCACAGATTAAAGTCATGACACAACTTCTTCCATCACAGAGTTTGACGTTGTTGCGGATGAAGGCTTGGTATGCGTTGTCGGCTGGCCAGGAAGATGAAGCGCGGCAATGGTATCGCCAGCTTTTGGATCGTGTAGCCAACGATGAGAACGCAGGCATCAATTTGGCTATTCTTGAGGCGCGTGCGGGACGTGTTGACGAAGCAAAGAAAATTCTCAACAGCCTTGCCAATCATACGCCCGATTCCGAGCAGCTTAATACAGTACGGCAGGCTTTCGGGTTGGTGCGCCGGCAACAATAACGGTTGCGAGCGGTCTTTTGTTCATGGACAGCAGCAAATAAATGAAGACAACGATGAACGATAAAGTTTTTACCGATCATTTAATCAATCAAGCATCCGGCGCCTCGGTTCGTCTTGGCGAGCGTTTGCTGGATCGCGGCTTGTTGACGCCACGGCAATTCCAATATGCATTGCAAAAACAAAGTGTGGAAAAACTGCGGTTTGGTACGCTGCTTGTAAAGCATGGACTGGTCCAGGAATACCATGTTGCCAAAGAGTTGGCCGCTGAAAAAAACATTCCATTTCTTACTCGCGAAGAGTTCCCTGATCCGGATCCGGATACGTTCAAACACGTTAATCGGGAGCTTTGCCTTTTGAATGGGTTTTTACCAATCCGGCGGATTGACAATGAACTGGAAATCTTGCTTGGCGATAGCGATGAAACCCATGTTGCCGAAATGATAATGCATCGAACGGGGTTGGCATGTCGTTTTTTGCAGGGAGAGTTCACCAGAGTTTCGCAATACATTCGTGAAGTTTTTTATTTTGCCCAGCATTCTATTGAGTCGCTGCTGGATTTGGAGGTACGTCGGCTAGCGGACGATGTTGACCATGCATACAGCCCGGAAAATTTTCTTGATTATCTATTGCATAAAGCTGTGCACGAAAGAGCGACGGATATTCATTTATCGCCGTCAGCGTCCAGCCTGCATTTGTTCTTCCGCATTGACGGTGTTTTACGCCCGATTATGGCGCTTCCTTTTTCGCTGGTACGGCTGATCATTTACATAAAACTCATGGCGGAAATGGATATTTCCGAGCAGCGGCGCCCTCAAGACGGCAGCTTTCACACGACAGTTCTTGACCGGCCGTTTGCTGTCCGTGTTTCGGTGCTGTGCAGCGAATTCGGTGAACATGTCGTTTTGCGCCTGTTGCCCGAGCGCAGCGAACTGTCCGGTTTGGAGCAATTGGGCTTTCTGAAAAATGATGTTGCAATGCTTGAGCGTATTTTTGCCAAACCGTCGGGCATGATTCTGATTACCGGGCCGACCGGTTCGGGGAAAAGTACGACCATGCATGCCGCGTTGCAAATCCAGTCGTTGGTCGAAAGCAATGTGCTGACCGTTGAAGATCCCATTGAATATCGGGTGCCTGGCGCGGTGCAAACGGAAGTCAACCGTCGTGCCGGATACGATTTTGACAACGCGCTTCGTTTTTTCCTTCGCCACGACCCCGATGTGATTCTGATCGGCGAAATTCGTGATAAGGAAACGGCGTTTGCAGCTGTCGAAGCGGCAGCGACCGGGCACTTGGTATTGTCAACGTTGCACGTTTCCAGCGCTTTTGGCGTTGTTCCGCGCTTGAGGCCGTTCGGTCTTGATGCACAGATGATCGCCGACAACCTGATCGCCGTTATCAGTCAACGCTTGGTGCGTCGCAATTGTCCGCATTGCAGTGTGGAAGATGTTTTGACGGATGATGAAAAAACATGGCTGGGCGGCAGCGACATAAAATCGCTGCGTGGCACGGGTTGCGATGCGTGCGGCTTTAGCGGTTATCTTGGCCGATTGCCGGTGTACGAAATTCTTGAAATCGATCAGTCGCTGGCCAACGGCATTGCGGATAATGTCGGGCGGGAAATCCTGCGCGGCAAAGCGATGAGCAATGGGTTTACTACATTGCTTGAACAAGCGAAATGGCGTGTTTGCCATGGACAAACGACGCTCGACGAAATCAGGCGCGTCGTCGGTGAAGGAGTAGCCGGGTGAGCGCGCAGCTTTATTATTATCGGTTGTTGCTTGCGGACGGAAAAACCAAATCCGGCCTATCCCAATTCATGGTGGAACGGGATTTTTCGGTACAGCTTTGGCTGGAGCGAAGGCACACTGCCGTAGTGTTGTCGCTTTATCGTTTCCCAAACTGGCTCAACAGCATTCTCCGATTTTTCGGAAACCTGTTTTCACCGACGGTTACCACGGAAGACTTAAGCGGCCTTTTGCGCGATTTGTCTTTGATGCTGCGCAGCGGCATTCCGATTATCGAAGGCCTGCGAACGATTGCGGCTGAAGTTCGTTTTGGCACATCGCTTGGAACGGCATCGGCCGCAACGTTGCTGTACGAAGAGTTGGAGGGGGGCGCCACAGTCAGCCAGGCGTTTGCGCGACATTCAGATATTTTTCCGGAAATAGTGTGCAATCTTGCCGATATCGGCAATGAAAGCGGTACATTGGACAAGATGTTCATGGAAGCCTCCCTTCATCTTGAACGCATTACGTCGATGGGACAAAATGTCAGGCGGGCACTGATCTATCCGATATTTGTCTTTGCCGCAATTATCGGCGCGGCGGCTTTCTGGCTTTACTACGTTATTCCCAATCTTTCGGAGCTTTTCAAGCAGTTGCACGCAAAGATGCCGCCGCTGACGATGGCGGTTATCCGATTTTCGGAATGGTTATCGGAAAATTTTGTGTTGAGTATCGTGATATTGCTGACGGTCATTGCCATACCATGGTTTATTTTCCGGTACAGCAAAAGCGCGCGCACTCAGCTTTACAGCATTGGCCACCGACTGCCGATCAGCGGTATTTTATTGCGTACTTCCGGGATGGCGTTTTTAACAGAACATTTGGCGCTGCTGATTCGCGCCGGACTTGATATGGTGCAAAGCCTGAAAATCCTTGAGCGCGCCACCAAAAATGAATATTACAAGGAAAGTCTTGGTGATATTCGCGGCGTGATTGAGCGCGGCGAGCGTTTAAATGTCGCGATGCGTATGACCGAACGTTTTCCGCCATTGGCGTTGCGGATGATCGCGGTGGGTGAAGATACAGGAACGTTGGATGAGCAACTGGAGTATCTGGCGGCGGAATATCGACAACGTCTTGATCACTTGATCGCGACGCTTTCTGAAATTATCAAACCGGCGGTGATTCTTTTGGCCGGTGTGCTGTTTATTTTTATCGTCGTTGTTCTGCTGTTGCCGGTGTACGATCTGATTCGACAATCCATGGTCATACCCGGGGGCTGAGGAGTTTTCATGTTTATCGGCAGGCAAAACCTCATGAACGGCAATAGGCGGCAAAAAGGCGTCAGTTTATTGACCATTGCATTGTTGCTGCTGCTGTTGGGCGGCGCGTTGATAGCGGGAGTCGCATATTTCCGTGCGCAGATTCCGAGTGATGTCGCCAGCGGTCAGAAAGAGGCGTTGCATTGGGCGGATCAGTCGATTATTGGTTTTGCTTCGATTCACCATCGGTTGCCTTGCCCGGCAGCAACTCCCACAGGCGACGAAAACTGTACGCTTGCTAAAGGTTGGCTACCTGCCAAAGCGCTGAATCTGGATACCACCATGTACGAGCCCGGTGTGTTGCCGATGAGGTATATGGTATATCGCAACGCAACAACCGTAGTAGATAGCATTGCTTATACGCATCGCGATCTTGCGGCGAATGAGATGGTTCCATCGTTGCCGTTACCATTGCCGTATAACGCCTATGCGCCGGTTCATTGGGACGAAACTGCTGATAATGATCATACCGATATTGAAGATAAAGGCACGCATCATGGCCGTTATAGCGGACGCGAAGATATTGACGCTCGTAACGGTTTGGATATGTGCGAGACCATGCGGCTTGCTTACAGCTCGGTACTTGACGGGGCCGACACGGCTTATGCGCATTATTTGCGCGGGAGTGCCGTCATTAATGTTGCCTATGGCGTTGCCGTACCGGGGCTTGGCGACGCTTCGGGGAACAACAATCGTTTTGACGGCGCCAATGCCGGGGAAACCGCGCAGATGGAGCCGCCGGACCGGGAGCACAGTTATAACTACGACGATTATGTTTTTGTTCGCGATCTGCCGTCGTTGATGACGGCGATGGGTTGCCAACCGGCGCATTACGACATGATGGAAGAGTATGACGCACTAATTGCCAGCGGCTCTTTTGAAAATCTCGACGATTATAGAAATGATATTGGCAGTGAAACGGATACGGAGATTGTCGATATTACAATGCCGGATCAACTGGATGTCAGTTATACGCGTCGAGGTATTGCTGCGGCGACGGTTTCTTCCGTGAATACGGTGGCGATGATGGCGGATGCCGCGGCGGAAGTGGAAGCGTTGCGCAACCTGGTGGTTGAGAACGCGGAATCCGCGGTGAGCGCTGCAACACAGCAAGCGGTTCTGACAGGTATTGGTATTGCCACGGCTGTTGTTGGGTTGGTTTCCAATACGGTTGCGTTAGCCAAAGCGATTGCCGCTATTGTGGCCAGTCTGGGGTTGCACGTTGGCGCCTGGGTTGCGTCTGTAGCTTACGCAGCCGGGATTGTGCTGTCAGGCGTGGCGGTGGGTTTATCCATTGGCGCCATGGTAGCGTTAATTGCTGCGGCCGTGCATGCGGGTAATGTGGTGGCTGCTTTGGGTGGTGATACCAGCGGAATTTCCGACTTTTGCGATACGGCAGGAAGCGCGGTGGATAAAGATGAGATGTTGGAAAATCTAAACGGGCAAAGAGATGAACTTGTTGAGAAAAGAGACGAAGCCAAGGATAAAAGAGATGCCGCCAAGATCGAATATGATGCATTGACGGGAGCGATCAATGATTGCCATGGCGGATTGTTGAACAATACGCCCACCGTGATGCTGAACGGCAGCAATCCTCCCGTGATTTGTACGGAGACAACCTACGATGATCGTTTTTATTGTTTTGACAGTATCGCGAATGGTAACCGCAGTATTCGTATTCGCTACGCACCCTTTCTGAATTTAACGCTGTATCAGGCCAAGGAAACAGCACAACAAACGTATGATGAGGCGATAAAAAGACAGGATGACTTGAACGACAGGATTACTGAATTGCAGGACACAAGCAGTATTGACGATATCGTGAATCAATATGAGCAAGCATTGACCGCCAGTGGCGCTGAAAACATTGACGCCAAGGTGGCGGCTTACCGGCAACGCCTGTTGGACCGGAATGCCGAGGATCTTGCCAAGGCAATTGCAGAATGGAATACATTAGACGCGCAGATCCCGTCTTTGCTTGCGGCCGCCAATAACGCCCGTCAGGCGGTAGAAGATGCGGAAAATGCCTTGAATAATGCAAGTACCGACGATGATCAGACGAATTGTACGGCGCCGGAAAGTGGGGCAGGCACTGTGTTTTGCGAGGAAATGTATGGCATGCATTGCGTATTCAGAGGTCGAGACTTGAGATATTGGATTACGACATTACGATATGTGGTTAGTCTGGTCAATGGCAATTGGTTTGAGTGTTTTTTTCAAGGAGGTAATTATTGCCAAGAACCATATTATTACTCGGTATGGCTTGAGTGGCAGCGGGCGGAAGAAGCTTATCAGATGGCAGTAGATAATCTTGAAGAGCTTGATAAAAATATTGCAGACGTAGAGAACATGGATTTCTCATCGTGCGCTTCCGGTTCGGATACGGTGTTGCTGTGGGGCGTTGATCGTGCGAAAGAAGTCCTGCGCCGTGTTGATAAAAGGGCCGTACTGCAATGAAACAGAAGAGCCGATATTTATTTTTTGGTTTTTCCGCGCTTTTTGAAGGAAGAAAGCGCGTTCATCACTTCGGTTTTTCATTGCTGGAAATGGCCGTGGTATTGGCGATTCTTGGCTTACTGGGGTTTGCTCTGTGGAAATTTGTGCCCATACTGCGCAGTGTGAGTGAAACCCAGCCGGTACAAACTCAACTGGCAAGCGCAGATGAGGCAGTAATCGGCTTCATCATGCAAAACCATCGCCTGCCGTGCCCGGCAGTCGATACCTCCGGCAATGAAGCCTATGTTGCCGGGACGGGTTGTATGGCGACAAACGGCGAATTTCCTTTTCGTACTTTAGGGGTACATACGCCGGTACGGCTGCGCTATGGCGTACATCAGAACGACGACAGTAGCCAATCGCTGACAGTCGCCGCACAAAGACACATTCCGATGCTGCCTTTGGCTTATCGAGAAAGTATAGAAACCTATCATCCTGACAATTCGAGAAATCCGGAATGGCCGTTAACGCTGGTTTCAGAGGTCGGGAACACTATCGATCAGCCGGATTCTTACGAGACGCCCAATACCGGCGCCGCTGAAGAGGGCTCGTTTGATTTTAGTGCTATTGGCCGTCTTGCTCTTAGCAGTTTGTCCAAGCTGGATACGATTCCGGAGCTTCAAAGTGCTTTGTCGCGCGACACCGGCGCTTTCGATTCGGTGGAAACAGCGGCGCATATTAACGGACTTGATTTTTGCGTAGCGCTACGCGACATCGGGACATCGCCGACAACACATAGTGTGCGGGCAGGCGGCATTTCCGTGGCTTATGTCATCGCGCATCCGGGGGCGCTGGATGCCGACGACGACGGGAGTGTTTTTGATGCGGATGCTGCCGGATACGATAATACCGCCGGTTCGAGTTTTGTCATGCCCCAACAGGCGGCAACAGATTTGTACGACGATGCCGTGTTGGCGGCGGGTTTTGCCGAATTATCCGAACGGCTTTCTTGTCCTACCGCACTGTCGCGTGCCAATGGCTCGGCCTATGCGGCGCGCGCTGCCTACGATAATTACCTGGTTGCTTTGGCGTTGCTGCAATTTCGCGCGTTTGTTCTGGATACGGCTTTCATGAATATTGAGGCTGCCGAATCTTCATTAGCGCTTTCCATTCTCAATATTGTGTTTACGACGGCTTCTGTTGCCATTGGTACAGCTGTGGCGATCGTAACCGCAGACGAAGGCGCACTGGGAGTGATTGCATTGGTGGCTTCCATTGTCGATGCGGTGGCTGCCGCGGCGGGCATTATTCTGGAAATTGTCGATATGGTGCAAGGGGGCGGCGGCATGGATCAGTTGATGATGGACTTGGAGACGGCCATGGCCAAGCGCATTGAAGCAGAGGTGTTTGCCCGAAAAATGCTGGAGCTGGCGCATTCAACCGCCGCGCGTGCCATCACTCTCGACGCGAAAGGGTTGCTGCCATGAGCCAAAATATTGGCGCTTCCTGTGCACGCTTTTTTCAGGGAATGCCTATGAGAAATCGTATCTTAGGCTTTTCTCTGCTTGAGTTGGCGATCATTATTCTGATTCTGGGCTTGTTGACCACGCTTACCTGGCGATTCATGGCGGCACAAGTGCGGCAGCAGGCGGCTGTTGTCACACACTCGATATTGGAACGATCGGACTGGGCGTTGACCGGGTTTGCCATGGCGCATGCGCGCCTGCCTTGCCCCGATACAGACGCGGACGGCAACGAAAATTGTGGCGGCACGGCGGAAGTCGGCACTTTGCCTTACCGCTCCTTGGGGCTTGCCGATGCGCGCGCCGGGCAGATCCGCTATGGCGTTTTGCGCCAGACAACCCCGGTGGCAGATCCCGAGGCCCATACTTCAGACCCAATACTGGCGTTACCGCGAACGGTGGATTTGACGGGGAACACCGCAGATTTGTTTTATCCATTGGTTGGGATTTTTGATAGAGGTATTACAACGGAAGCAGCGCTCAGAGCGGCAGTAGCCGGTCTGGGGACTTTGCAGGATTTGACTACGGTGGGCATATCGATTGCTTCACGTCCTGTGGCGCCAGTCACTGCATTCAATATCCCTCTGGATGAAGCGAATGCGCTGGATTTTTGCTACGCTTTACGCGTTGCCGAAGATCCCGCACCTGCAGAGGCGGATGTGAAGGATCATGTTCACGTGCTTGATGCCGATGGCGCGGCGCGGCAGGTTGCCTATGCGCTTGCTTTACCGGGCGCACTGGATATGAACAACGATAATAATTTGTTCGATGGCGCGCAAACCACTTCTTTGTCTTTCGATGCGCCGCAGCGGGCACAAACCAATGTCAATGATGACCGTGTCCGTGCCGTGGCGTTGGGAACATTATGGGATCGTCTCAAATGTGGCGAAGCCATGGCGGCGATCGGGCACGCGCAGCCCAATGCCGCGACGGCGGCGGTAATGCTTTATCGCATTTTGTTCGATTACGAGCAGGTGTTGGAGCAAGCCTATAAGTTGGCTCAAGCACAATATGAAATTGCCGCCGCGGGGATTGTCGCTATGGTGGCGGGCATCGTCTCCGCATCGGCTTCTATTTCCAATGCGGTGGGTGACGTTGCCCTTGAGGGTAATGTCGCTTCTGCTGTTGCCGCCGCTGCGCAAATGGTCGCTGCGCTGGTCGGTATTGCGCCGGCCATCAACGCCATGACGCAAGCGGCGGAATATCAGAATATGGCGAAGCAGCGTTATCTTTATTCGCAAATCTTGAGGGCGTCGGCCAAACCGCTGGCCGAAGCATTGTTGGCACACGTTAGATTGGTTGACGAGAAAGGGCCGTACTTCGGCAAGCCTTAAGGCGCTGCGTGGCGCTTGGAAAACGGCTTTGGGGAAGGATAAGTGATGTGGGCGCAGACGAAATACATGAATGGATTTTCCAGGAGCAGTCGGGGTTTTTCATTGGTTGAGCTGTCCGTCGTTCTGATTGTGATCGGCCTGATCATCGGCGCGGTCAGTATCGGCAAGGACGTACATCGCAATGCAGTTCATCAGAGAATTACCAGCGAGTTTATTCAAGGTTGGCTGTTGGCTTACGACAGTTATGTTGCCGGCGTTGGCGTTGTTCCGGCAGATAATGCGAGTGTACCGACAGGGTGTATTCGTGGAGATTGCGCTGTAGGCAGTTCGGGAGATGAGCTGTGTGACGGGGATTTACGCAACACCATGCTGGCGGCAGGCATTGGTTTACCTGCCGGGCGTGCGGAAGGGAGGGAGGATCGCTATGTTTATCTTGACAGCAATGGTTTGCCGCATGATCTGAAAGTATGTTTTCAGAGTGTCAGATGGAGCGAGCCGGGAAGCAGTTCGGGAAGCTATGTTCTGCGCTCCCGCAACGTGATGGTCATCACCGGCGTGACGCCGGCTTTGGCTGGCTTTATCGACCATTATTTTGATACGGTGGTGGATGCGCGGTTCGGCGATGTTCGCGAAGAGCAGTACGCAAATAGTACAAGTATAGATAAGCAGCCCTGGTCTCTGGATGAAACGCATAATTATGGCGAGACGAGCCGAAGCTATGATGAAGATCAAAGCGCCGAATTAACGGCATATATGCGGATGCATCGTTAAAGAGTGCCACGACGCGACAGAGGGGATGTTTTTTCACCGGTTTGTTGCCGGTATTTTCGTACCGCGTCAATTCGGTTCTTGGCGTTCAGTTTTTGATAAATATTGGACAGCGTCTTGGCAACAGTATGTGGCGAGATGGCAAGGTGCGTTGCAATGTTGTGATTGCTTTTTCCTTTGGACGCCAATTGCAAAATTTCTTTTTCCCGGCGAGTGAGGCAGACTGCCGGTGTTTTTTTCCTGGCAACCGGATTGGCATTGGCGTAGTTTTCCATGGTGCGCAAGAGCGTTGTCAGGTAATCACTCTTGTTGTTTTTTTCATGGATTTTTTTGATGATAGGCAGGGCATGCTCGCCATATTCTGCAATGGTTAAAACAATATTGTCAGGTTGCGCCAGATCGATAGCTTTTTGCGCGGCAGACAATGATGCCAACAAACCATCAGTCTGGTAAACGGCAATTGCTTCGAGCATGTGGGCGTGAATAAAGCCGAGCAGGTTGCGGTAATGAGAAAAGAAGGCCGGCATGCTTTGGGCGTAAGCCAGAAGATGTTGACAATCACCTCTTAAAAGGAGTGATTTGCCATAGACAATATAGGCAAATCCCAAGCCGTGATGAATGGCATGTGTTATTTCAAAAGTATTTGTGTGCAACCATTCTGGAATATCGTCCAGGCAACCATTGCATGCGGCACAATATCCGATAGCCAAATCGTAGGCGGTATTGAGTACGTTATTGCAGATTGGTTCTATTTGTTCTTGCAGCGTCGAAAAAAGTGTTTTGGCGGCAGCGCAATCGCCTTGTGCCATAAGTAATCGCGCTTCAGTGAAAGTAATGGGGATGTACGTTGCAATTTGGCGATGATTTTTTGCATGATAAAAAGACTTCAATAAATGTATTTTGACGGAATCAAGATTACCGGTTTCAAGTGCAAATTCCGCTGAAACAATATCTTGTGCGCCGGCAGATACCCCTTGCGTCAAATCCTGAAAATAATGCAGGTCTTGATAAATCGTCTTGACGAACGATTGAAATTGCCCCGGCTTTCTCAAATACTGAAAACTGATATGTGGCGATCCCAATATCCAGATCAAGTTCTTCCGGGGAATTAATGAATGCCCTTTCAGCAGGGTATGCGCTTCAACATGCTTATCGCGTGTCATTAAAAAATCATTCATGACGAGCCGGCTTCGGATTAAAATGATTTCGCCACGAATGAGTTCTTTTTGCGCCGGAGCAATGTGCGGGCTATCGGCAAAGCGTTTTTCCGCTTCAGTCAGTAAAGGGGCAACCTGACGAATATCGCAATTCGTCATATAGCAATAAATAAAATTCAAATAGGCAATAGGACGTTGGATGCGAATATTCCAGGGAATCGAGTTCATAATGGATAGAAGCTTATCCGGATCAAAATGCAACAATAACGGGTCAAGCGATTTTCCGAATACATCCAGAATACATAATAAATCCTGTTCTTCGCCGGCTTTTTTCAATGCCAGCAAAGCTGGCAGCATGTTGCCGGCCTTGAGGTGGCTTTGCGCAATGCGACGATATAACGCTTTATGGTCAATATTTTTGTCCGCCGCCAATTTTTGGGCCAGATAATTTCGGAACATGCTGTGCAAATGGTATTGCCCCGAAGCATCAAGGGTGAGCATGGCGTTATCGTGATAAAGTTTGACGAGGCGTTGCGGTGCGGTGTTGATGTTGCTGATAAATGTCGCCTGATCCGACGTAAAAGAGGACATTGCCGACAGTTGCATCAGGAGCGCCTGATCGTCTGGCTCATAATTTGAAAAAATTATTTTGTCGAAAAGATCATTAATGCTGTATTGCTGCGAGGCTGGGCTTTTCGTGCCATGTTTGAGGTAGCCTTGTAAATTCAACCATAGTGCGGCAGCCCAGCCCGCGCTTTCTTGCCAGATGTGGCTGGCTATTTTTTCATCATCGATGCCGTGCATCTGAAAATAATGCAAGGAATCCTCGCGCGAAAAAGCCAGAAACGACGCGTCGAATTCCCAGGCTTGCCCCTTGATGCGTAATTCGTCCAAAGCAAAGTTGGGACGTTTCCGGGTGGACAACAGCAGGACAAGGTTGGGGATATTTCTGTGAATGGTGTGTAATATCCACTCATCAAAAACGGGGTCACAAGAAAGGTGGTAATCATCAATAACCAATAAAATATGATGCTTGGCCAAACGCCGTTGAATGATATTAAGCGTCTGGCTGGTTTCCTGATAATTGCTCGGAAAGCCCAATTTTCGGAGCGTGGTGCCAAGAGGTCGGTGTGAAAGTTCTATTTGTTGAGCGAGACTGTTCCAGATGTAAGGGGCTTTTTCCTCACCGGGTCTGATAGCGGTATAGATGCCTGTGAAGGGGTATTGCTGAAGCAGGGAATAAATGGCAACAGTCTTTCCGTAACCCATTGGCGCATGCAAAACAATTAACGGATATTTTTTGGCTGCTTGTAATAAGTTATCGACGATGTTGCGGCGTTGCAATATCGGTGCATTGGGGGAATGATAAGGCGTAATATGATTTTTCATGATTCTTGAAGGGGCCAGCAAAAAAACGAAAGCCGCGAATCATAAACGCGCGGAATACATATTATTTAATGATCAATAGATAGCTTATGCTTTTACATTAATAAGTAAATGTTTTTTTATGCCTTATTTGAGTAGGGTCAAAAGCCCAAATAATTTTTTGATTTTTGGTCATATTTTCATAAGTCTTGCGAAAAAAAAGTAAATATTTTTTATTATGATGAAACATTCGGTCGACAATAATACTCAACAATATGTTGTTGCCGTATGGGGAAACAACAAATGAACGATACCGATATATGGCTATCCAAACGATTCTAACCATCGATATTGTTTTCCTGATGCCGTTAGGGCCGGCTGGCGTAGCGGCTGTTCCTTGAATCGTCGCTTAAGGCGCGATACCCCGGATAACCAAATATAAAATTATCGTGCCTGAGTCGGGCGATTACTCGGGCGACTGCATTGCCAGCGGCGCTTGCTTGAGATGGCCGACGTAATCCAGCTGCAAGTGCGGCATGAACGCGGGAACATCGTCTTCACGCATATGCATTAAATCGCGCGGGCTGATCCAATGCGGTCGCGCTTCCGTGAGCGGCACGCCGGCGCGCTGATAAACGTCGAGCACATATTGTGAGCAGAATGAAGCTTCTTTGCCCAGCCGAGGCATGTGCGCCGAAGCGAGGACTTCATAGCATATTTGGCGCATCGCGCCGGGAACAAGAAGAGGCACTTCGCACACACGCCGCGTAAGCATGAATGGCGCTTGTAGCGCGACGCCGATATAGTTGTAGCGCTTACCGACGCCGGCAAGCGCCGTCGCGCGCAAATTTTCGCGTTGTTTGTCGGTAAGCTCGGGATAGCGATATATTGCGATGACCGTTTGGTGCTCAATCAGGTCGTCAATGCTTGTCTGATGTACGCCGTCGGCAATGGCCTCGACAAATGTTTCCTCGCCGATAAAAATCGCGGCATGGCTGACCGGGGACATGCTCGCCAAGCGTATGGCGAAGGAGACCAGGCTATCGTCATTGGCCGTTAAGACGATATCGCCAACCTCCAGCGCTTCTTTTTTGATGAGGTGCGCGCCGCTTTTGGGCGTCAGGGCGAGACGCTGGAACTTGAGCGCTGGCCTGATTCGCTCGTGATCGGATGAGGTTTGCGTGATTTGTGTGGCGCATGAAGAGAGCAGACAGCATAAAAACAAAGCGATAAGGCGGAAAAGAGAACTCATGATG
>QMCE01000242.1_pt1 | contig 26907 bp, 22 predicted proteins | sample 1821851 | NCBI WGS metagenome assembly QMCE01 (sample SAMN09453174, study PRJNA476694) | Termite gut metagenome, whole genome shotgun sequencing project. | isolation source: worker | host: Odontotermes sp. | place: South Africa:Pretoria | collected 2016-01-28 | reverse complement strand
CGGCGCGTCGTCGCCGACTTCGACGCCGCGCCGCAGGCGACGAGGCCGCTCGTGCCCCTTCACGAAACCGTGCACGAGCGCGCCGTCCTCGAAATCATGCGCGGCTGCCCGAACGGCTGCCGCTTCTGCCAGGCCGGCTACGCGACCCGCCCCCTGCGGGAGCGGAGCCCGGAACGCCTCCGCGCGGCGGCGCGGGAATGCCTCGCCGCGACAGGGTACGACGAGGTGGGGCTGCTCAGCCTGTCGACGTCGAATTATTCCCGCTTCGACGAACTGGTCGAGGCGCTGGACGGGGAGCTTGCGCCGGAGGGGGTCAGCCTGTCGCTGCCGAGCCTGCGGGTGGATCACGCGCTGTCGGGGATTCCCGCGCGGTTCCGCTCCGTCCGGAAGTCCGGGCTGACGGTCGCGCCGGAGGCGGGGAGCGACAGGCTGCGCGCCGTCATCAACAAGCACGTGAAGAACGACGATCTCCTCGCCGCCGCCGAAGAGGCGTTCCGGCAGGGATGGAAGCAGATGAAGCTGTACTTCATGATCGGCCTCCCGACGGAGACGGAGGAGGATGTGCGGGCGATCGCCTCCCTCGCCGAGGCGGCGGGGCGGATGCGGCCGCGCGGGGGGAAGGGGAACAACCGGCCGCCCATCCACCTCTCCGTCAGCAACTACGTGCCGAAGGCGCATACCGCCTTCCAGTGGCGGGGCGCGGCCCATCCGGACGTGTGGGCCGCCCGGCAGCGCATGCTGGGGGAGAGCGTCAACCGGCGGCTCGTGGCGTACCACGGGCACGACGTGCCGACCTCCCTCCTGGAGGCGGTGTTCGCGCGGGGCGACAGGCGGCTGGGGAAGGTGCTGCTGGCCGCGTGGCGCGGGGGAGCGCGGCTGGACGCGTGGAGCGAGCATTTCCGGCCGGGCGTGTGGAACGACGCGTTCCGGGAGGCGGGGCTGGATCCGGCGGCGTTGGCGACGCGGGACATTCCGCTTGAGGCGGCGCTGCCGTGGGATTATATTGACTGCGGCGTGACAAAGGCGTTTCTCCTGCGGGAATGGGAGCGGGCGGAGCGGGGCGCGCCGACAATGCCCTGCGGGCCGGACCACTGCGCGGGGTGCGGCGTTCCGCACTGCGGCTTCGCCGGCGGCGGCCTCACAATTTCCTAACACTCCAGTTGTACATTAGAGTATAAACAATCCAACATTCGTCATCCCGGCGGGGGAGCGCATGCAGCACCCTGAACGAATTAAAGCCGGGACCAAGTTGCGAAGCCTTTGCCACACCGCGATCTGTCCTGCATTGCTGCGTTTTGGATCGTGTTACAGCACAGGCTTCACAACCTTGTCCCGGCTTTAATTCGTTCGGGGCGCTGCACAGGCTTCCCCGCCGGGATGACGGATATTGGAACGCTTGCTCCATTGTGCAACTGGAGTCCTAACACGCGGGTATACCCGTCTGTTTACACCGGACAGGCATTCGCGTACAAATGAGGGGATACACGCTGAAACCATACGGAGAAAGCAATGGACACACTGCGCGCGCTTGAACACGTCCCCGGCTTCAAAATCGCCACCGTCCCCGCCGCCATCCGCGACTGGGAAAAACCGCGCCACGACCTCGCCCTCATCGCCGCCGACGCCCCCGCCGCCTGCGCCGGCGTCTTCACGCGGAACCAGGTCGCCGCCCCCCCCGTCAAACTGGACAAAAAACACCTCAAAGCCTCCGGCGGCATCGCCCGCGCCATCCTCACGAACGCCGGCGTCGCCAACGCCTGCACCGGCCGCGAGGGCAAGAACAACGCGCACCAGTGCGCGCGCCTCCTCGCGCAGAAGCTCAAGGCGCCGGAGAACCACATCCTCGTCGCCTCCACCGGCGTCATCGGCCGGCAGCTCCCCATGGAAAAAATGGAGAAGGGCATCGCCGCCGCCGCCGCCGCCCTCGGGAAGGCGAAGGCGGGCGCCTTCGCCAACGCCATCATGACGACCGACCTCCGCCCGAAGGAGGCCAGCCTCGTCCTCGACCCGGACGACGGCACCGTCCTCTCCGGCGCGTGCAAGGGCTCGGGGATGATCGCCCCCAACATGGCGACCATGCTGGCCTACGTCCTCACGAACGCGGCCGTCTCGCCGAAGGCGCTCAGGACCGCGCTCGCGGAAGCGGCCGGCGCCACCTTCAACATGGTCTCCGTCGACGGCGACACCTCCACGAACGACAGCCTCTTCGTCATGGCGTCCGGCGTCACCGACAGCGCCGCCATCGACAAGCCGTCCGGAAAGCGCTTCGACAAATTCCTCGCCGGGCTGTACGAGGTGTGCATGTCGCTGTCGCGGCAGATCGCCGCCGACGGCGAGGGCGCGACGAAGCTGGTGAAAATCCGCGTCACTTCCGCGAAAAAGCACCGGGACGCCGTCGAGGCCGCGCGCACCATCGCGGAAAGCCCCCTCGTCAAGACAGCCATGTTCGGCAACGACCCGAACTGGGGCCGCGTCATGATGGCGCTCGGGAGAAGCGCCGCGAAGGTGGACGAGGCGAAAACCTCCGTCTCCCTCTGCGGGCGGAAAATGTTCGAGAAGGGCGCGCCCGTTCCCTTCAACGCGGCGGAAATCTCCTCCCTCATGAAGGCGAAGGAGGTCGACCTCGAAGTCGATCTCGGCCTCGGGAAGGCGGAGGCGCTCATGCTCACCTGCGACTTCAGCTACGACTACGTCAAGATCAATGCCGACTACACGACCTGATCACATGACGGCGCTCCGCATTCTTGTCGGGACGACGGCGAGCGGCAAGGAGCGGCTGGCTCTGGAGGTTGCCGCTTTGCTGGGCGGCGAGATCGTTTCCGTCGATTCCATGAAAATCTACCGCGGGCTCGACATCGCCACCGCAAAGGCGGGGGCGGAGGAGCGCCGCCGCGTGCCGCACCACTGTCTTGACCTCGCCGACCCGGCGGAGAGTTTTTCCGCCGCCGATTTCGCGCGCGCGGCGGACGCGGCCATCGCGGACATCGCCGCCCGCGGCCGCGTGCCCATCCTGTCCGGCGGGACGGCGCTGTATTACCGCGCGCTTCTGGAGGGCCTGTTCGAGGGGCCGGGGGCGGACGCGGCGCTGCGGCGGCGGCTGGAGGATCGCGCGGCGGCGGAGGGGACGGAGGCGCTCCACCGGGAGCTTTCCCTTCGCGACCCGGCGGCGGCGGCGAAGATCCACCCCGCGGATTTGCGGCGGCTTGTGCGGGCTTTGGAAGTTGTGGAACTGACGGGGGGGAGCATCAGTTCGGCGCAGGCGCAGTGGGCGGAGTTCCACAACGCCGACCCGGCGGCGCGCGCGGGGGCGCTGTTCCGGCGGACGCGGTATCCGTTCGTCATGGCGCGCATTGTCCGGGAGCGCGGGGATGTCCACCGGCGCGTGAAGGAACGCATCGACCGCATGGCGGCGAGCGGCCTCCGGGAGGAGGCGGAGCGGGTGTTTTCCCTGCGGGATCGCCTGTCGCGGACGCCGCTGCAGGCGGTGGGGTACAAGGAGTTTTTCCCGTATTTCCTGGGGGAATGCCCGTGGGAGGACGCGCTGGAACGGCTGCGCGCCGCGACGAACAGGCTGGTGCGGCGGCAGGACACCTGGTTCCGGAAATTTCCCGCGACGGAGATTTTCGCGGGCGCGGGGGATTCGGCGCGGGATCTGGCGGAGGCGCTGGCGCGCGGCGCGTTCGCCGGGGAATGACGCGCCGCGGCGTCACGGTTTCGTTTCTTCATTTTTTTCGTCAAGCGCGCGTTCTTTCCCGTGAAACCGCCCGCAGGCGGGCGGGCGGTTTGTCGTTTGCGCCGCGCAGGGGATTTCCTTATACTGTTTCCCTTACCCTTCCCGCCCGGCACGTTCCGCCGCGGCGGCATTTTTTTCAGCGGCGCACGCGACAAGGACTCTGCCATGAACAGCATGAAAACCGACGATATCCGCGACAAATTCCTTGATTTCTTCGCCGGGAAAGGCGCGCGCATCGTCCCCTCGGACTCGCTCGTCCCCCACAACGACCCCACGCTCCTCTTCACGGGCGCGGGCATGAACCAGTTCAAGGACCAGTTCATGGGGCTCCGCATCGACTACCGCCGCGCCGCAAGCTCCCAGAAATGCATCCGCACCGGCGACATCATGAACGTGGGCGTCACGCCGTCGCACCATACCCTCTTCGAAATGCTGGGGAACTTCTCCTTCGGCGATTACTTCAAGAAGGAAGCCATCGCCTGGGCCTGGGAATTCCTGACGAAGGAAATGGGCATCCCCGTGGAACGGCTCCAGGTCTCCGTCCACACCTCGGACGACGAGGCGTTCGGCATCTGGCGGAACGACGTCGGGCTGCCGGCGGAAAAAATCACGCGCCTCGGAGACCACGACAACTTCTGGCCCGCCGACGCGCCGAAGCTGGGGCCGAACGGACCCTGCGGGCCGTGCTCCGAAATCTTCTACGACCGCGGCGCCGACAAGGGCTGCGGCAAGCCCGACTGCGGCATCACCTGCGACTGCCGGCGCTGGGTGGAAATCTGGAACCTCGTCTTCACGCAGTACGACAGGCAGCCCGACGGCTCCCTCGTCCCGCTCCCCCAGCGCAACATCGACACCGGCATGGGGCTGGAACGCATGGCGGCGTGCATGCAGGACGTGCCGACGAACATGGACATCGACATCTTCGTCCCCCTCGTCCGCGCCATCGCCGATCTCGCGGGGAAGCGGTACGGCGCGGCGAAGGCGGACGACGTCCTCATGCGCCGCATCGCCGACCACGTCCGCGCCATCACCTTCTGCATCGCCGACGGCGTGCTGCCGGCGAACTCGCACCGGGGATACATCCTGAAGCGCCTCCTCCGCCGCGCCGCCGTCGACGGACGCAGCCTCGGCATCCGGGAGGCGTTCCTGCACACCCTCGTCCCCGTCGTCGGGCAGGCCATGCAGAAGCCGTATCCGGAAATCCTCAAGCACGCCGCAGCCATCGCGGAGACGATCGGGCTGGAGGAATCGAAATTCCTCGACACCCTCGACCGCGGCCTCGGCCGGATCGGGCAGGCGGTCGCGGAGACAAGGGCGGCCGGCCGCTCCGTCCTCGCCGGCGCGACGGCGTTCGAACTGTACGACACCTACGGCTTCCCCTATGAGCTGGCGGAGGAGGTGGTGGCGCGGGAGGGCCTCGCCGTCGACCGCGCGGGGTTCGACCAGGCGATGGCGGAGGCGAAGGCGAAGGCGCGGGAAGGCGCGAAAATGAAAGGCGACGTGTTCGCGAAAGGCCCCCTGCAGGAGGTCAAGAAACGCGCCTCCGCCACCGAATTCCTCGGCTACGACGCGCTGGAGGCGGAGGCGAAGGTGATCGCCGTCGTCGCCGGCGACGCCCTCGCCGAATCCGCCGGCGCGGGGACGGGCGTCACCGTCGTCCTGGACCGCACGCCCTTCTACGGCGAGGCGGGGGGGCAGGTGGGCGACACCGGCCTCCTCGTCGGCCCCGGCAACCTCGTCATCCGCGTCGAGGACACGCAGAAGCTGGACGGCATCCACCTCCACGCGGGCGAGGTGGAAAGCGGCTCCGTCGCCCCCGGCATGACCGTCAGCGCGAAGGTGGACGCCGACCGCCGCCTCGACATCATGCGGAACCACACGGCGGCGCATCTGCTGCACTACGCCCTCCGCCGCGTGCTGGGCGACAGGGCGGAGCAGAAAGGCTCCTCCGTCGGCCCCGACCGCCTCCGTTTCGACTTCCAGCAGGCGAGCGCGCTCACGCAGGAGCAGCGGGAGGAGGTGGAGGAAATCGTCAACCGCCGGATTCTCGAAAACGCCCCCGTCGTGACGAAGGTCATGGGGATCGACGAGGCGCGGAGGACGGGGGCGATCGCGCTCTTCGGCGAGAAGTACGGGGAGACGGTGCGCGTGCTGTTCACGGGGGATTTTTCCACCGAGCTGTGCGGCGGGACGCACATGCGGGAGACGGCGCCGATCGGCTCCTTCCGCATTGTGGCGGAGGAGTCCGTTTCCGCGGGCGTGCGCCGCATCGAGGGGGTGACGGGCGTGGCCGCGTTCCGGCTTTCGCGGGCGCAGGGCGGGCAGCTCGCCGACATTTCCCGCGAACTCCGGACGCCGCCGCGCGAAGCCGTGGATCGCATCCGGACGATGAGCCTGCAGATCCGGGATCTGGAGAAAACGGTGTCCGCCGCCAGGACGGCGCAGGCGCGGGCGGGCATCGCCGCCGCGGCGCCGGTGGAGATTGCCGGGGCGGTGTTCCTCGCCGCGGACGCGGGGGAAATCGGCGGGAAGGAAATAGGCGACCTCGCGCGGGAGACGGCGAAGCGGCTGGGGGAGAACGCGCTTGTCGTTCTCGGCGGCCGCGACGGGGAGAAGGCGGCGCTGGCGGTTGCGATCGGGAAAGGCCTGGGAACGCGCGTGAAGGCGGGGGATTTGGTGCGGGAGCTTGCGCCGATCATCGGCGGCGGCGGCGGCGGGAAGGCGGATTTCGCGCAGGCGGGCGGCAAGAATCCGTCCGCCCTGCCCGAACTGCTCGCAGCCGCGCCGGAGGCGGCGCGGGGGTTGCTCGGGTGAGCGCGCGCAGCGGGAAAGCGGGGGAGGGGGAGCCCGGCGGGGAAGGGAATAATTTTTTGAAACGATCCCCTTCCCCCGTGTATAATGCCCCGCAAGGAGGCAGACCATGTCCGTCACGGCCGAACTGAAGCCGTTCCCCGTCCTGCACGGGAAGTATCTTTTCTACTTCACTCCGGCCGACGAGGGCGGTTTTTCCGTAACATGCCAGAATCTCGCCGGCGTCAATGCCCAGGGCGACACGTTCGAGAGCGCCCTGGAACACGCCCTCAGCATGGCCGCCTTCGTCGAAGAATGCCGGCATGAGTTCAATTCCCGATGAAAAAACGCCAACTCGACGCGCATCTCAGAAAACACGGATGCATCCTCCTCCGTCAGGGCGAGCATGAATACGGGTGCAGCGCCGACGGCACGCGCAAGGCGGGCGTCCCGAGACACCCGGAAATAAAAACGCCGACCGCCCGATCCGTTTGCCGGGATCTCGGCATTCCTCCTCCGCCGCAGCGGTGACGCCCGCTCCCGTTCCGGGGGCTTCCGGGCACGGCATTGACATCGCGGGGGGCGGAGGGGATAATCGGAGGGCTATGGAGAGTGAGGGAGACGAGCGGTTCGAGGAAGCGCTGAACCTCCTGGAGGAACGGCGTTTTCTCGACGCGGTGGACGCTTTTTCGCATTTGGTGGCTTTGGCGCCCGACATGACGGGGGCCTACGGGAATCGTGGGCTCGCGTACCTCAACCTCGGCCTTGAGGAAAAGGCGCGGAGCGACTTTGAAACCGTCCTCCGCCTCGATCCGGAAGACCCGATGGGGCACAGCATGCTGGCCGAGCTCTCCCGGTTCAGGGGGCCGCTGGAGGAAACCCTCGCCCACGTCGCCGCCGCCCTCGAACTCGCGGACGACGAGCCCCAGGCGCACTTCATCCGCGGCTGGCTCTTCGCGCGGGCGGGGCAGTGGGACATGGCGGCGGAAGACCTCGGGCGCTTCATGGAACTGACGCGGGAGAATGAAAGCGTCGATGTCGAGGATCTGTACGACATCTGCCGGACGCTCGCGGGAGAGGCGCCGGCGGACGGCGAGGGAAACCCGCTCGACTCGCCGGAAAAAGTGGAGAAGCTGTTCCGGTCGCGGGGCTGGTCGTTCGATTGCGCGGCGAACCCGGATTTCGAAGAGGAAGACCAGCCCTGCCTGTACGGGCACTGCATACGGAACAGGCCGCCCCTGGCGGAGGAGGCGGAGGAGGGCTGCCCGGTGTTCGGGTATTCCTGCCCCGGCGGCGCGGAGCAGGTGGCGTGGTGCAGGGATCACCCGCCGTTCCTGGACTGAGAGCCTGTTGCTGAAATTGTCGAGAAAAACGGGCGAAGCACAGCGCAAAACGGACGGAAAAGCGACCCGAATGGAATTCAGCAACAGGCTCTGAGACTCCGTCGCTCAATTTGAACGCGCGGACGGCGGCTTGGAAAAATGGAGTTTTCGAAAGGAAGACAGTGGCAGAAATTCGCCTATCCTGTTACGCGGCGCCCTGGGGCAACGACGGCGCCATTCAGGCAATCACGGACGTGGCCGAATGCGGCTACGACGGACTGGAATTCTCGGCCGAGGTGGTGCGCCGCTTCGAGGACAGGCTGCACGTGTTCGAGGAGATTCTGGACACGACGGGGCTGAAGCTGTCGGGGCTGCTCCAGCGGGTCAACCTGCTCGACAAGGACAAGGCCGACGAACAGGTGGAGAAGGCGGCGAACTCCGCCCGCTTCGCCGGCTCGACCGGCCGGGGCAACCTCGTCGTCTGCCAGTCGGAGCCGATTGCGGGGCCGGTGACGGACGACGACTGGCTGACCGTGGGGGCGATTGTGGAGGAAATCGGCTGCCGCTGCCAGGACTTCGGGATCACGCTCTGCTTCATGCCGAGGGCGCGGCATTTCGGGGATTCCGACAAGGATTTGAAACGGCTGCTCGCGATTACGGATCCCGAGGTGGTGAGCCTCGCCGTCGACACGGCGGAGCTGGCGCTGGCGGGGATGGATCCGGTGAAGGTGATCAAGGCGCACCAGGCGCGGCTGCGCTCCGTCCGCTTCCGCGATGTTTCCGGGGCGAAGCGCCGGAGCGAAATGACAAGCTCGAAACCGGGCACCGCGCCGCAGTTCGGCAGGGGCGCGGTGGATTTCGAGGCGGTGGCGAAGGTGCTCGTCGATTTGAAGTACGAGGGCTGGGTGACGGTGGACATCACGGGAGAGGCGGCGCCGCCGAAGGAGGCGGCGCTGGCGGGGTACCGCTTTGTGATGCGGCGATCGGGGATCTATCCGTATTGACCGCAAACCGCAAACCGCTTTACCGCTTTACCGCTTTTGAACCACAGAGGCACAGAGACACAGAGGTTTCACAGAGAACTGCAACTGCAAACTGCTTAACCGCTTTTTTTACAGGAAGACGCAGAGGCGCAAAGACCGCACCCTCTGCAAGAACCGCTCACGGCTCTGTCAGTTTTTTTTACTCTAAAAAGCGGTAAAGCGGTTTGCGGTTCTCTGCGAAACCTCTGTGTCTCTGTGCCTCTGTGGTTCAAAAGCGGTAAAGCGGTAAAAGCGGTAAAAGCGGTAAAACGGTTCTCCGCGTCCTCCCTGTGAAGCAAACAAGCAGAGCATTCCCCATGCGTGAAAACAGCCTCCTCGCCTCTTTCCCCTCCCTGTTCCGGACGCCGGACGACAGCGTTGCCGTCGGGGCGGGCGCGGACGACTGCGCGCACGTCGCCGCGGACGGGAACCGCATCGCCTTTTCCGTCGACCTGTTCGCCGAAGGCAGCCATTTCGCCGCGGACACGCCGCCGGCGCTGGTGGCGGGGAAGGCGGTGGCGGCCTCCGTCTCCGACCTCGCCGCGTCCGCCTGCCGCGCGCGCTGGGCGCTGGTCGGGCTGTCGCTGAGGCGGGGCGCTCCGGCGGGCTGGGCGGAAGCGTTCGCGGACAGCCTCGCGGCGGCGGCGAAGCGGTGGGGCGTCACCGTCATCGGCGGGGACACGATCGCGTCGCCCTCGGCCACCGTCGTCTCCGTGACGATCGCGGGGGAACCCCTTCCGGGCGGCCCCGTCCTGCGCGGCGGCGGGAGGGCGGGGGATGTCCTTGCCGCGACCGGCGCGTTCGGCGGATCGATCCTCGGGAGGCACCTCCGGCCGGAGCCGCGCATCCGGGAAATGGCGGCGCTGATGCGGTTCTGCGCCGCGCGCGGCGGAGACGGTTTCTTCCCGACCGCGTGCATGGACGTGTCGGACGGGCTGGCGCTCGACCTCTCGCGGCTCTGCCGGGAAAGCGGCACGGGAGCGGAGCTGGAGGAAGCCCTCGTCCCCGTCCACCCCGACGCGGAAACGTGGGCGGGGGAGACGGGCAAAACGCCCCTCGCGCACGCGCTCTCGGACGGGGAGGATTTCGAGCTGCTGCTGGCGCTGCCGCCCGCGGCCTGGCGCGCGCTCGCCGGAGGCGGCGACAGCGCCGTCCTCGACGGCGCGCACCGCTTCTCCCGCATCGGCCGCCTGACGGAAAGGGCGGAGGGGCTGACGCTGCGGAAAAGGGACGGCTCCCGTTCTCCCCTGCATCCCGAAGGATTCGAACACGCATGGTGACCAGCGCGACAGGCGAACTCCGCAGCGCCTCCCCGGGAGACACCCGCGCCCTCGCGCAGCGCCTCGGCGCCCTGTGCCGGGGAGGGGAGGCGATTCTCCTCTTCGGCGATCTCGGGACGGGAAAAACCTGTTTCGTGCAGGGGCTTGCCGCCGGGCTGGGCGTGCCGGACGCCTTCCGCGTCACCAGCCCCACCTTCACCCTCCACGCGGAATACCCCGGCCGCCTCGTCCTGAACCATCTGGATCTCTACCGCCTGGGCGACGCCGCTGCCGCCGAACACCTCGGCCTCGGCGACATGCTGGGGGACGGGGGCGCCGTCACCGCGGTCGAATGGCCGGAGGCGATCGCCGGGGACGCCGGCGCGGAACGGCTGGAAATCCGCCTCGAACACGCGGGCGAAACGGAGCGGCTGATCCGCGCCGCCGCCTTCGGCGCCCGGCACGCGCGCCTGCTGGAGGCTTTCCGTGGATAGCAGCCAGGGAATTCTGCACAAGGACGAGCGCCTCGGCCACGTCGCCGTCGACATGGGCCTGCTGAACGCGGCGCAGGTGACGGAAATCCGGCGCCGCATCCTGCACGCGCGCGAAAGCGGGACGGCGACCGCCTTCGGCGAAGTCGCCCTCGGCCTCAATTACCTCACCCCCCAGGCCCTCAAGGCGATCGAGGCGGAGGAACGCCGCCGCCGCCGCCTCATCCACGGCTACGAAATCATCGACATCATCGGATCCGGCACCATCGCCACCGTGTACCACGCGAAGCAGCTCGCGATGGACCGGGACGTCGCGCTGAAAATCCTCCACCCCCGCCTCGCGGAAGACCCCGTCTTCGTCCGCGCGTACATCGCGGAGGCGCAGGCGGTGTCGCGGTTCCACCACCCCCACATCGTGCAGGGGTTCGACGCGGGGGAGTCGAACGGGTTTTATTACTTCGCCCACGAGTATCTCCCGGGCGGCAGCATCGCCGACCGCCTGAGGCGCGGGGGCGAGGCGGCGCGCTTCACCGAGACCCGCCTCCTCACCTGCCTCCGCCAGACAACCTCCGCCCTCAACCACGCCTGGGCCGTCGCCGTCTACCACGGAGACATCAACCCCGGCAACCTGCTGCTGGGGGAGCAGCGGGACATCAAGCTCGCCAACCTCGGCGTCCCCCGCGTCGCGGAAGTCGCGCGCGGGAAGGGGAGGGGGGCGGACGCGGCCATGCCCGGCTTTGTCCGCTGCGGCCCCGACTACGCCGCGCCGGAGCAGCTGGAAAAGCCCGAACTCGTGAACGCCCTCACCGACATGTACAGCCTGGGCGCGACCTTCTACCACATTTCCTTCGGCACGCCCCCCTTCGGCCCGGCGCCCGGCGGAGACGTCCTCGAATACCGGCGGGCGAACCCCATGCCCTCCTTCGCCCTCGAACGGCAGGAGGGATTCTCGGGGAAATACCTGCGGCTTATCCACGACATGCTGGAAACAGACCCCGGGAAACGCCCGCAAAACCCGGAGGAACTGGCCGCCCGCCTCGAACGCTTCCACAACGCCGACGCGGACGACGCGGACGCGCTCCCGGAAAAGGTGCGGCGGGTGGCGCTGCCGGCGTCCGCGTCCGCGCATGCCGCGCAGCGGCAGGGGGGCGCCGCCACCGCGCCCGTCGCGGGGGCGGGGGAGCGGCGCTTTTCGCTCCGCCGCAGGGCGGGGAGCGGGGAGACGGGGAGGGGCGTCTCGTGGATTTGGGCGGCGGCGGCGGCGGCGCTGGCGGCGGCGGGGGGGTATTTTTTGAAAGGATGACGGTGAATCCATACTATACCATCGCCCTTGTCGGGTTTCTCGTCGTTGTCGCCGTCCTGCTTGTCCGGTACGTCAACACGACGGTCGACGCGCAGTTCCGGAATCTGGCGCGCGCGGAGGACGACGAGGCGTTCCGGAAGGAGCAGCTTGCGGGGCTGTCCGGGCGGCTTGCGGGCGCGCTGCCGCTGCCGGCCGGGGTGCGGCCGCTGCCCGGACCCCGGAGCGGGGGGTGGAGGGTGCTGCCGCCGATGCTCACGATCGTGGGGATTGTCCTCCTGTGGGGCGGGGGAGGGGGCGTGGCGCGGGAGCACAGGACGCTGTGGCTGTACGGAGGGCTGTGCGCGCTGGGGGTGGCGGTGCTGCTCATTCTCCTGACGCTCCGGCAGCGGGGGCGGGGAGAGACGGCGCGGCTGCTTCTGTTCCGGGCGGATCTCAGGCGGATGGACGGGGATCGCGCGGGGTCGGCGGCGGATTTGCGCGAACTGCTCAGGCTGACGCCGTGGGACGACGCGGCGTGGGCGGAGCTGTCGGACGATTTGGCGGTGTCGGGGGAGCTGCCGGACGCGCTGGCGGCGATGGCGAAGGCGTCGTCGATCGACCCGGAGTATGACGAGTATTACATGCTGCAGGCGTCTTTGGCGATACGGCTGAAGGATTTCGCGCGGGCGCGGGAGGCGCTGTCGGACTGGCGGAGGCGGGGGGGGGCGGACGCGGGCGATCCGAGGGTGGCGGTGTATCAGGCGGCGCTGGATCTTGCGGAGGGGCGGCGGGAGGAGGCGCAGGCGGCGCTGCGGGCGGTGTTTCCGGGGGGGGATTCCGGAAAGGATTCCGGTTGGGATTTCCTGGACGGCGACAAGGCGCTGGAGGGCGTGCGCGCGCTGTTTCCCGAAGGGTCGGAAAAACAAGAGTGAACGGAGGACGGCATGCATCTGCACATTGACTGTCAGTTCGGCGTGGCGGGCGACATGCTTCTCGCCGCCCTGGTGGACGCGGGCGCGGACAGGGAGGCAATCGCCGCGGCGCTGGAGGCGATTCCCCTGGAAAAATTCCGGCTCGACTGCAAGCGCGTGACGCGCGGCGGCATCGCGGCCATGCTCGCGGACGTGACGGATTTGAGCGGGAACGACAAAAGCGCCCACGGACAGCACAGCCACGCGCACGATCACGGGCATCATCACGAGCATGAGCATGGACATGATCATGGACACGCGCACGCCGGCGGCGGCCCCCACAGGCATCTCGCGGATTTGATCGCCCTCCTTGGCAGCGGACACATCCCCCAACGGGCGAGGGAGCGCGCGGCGAAGGTCTTCCGCATCATGGCGCAGGCGGAGGCGACCGTCCACGGCGAGACGGTGGACACGGTGCATTTCCACGAAATCAGCGGCATAGACACGGCCGTCGACGTCATCGGCGCCTGCCTCGCGCTGGAAGCGCTCTCCATCGACTCCGTCTCCGCGTCCCCCCTGACGGTCGGGAGCGGCATGCTGATGTGCGAGCACGGCATCTTCCCCGTTCCCGCGCCGGCGACGCTGGAAATCCTCAAGACGAACAACATCCCCTGGCGGGCGGGCGGCGACGGCGAGCGCGCCACGCCCACGGGCGCCGCGCTTCTGGCGGGACTCGCCGACAGCTTCGGCGACTCGCCGGAAATCACCGTCACCCGCATCGGCTACGGCGCGGGCCACAGGGAATTCGCCGACACCCCGAACCTGCTCCGCGCCATCATCGGGAAACCGGCGGCCGCCGGCGACGCGCCGGCGGAGCGCCCCGCGAGCGGACGGACGATCATCGCCGAGGCGGCGGCGGAGGTGCCGGGCGTCGTCGTCCGCGTCCCCCCGGAGGACACGGAGGCGCTGCTCCCCGCCGCGACGCCGTCGCTCCTCCCGGGAGAGGTGGCGGTGGACGGCGATACGGTCGTCGAGTTCCGCTTCGTCGTGGACGACATGACGCCGGAGGCGGTGGCGTTCCTCTGCGAGCGCTGCCTCGCGGCGGGGGCGCTGGAGGCGTACTCCGTGCCGGCGATGATGAAAAAAGGCCGCGCGGGGCATGAAGTGACCGCGCTGGCGCGGCCCGATCTCGCGGCGGCCGTGGCGGACGCGCTGTGGCGGGAGTCGACGACCTTCGGGATGCGCGTCTCGGAAAAAACGCGCTTCGTCCTGCCCCGGGAGATGCGGCGGGTGGGGGTGCTGGGGCACACGATTCGCGTGAAGACGGGCTGGCGCGGCGGCAAGGTTGTGCGGCGGCAGCCGGAGTACGAGGACTGCAAGGCGTGCGCGCTGGCGACGGGGCGGAGTTTGATCGACGTGTTCGCGCTGGCCGAGCGGGCGATTTCGGAAAAGGAAGGCTTGTAGAAACAGGCGAAAGTGTTTACCATGGGGGGAGTCGAAACAGGGTGTTTCTCGCGGCCGGGTTTTAGATCAGGTGGGAACAAGACCATGAACTTCTTCGCCAAACTCGTCATCTCCCTCGCCGTCGTCTCCGGCGTCGCCGCCGGGCTGCTGTCCTTCACCTACGCGACGACCGCGCCGGAAATCGCCAAGCGCGAACTGGAAGACCAGGCGAACGCGCTGCGGAACGTGTTCTTCCTCCAGCAGGAGGACGGCAAACTGGCGCTCGACAGCAGGGAAATCGCCCCCGGCGTCACCGCCCTTTTCGCCCCGGGCGAAAGCGAAAAACCCGCCTACTACGCCGTCACCGGCCAGGCGACGGGGTACAACTCCGGCGTGCCCGTCAGCCTGATGGTCGGCTTCACCGGGCCTGCGGCGGACGCGCCGACGCTCCTCAAAGGCTACGTCGACGAGGGCAGGATGCCGGCGAAAGACAGGGCGGGCGAGTACATTGTCGGCTTCTCCGTCATCAACAGCGAGGAAACCCCCGGCCTCGGCGAGAAGATAAAGGACAAGCGCCCCCCCTTCACCTGGGTGCAGGCGGTCACGGGGAGCATCCCGCCGCCGAATCCGGACAGCGCGACCGACTTCCAGCGCCAGTTCCGGGGGCGCCTGGCGGACGAGCTGGTTCTGAAAAAGAACGGCGGCGACCTGGACGCGATTACCGCCTCGACCATCACGTCCGGCGGGGTGGTGGCGGCGCTCCGCAACGCGAGCGGGAAATTGCGGCTGGCGCTCGCGGCGCAGTAGAACAGCGACACCGCCCGTATTTCTTGTCTCCCGAGGCTGCCCACACATGAAATCCCCCACCGCCGTCCGTCGCCTGCGCGTCTGCTTCCTGATCGCCCTCTTTTTCCTTCCCCTCTCCGGCGCGGCCGGGGAGAGGGAAAGCGTTTTCCTTCCCGATCTCCTTCCGGCCAACACCATCTTCTGCACCGTTCCTCCGGAAAGCGCCACGCTGGAGCGGGATTTCACCCGGACCGTCTTCTCCCGCATCGCCGCTCTGCCGGAAATGGGGCCCTTTCTCCAGTCCTTCGAGGAATCCCGCCGCCGGCTGGCGGAGGAAATCACCCAGTCCGCGCATGTCCCGCCCCCCCTCGCGGCGGAACTGGTGGACGGCCGCATCGGCCTCGCCCTCCTCAACATGGGCATCGCCCGGGACGGCACGCCCGCGCCGGAGTTCGTCATCGCCATTTCCCTCCGGAGCCATCCGGACAGGAACACCGTCTTCAGCGCCGTCATGGCGCTCCTGAACCGGCCGGAAGTCGTGCGCTCCGTTCTGGAGAGCCAGGGCATCGATCCGAACATCCCCCTCCGCACGCTTGCGCAGGAGGAAACGGTCACGGGCGCCCCTCCCATTCTCCGCATCGGCCCGAACATCCGCGTCGCCGCCGTCGGGAACCTTGTCCTTCTCTACCACGGCCAGGGGTCGGACGGCATCCGGAAGATCTTCGACGCCTACGCCGACCGGGGAAGCAGCCTCACGGCGAATTCCGCCTTTCAGGCGGCCTACCGGGGGGCGGAGGCGGGGGCGGGGACAAGCTTCTGCTACATCAATATCCCCCGCGCCATTTCCCTCCTCGACGCCGCCAACATGAGCCAGGTCTCCCGCGTCGCCGAGGCGCTGGGGCTGGGCACGGTGCAGTCCGCCGGCGTCTCCGGCGCGTACCACCGGGACGGCGTCCGCCACAGCCTGTACCTGCACACGCCGGGGGGGAACTTCTCCGGCCTCATGTCCGCCCTCGTCCCGACGCCTCCGGATGCCCCTGTCGGGATGGAAGGCTACGGCGGCACCATCCCCTCCGCCGCCGAGGCGTTCCTCGCGGCGCGCGTCGACATGCGGCTTCTCCTCCGGGAGCTGCCCTACGTTCTGGACGCGCTGGGCGCGGTGACGCGGCCGGGCGGGGTCGCGGGGCTGGTCGCGAGCGAGCGCATCCTCGGCGTCTCTCCCGCGGAAATTCTGGACGCGGCGGGGACGGACGTCGTCATCCGCCCGCACGACGACACGCAGGCGCTGGTGTTCCAGAATGTGGACATCGCGCGGTTTGAAGCGCTGATTGCGCGGATGGAGCAGAGCGCGGGGGAGCGCTTCAGCCAGCTCAACGTGGGCGGGTACATTGTGCGGTATTTCAACCGCCGGTCGAGCATCGCCGTGCCGCTGGCGCCGGCGTTCTGCCTGGTGCCCCGGCAGCCGGGGAGCCAGTCGGGGATTCTGTACATGGCGTCCCACCCCCAGGCGGTGTCGTCGCTGATTCAGGAGTCCCTCGCGGCGCGGGAGCCCCTGTCCGGCACGCCGGATTTCCTGCGCGCCTCGGGCGGGGTGGAGGGGAATTACTCCCTTTTTTATTACAACGGCAACCGCGAGTGCCACCGGCGGTTCTACAACTTTCTGCTGCCCGTCCTGTCGCTGTGGGCGAGTTCGTCGAAGTTCCCCGTGGACACGGGGCTGCTGCCCGTTTCCGGCGCGATCACGCCCGCGATGTTCGGTTCCGCCCTGGGGATTCAGTGCCTGCCCGAGGGAATGCGGCTGCATGCGTACAGCCCCTTCGGGTTCGGCGCGATCCTCGTGCAGCTGGCGGACAAGCTGGTCATTTCCAATCCCCTTGTCATGAGCTACGCGTACGCGGCCATCGAAGAATGGATGAATTCGATGCCGAGCCTGCGCTGACACGAAAGAAAACAGCACGCCCATGCCCTACCTCTCAGTCGCCATTGTCGGCCGCCCCAATGTCGGGAAATCCACCCTCTTCAACGCCCTTGCCGGGTCGCGCATCGCCATCGAGGCGGACGCGCCGGGCGTCACGCGGGATCGCGTGCTGTTCCCCCTCTCCATCGAGGACAGGACGTTCGACCTTGTCGACACGGGCGGCATCGGGATTGTCGATTCCCAGAAGCTGGAAAAGCAGGTGGAGAGCCAGATTTCCCTCGCCATCGACGCGGCGGATCTGCTGCTGTTCCTTGTCGATTCCCGCGACGGCATGACGCCGGTGGACGAGGAAATCGCCCGCCGCCTCCGCAGGGCGGGGAAGCGGGTTCTCCTTGTGGCGTCGAAGGTCGACACCCAGCGCATCGAGGACGGCATGGCGTCGTTCCACGCCCTCGGGTTCGGCGAGCCTGTCTGCGTGTCGGCGAAGCAGAACAGGGGGATATACGATCTGGAGGAGGCGATCGTCCGGAACCTTCCGCCCGAGCCGGAGGGGGAAAAGGAGCCGACGGCGAAGGAGCTGCCGAAGATTGCGCTGGTCGGCCGCCGGAATGTGGGGAAGTCCACCTTCATCAACCAGATTGCCGGCGCGGAGCGGGTGATTGTCTCGGACACGCCGGGGACGACGCGGGATTCCCTGGACATTGCCGTCCGGTCGGAACGCGCCAGCTTTGTCCTCATCGACACGGCGGGTCTCCGGAAGCGGGGGCAGATGGACGATTCGCTGGAGTTTTTCGGCCACATGCGGACGGAGCGGGCAGTCCGGCGCGCGGACGCGGTGATCCTGATGCTGGACGCGACGGACGAGATTGGAAAGGTGGACAAGCAGATTGCGAGCTTCATCCTGTCCCAGTACAAGCCCTGCATTCTTGTGCTGAACAAGTGGGATCTGGCGCAGGAGAAAAACCCCGGAGTCATGGTGGACGCGTTTTCGAAGTATGTGAACGACCGGCTGCCCGGGATGCACTTCTGCCGCCTCGCCGCGATGTCGGCGAAGGAGGGGGTGAATGCGTGGGAGGTTGTCGAGAGCGCGCTGGAGCTTGTGCGGCAGGGGGGGGAGAAGGTGGGGACGGCGGCGTTGAACGCCGCGCTCATGGACGCGCAGAAGAAGCGGGCGACGCGGGCGAAGGGGGGGAAGCTGGGGAAGATTTATTACGGCACGCAGACGGGGGTGAATCCGCCGGCGTTTCTCCTGTTTGTGAACAATCCGTCGCAGTTTGACGACAATTACCTGCGCTACCTCGGGAACCAGCTGCGCTTGAGCCTCCCGTATCCGGAGATTCCGTTGAAGATTATGTTGAAGTCCTCGAATGAGAAGGAGATTGGGCGGTATTCGTAGGCAGCCGGCCTTGCTCCAGACGCTCCGCGATGCGGCGGAACTCGGGCGGTGAAAGCGTTTCGCCGCGGCACTCCCCGTCCAGCCCCAGTTCCTCCAGCGCCCCGTCCACGCCCCCGTCCGGAAACAACCCCTTCAGCGCGTTCCTGAGAATCTTCCGCCGCGAACCGAACACCGCGTTCGTCACCTCCCGGAGCGCCCGCCACGGCACCGCCATCCGATCCGCCGGCGGCCGGAACGCCATGCGGATGACGGAAGACTCCACATTCGGCCGCGGCCAGAAACACTTCGGCCCCACGCCGCGCTCAATCGACGTCGCCGCAGCCAGCCCGGCGGCAATGGAAATCGCCCCGTAATTCTTTCCGCCCGGCCCCGCGGCAATCCGCTCCGCCACCTCCGTCTGCAAAAGAAACACCCCCGTCTCCCACGGCAAGTCCGACGCCAGCGCATTCATGATGAACGGCGTCCCCGCCGAATACGGCAGATTCGAAACCGCCTTCAGCGCCGGCGCGGCCGCGGCCGCCCCCTCCCGCCGGAGCATCTCCCCCCGGAGGGAAAGGAGCTCCCGCAGCTTCGCCGCAACCTCCGGATTCAGGCTGTTCTTCCCCGCCAAAATGTCCGCGCGGAGATAAAACACGTTCGGCAGACCCGCCGTCTCCTCCTGCGCGACCGGGAGGAGGCCGCGATCCAGCTCCACTCCCAGCACCATCGCCCCCGAAAGCGCGAGGCGGCGCGTGAGAAAACCGCTCCCCGGGCCGACTTCAAGCACGACGTCCGCCGGCGACGGCGCCCCCAGCTCCGCGATGAACCGGAGCTGGTTGGAATCGAGCAGAAAATTCTGCCCCCTCCGGGTGGAGGGACGGATGTTCGCCCGCTCAAGGCGGGAACGCAATTTCTGGTACATGCCCATGGAGGAATCCTGTCCCGCACCGGAGTGCGTGCGTACAGTATTCGCGTTCGGGCGGTTCCGATCAAGGTTTTTATTGAGAGCCGGACGCGCTTTGCATATAAATGATCAATTGGGATTGTGTCGGCGAAAAGGATCGCGCGTGCTCGTCAACATCGAACTGGACAACTTCCTCCTCTTCGAACACGCCGTGTTCGAATTCACCGGCGGGCTGAACGCCGTCTCCGGCGAAACCGGCGCGGGAAAAAGCCTCGTCGCCCGCGCCCTCGGCCTCGCCCTGGGCGGCAGGGGCGGACAGGACGCCATCCGCGCCGGCTGCGACGAGGCGGTCATCCAGGCGGCGTTCGCCGTCGGAAAAACCGTGCCGCCGGAAGCCCGCGCCCTCGCGGACGGGAAGGGGCGCGTCGCCGTCCGCCGGACAATCCGCCGCGACGGCGGCGGCGGCATCGCCGTGAACGGCCGCGCCGCGACGGCGCAGACCGTGCGGAACAGCCTGGCCGGCCTCGTCGACTTCGCCGCGCAGAACGAACACATGCGGCTCGGCGACACCGCATACCAGCTTGAACTGCTGGACGCCCACGGCAAACTCGGCGGCGACGCGGCCGCCTTCGCCGACGCCTTCCGCGCCGCCGAAAGCCTCGCGAAACGCCTGAACGCGGGACAGCGGGAAAAAGAACTCGCGCGCCTCCGCCTCGAACGCGCGCGGAGCGACCTGGCAGACCTCGAACGCATCGGCTTCGACCCCGCCCGCGACCCGGGGCTGGAAGACGAAATCCGCGAAGCGGCAAACGCCGCCGGCATCGTCCGCGCCGCCGCCGACGCGGCGGAACTCCTGCAGGCGGGCGAGCCCTCCGCGACGGAGCGCCTCGCCGCCGCGTGGAAAAGCCTCGAAAAACTCGCCCCCGTCTCGCCCAGGCTGGCCGAGGCGGCGGCGGAAATCGAAGCCGCGCTCGAACACACCGAGGAGGGGCTGGCGAAGCTGGCCGGCCTCGCGGACGATCTGGACGCGGGACCGGAAAAACTCGACCGCATGATCGAACGATCGGAACACTTGAAACGACTCGCGAAACGGCTGGACTGCGACGTCCCCGGCCTCGCGAAGGCGCGGGAGGCGCTGGAGGCGGAGATTGAAGACCTCTCCGGCGGGGACGCGGGGGAGGACGAACTCCGCCGCCGCCTCGCTTCGGCGCTCCCCGCCGTCGCGAAGGCGGGGCTGGCCCTCGGCAAAAAGCGCCGCGACGCGGCGGCGCGCCTCGCGAAGGCGGTCAACAAAGAGCTTGCCGGCCTCGGCATGGAGCAGGCGGGCTTCAGCGTCCAGTTCGACCCCCTCTGGACAGAGGCGATGCCGCCGGAGGATATCCTCAACACCGGCTCCCGGGGGCTGGACGAGGTCGCCTTCTTCCTCAGCCCGAACCCGGGGGAGGCTCCCGCCGCCGTCTCCGGAGGCGCGTCGGGCGGCGAGGCGTCGCGGGCCGTGCTCGCGCTGAAAGCCGCGCTGTCGGACGTGTACCGGCCGGACGTGATGTTCCTGGACGAAGTGGACGCCGGCGTCGGATCCCGCCTCGGCCGGGAACTGGGGGAAAAGCTGGAGGCGCTGGCGGCGACGCGGCAGGTCATCGTCATCACGCACCTCCCGCAAATCGCCGCCTGCGCGGAGCGGCACCTGAAAGTCTCCAAGGCGGTGCGGAAAAACCGCACCGCGGCCCGCGTCGACACGCTCGCGGGCGACGCGCGGGTGCGCGAAATCGCCAGCATGATCCACGGCAGCGCGGCGAACGAACTGACGATCCTGCAGGCGCGGGAAATGCTGGAAACAGGCACGGGTTCCAAAGGACGGACAGCGTGACAGCAGCGACGAAACTCCGCACCCCTGTTCGGCACGCCGTGCCGGATGTGGCCCCCGCTCTTCTGGAAAAGGGGCTGATCACGCCTGATCAGATGAAAGCCATCACCCTCGCCAGCCAGGTCGGCGATTTCCGCCGGGGCATCGATCCCGGAGACCCCACGTTCAAAATCGCCGTCCTCCTCGGCTACGCCAAACCCGCCGACGCCGCCCTTGAGCTTGTCCGCGCGCTGGGCATCGTCTCCTACATCCTCATCGGCGGCTTCCCCGTCGACCCGCACCTCGTGAACTCCGTCCCCCGCGACTTCGTGGACAGGCACCTCGCCATCCCCCTCGTCCGGGACGGCAAAACCCTCGCCCTCGTCGCCGCCTCGGCTCCCCTCTCCCCGGATCCGGCGAAGTTTCTCCTGGAGGCGCTCGAAGTCGGCGACATCCTCTACCTTCCCGTCCGCCGCGAGGAAATGCCCGACCTTGTCGAAAGCATCCTCACGGCGATCAAGCGCCGCGAAAGCCAGGGCGTCCGCCTGGGCGAAATCCTCGTCCGCGAGGGCCTCCTCACCGCCGAGAAGCTCCCGCCCACCATCGCCGCCGCCCGCGCCGCGCGCATGCCTCTCGGCCGCTACATGGTGAAGGCCGACATGGTGGACGAGGAAGTCCTCTTCAAAACCCTCGCCGGCATGGCGGAGCTGCCCTTCATCGGGGGCGAGGAGGCGCTGCAGCTTGTCAAGGACTCCAGCCTCAAGCAGCGGCTGAAGAAGGAATACGTCAAGTTCAACCTCATCATCCCCTACGCCGTCCGCAACCGCGTCCTCTACGCCCTCACGGCGAACCCGTTCGTGAAGGCGAACGAGCTGCCCCACTCCTACAGCTGCACGCGGATGGAGCTTTCCGTCATCACCGAGTCCGCCTTCGCCATGGTGTACGAAAGAGCCTACGGCGAGGCGATGGGCCTGTCGGACGCGAAGCTTTCCTCCGCCGAGCGCGGCGCGAAGGAGGCCGAGGAGGGCATGACGGCGGACGAGGCGGACATCCGCGCCCGTTTCGAGCACATCCTGAACCGCCTGATTCTCCGCGCCATCCAGATCGGCAGTTCGGACATCCACATCGAAAACTACGGCGACACCGTCATCACCCGCCTCCGCGTCGACGGCGTCCTCCACCCCGTCCACGACGCGGGCGTCGACAAGGACACGCTCCGGGGCGTCATCAACGTGCTGAAAATCGAGGCGGAGATGAACATCGCCGAGACCCGCCAGCCGCAGGGCGGATCGTTCCGGAAGGTGACGCCGGACGGCGCGGTGTACGATTTCCGCGTGCAGGTGATGCCGACGGTGAACGGCGAGACGGCCGTCATCCGGCTCCTGCCGGGAAAGAAGGCGGTGCCGACGCTGGCGCAGATCGGCTTCCCCCCCCGGGTTCTTGAGGGTTTCGAGCGCGCGATCAACAACCCCTCCGGCCTCATCCTCGTGACCGGCCCCACGGGATCGGGGAAGACGACGACCCTGTGCTCCGCCCTCACCCGCGTCGCGCAGGATCCGACCTGCAAGGTGCTGACGGTGGAGGATCCGGTCGAGTACCAGCTGCCGAACGTGACGCAGGTGGAGACGATCCCGTCGAAGGGCGTGGACTTCGCCGCGGCGGCGCGGAGCTTCATGCGGATGGATCCGGACGTCATCCTCATCGGCGAAATCCGCGACGAGGAGACGGCGCAGGAGGCGCTGAAGCTGGCCTACTCCGGCCACCTCACCTTCTCCACCCTCCACACCTCGTCCGCCGTCTCGACGCTGGAGCGCATGTACGGCTTCGGCCTCGACAAGTCGCTCCTCATCGAGCAGATGCTGGCGGTGAATTCCCAGCGCCTCCTGCGCCGCCTCTGCCCGAAGTGCCGGGTGCCGTACACGCCGGACGAAGGCGTGCTGCAGACGATCCTGTACCGGGGGATTCCGGAGGGCATGCGCTTCTTCGAGTCGAAGGGCTGCGATCACTGCAAGGGGCTGGGGCATTCGGGCCGCGCGATGCTTTCCGAGTTCCTCAACTTCACAGGCAACACGCGGGCGATATTCCGCCGGGAGGTGGAGCAGAACCTCATCTACATGCAGCTCATGGGGAAGGGCCTGGAGCCGATGATTGACGACGCGTTCAACAAGGTGCACCGGGGCTACATCGATGTGCGCTGGCTGCCGGAGGTGATCCCGCAGGACTACCTGGAGCTGGGGCCGTCCTCCCTCATCGACATGGATCCGGACGCGCCCCTGTTCGGCGCGTGATCCCGGCATCCGCGGCCGTCCGCGCTTTTTTGATTCGCCTTTTTCACAGGGAGTTTCGCGCATGCGTGTCGTGCCACAGAGCGCCGAACTGATACAGGTGACGCAGCGGGCGGAAGCGACGCTGGAACGGATCGCGCGCGTCTGCTACAATTCGGAGGACAGAATGGCCTGCGGCTGCGCCGACGGCGAATGCGAACGCTGCCGCGCGCGGCGGACGCACTTCCTCGGCGGCCTGAAGGAGCGGCGGCACGACTCCGTTTTCGAACACGCCTCCGCGACGTTCAGGCTGGTGACGGACAGGGGCATCACGCACGAGCTTGTGCGCCACCGCCTCGCCTCCTACACCCAGTCCTCGACGCGGTACATCCGGTACGACGAGGATCTCCCCGTCGTGCCGCCGCTCTTCCGCGCGGAGACGCGGGCCGCGGAGGAGGCGGCGTGGCGAAGCGGCGCGGAGGCGGCGGAGCGCGCGTACCGGGAGCTTCTCTCCGCCGGAACGCCGGCGGAGATCGCCCGCGACGTCCTCCCGACCTGCACGGCGGCGACGATTTTCGTCACCGCCAATTTCCGCGAATGGCGGCATATCCTCCGCCTCCGCCTGGCGAAGGGCGCGCACCCGAAAATCCGGCTGCTCGCCCGGCAGATTCTTGAACACCTCGCGCCCCATTGTCCTGTATACTTTGACGACCTCGGGAAGGAACCGGAAAACAGATGAACATCCGCTTCGCGCTCCACAACGACGACCCCGCCTTCGCCCCCCGGATCGCCCACGCGGGCGACGCCTGCCATGATCTCTTCGCCCGCTGCTACGCCGCGCCGGACGCGCTGGACGAGGAGAAGGACGGCATCTACCTCGCCCCCGGCGACCGCGTCCTCGCCCGCACGGGCGTGTTTCTCCAGATGGAGCCGGGCTGGGAGGCGCTCGTCCGCCCGCGCTCCGGCAACGCGCTGAAGCAGGGGCTGACCATCCTGAACACCCCCGGCACGATAGACGCGGGCTACCGGAACGAAGTCGGCGTCATCCTCCACAACGCGGGGCGGATCATGCTGGAACTGAAAAAGGGCATGAAAATCGCGCAAATCGCCTTCCGCCCCATTCCGGAACACCGTCTGGAGCAGATCGCGATGGAGCGCTTCACCGCCGACACGGAGCGCGGCCTCGGCGGTTTCGGATCGACAGGAGCGTAGAGGAGAGTCCGCATGACGCCCGACCGTCCCGGCTGGCACGAGTATTTCATGGCGGTGGCGAAGCTGATTTCGACCCGTTCCACCTGCAATTCGCGCCCGACCGGCGCGATTCTCGTGCGGGACAGGCACATCCTCGCGACAGGCTACAACGGTTCCCCCCCCGGCGCGCCGCACTGCCGGGGGAATTTCAACGCGGACGGCACGCCCTTCTGCTACAGCCGCCACATGGGCGCGTCGGACTCGGCGAAGTACAATTACTGCCGCTCCAGCCACGCGGAGGCGAACGCGGTGGCGCAGGCGGCGCGTCTGGGGATCGCGGTGGAGGGGGCGTCGGTGTACACGACGCTCGCGCCCTGCTACATTTGCACGAAGCTCCTCGCCGCCGCGCGGATTTCCGCCGTGTACTTCGAGCACGACTACGAATCGAGCGACCGGAAGCGGGACGAATACTGGCAGGGCATTTTCAGGGAATCGGGCATTTCGGTGTGGGAGAAGGTCGCGCTGTCGGACACGAGCCTCGCGTCGTTCGCGGAGGCGTTCGGCGGGATCACCTCCGGGCGGCGGCTGGGGACACACTGATTCATTTCACAGAGAGGACGCAGAGAACCGCAACCGCGAGAACCGCAAACCGCTTTTTGAACCACAGAGACACAGAGACACAGAGGTTTCACAGAGAACCGCCTAACCGCTTTAAAAGTTTTGTTATAAAAAGTAGTTTGCAGTTCTCTGTGAAACCTCTGTGTCTCTGTGGTTCAAAGCAGTTTAAGCGGTTCTCGCGGTTGGCGGTTCTCCGCGTCCTCCCTGTGAAAACAATGAAGGAGCAGCATGGACACAGTGACGCACGCGCTTGTGGGGGCGGCCATTTCCGACTGCTGGTTCCGGAAGCGCCTCGGGCCCGTCGCCACGCCGTTCGCGATCGCGGTCGCGTCGCTGCCGGACGCGGACGTGGTCACCCGCCTCATTTCCCGCGAGAGTTTCCTGCTGCACCACCGCGGCATCACGCACAGCTTTCTCGCGATGATCGTCGCCGCGCCCCTCCTCGGCCTGGCCGGCGCGGCTCTCGCGAAGCGCGGCGGCTGGAAGGAATGGGGGGGGCTCGCCTTCCTCTGCCTTCTTTCGCACACGCTGCTCGACCTCCTCACCGGCTGGGGGACGATGCCCCTTCTTCCCTTCTCGTCCGCCCGCCTCGCCTGGGACGTGCTGCCGATTATCGATCTCTTCCTTCTCGGCGTCACGGGCGCGTCCTTTGTCCTGAACCGCCTTTTCCGGTGGGAGCGCGTGGACAGCTTCATCAATCCCCTCGTCTACCCGGTTGTGCACCGCCACCCCGGCCGGCAGAGGGCGGCGGATTGGGCGGCGAGGATCGCGCTTGTCCTTGTTTTCCTGTACATTCTTGTGGGCGTGCAGCAGAACAGGCAGGCGGTGCGTCTCGCGACGGAGACGCTGGCGCGGGGGGGCGTGGAGGCGGCGGAGGTGCGGGCGCTCCCGATTTTCCTGACGTACATCGCGTACGAGATAACCGCCCGGGAGGCGGACGGGACGCTGCACACGGCGTTGTATTCGAGTTACGCGGGGGGGGAAATGCGTTTCCGGACCCATGCGCCGGGGGGGGACGGCCTGTTCCGCGCGTTCGGCCCGAGAAATTTGCGTGACGGCCTGCCCGCCCTCTGGCGCCTGACGTGGCGCGGCGCGGGCGTGGAGGAAGCGCGGGATTGACACACGTCTGTAAAAAACTATACTAGCGAAACGCACAGCGCACGACCATGACGGAGAGGTGGCAGAGTGGTCGAATGCAACGGCTTGCTAAGCCGTCAAGTGGGGTAACCTGCTTCGAGGGTTCGAATCCCTCCCTCTCCGCCAATTTACAGTTCGCCTTGACCCGACTTAGGATGAAATCCTTTGTCGGGTTTGGTTTTATAAGAGCCTGTTGCTCAATTCGCTTTGGGTCGATTTTTCGTCCGTTTTGTGCTGGGCGAGTCCTCTCGTAGCGATCCGACTCCTCGAAGGTCTTGCCCTGATACTCAACGCGGCCGTTTTTCTGGTTTATCCAGACGGCGATTTTGGCGGGAGTGTTGGCGACGACTTCATCCAGCGTTTTGAGCGTCGGAAACATATCCCCGCCGCCGACGATGGGGACATGCAGAAGAATTTCCACGCCCCGCGCGGCGATCATTTCGTACACTTCGTTCACCCGCATGTAATCGGTCAGGGATATGTAGACGTTTGACCTGCTAATCTCTTGCCGGACACACGTCGGACGTTAGAATCACGCAGCTGTTGTTCCGCCGCTGCGCTGTTCAAACTCCGCCGGGGACACATACCCCAAGGCCGCGTGGCGGCGCTGTCTGTTGT
>QMCE01001080.1_pt1 | contig 26913 bp, 27 predicted proteins | sample 1821851 | NCBI WGS metagenome assembly QMCE01 (sample SAMN09453174, study PRJNA476694) | Termite gut metagenome, whole genome shotgun sequencing project. | isolation source: worker | host: Odontotermes sp. | place: South Africa:Pretoria | collected 2016-01-28 | reverse complement strand
AAATTGGGGTTGTTGATAATTAAATGACGAAGAGTATTAAAATGATCCATTTTTTATATCTACAATAGTTCGTTATAAATTTACATAATCAATTGAAAATTAAAGAAATAACTTGAAATATAATTTAAAAATATATTACATAACTTGCTGAAAATCAGTTGTTTTATTGTTTTTTGACAAATTATAAAGATAGGATAAAATACGATTATAATAATGCTAAGTGATAGATTATCAATGTATTATGAATGCAACATAGTCTAAATCCAAAAGTAAATAATACCGATAACTTATGCGGTTTTTTTAACGCAATACAAACATAGGAATTCAATTTTCGAAAACAGCCGTGCTGATTATTAGGAGGTTGCGGGTCAAACCTGCAATGACGAGCGTATTTTTCGACTTTTGAGTCTCCCTCCCTTGAAATTCACTATTATTTTCATACCTTTACGCCTCGAATTTTTCAATATAAGATAAATGGGTTTAAACGAAGAGATTAAGCGTAGGCGAACTTTTGCTGTTATCAGCCATCCCGATGCAGGGAAAACTACTTTGACCGAAAAATTATTGCTTTTCGGTGGAGCTATTCACATTGCAGGCGCGGTAAAATCAAATAAAATAAAGAAAACAGCGACTTCCGACTGGATGGAGATTGAGAAGCAGAGGGGAATTTCGGTGGCAACTTCCGTGATGGGTTTTGATTACGATGGATACAAAATTAATATTTTGGATACCCCCGGCCACCAGGATTTTGCGGAGGATACGTTCCGCACGCTGACTGCCGTAGATAGCGTTATTATTGTAGTGGACGTGGCAAAAGGGGTGGAAACGCAGACGCGTAAACTGATGAACGTTTGCCGTATGCGCAACACGCCGGTCATTGTCTTTATCAATAAAATGGATAGATTGGGAAATGATCCGTTTGATTTGCTGGATGAAATTGAATCCGAACTGAATATTAAGGTTCGCCCGCTTAGTTGGCCTATTAACCAGGGAGATAAGTTCAAGGGTGTTTATAATATCTTTCAGCAAAAGCTGGATTTATATACTCCAAATAAACAGGTGGTAACCGAATCTGTTGCATTTGAAGACGTGAATAGCCCTGAACTGGAAAAATATATCGGCGATGATGCCGCCAAATTGCGCGAAGATTTGGAGCTGGTCGAAGGCGTTTATCCCGGATTTGACGTGGAAAAATACCGCGCCGGACAAGTTGCTCCCGTCTTTTTCGGCAGTGCGCTGAATAATTTCGGAATAAAGGAATTGCTGGATTGTTTCGTGCGGATTGCTCCTGAACCTCAACCGGTTGAAGCCGTTGAGCGGATTGTGAAGCCGCAGGAGAATAATTTTTCCGGGTTTGTGTTCAAAATCCACGCCAATATGGATCCTAACCACCGCAGTTGTATTGCCTTTGTGAAAATCTGTTCGGGGAAATTTGAGCGTAATGTGAACTACAAGCATATCCGTCATAATAAAATGTTGAAATTTTCTGCCCCAACAGCTTTTATGGCGCAGAAAAAGGAGACGGTGGACGAAGCGTATCCGGGCGATATTATCGGACTTCCGGATAATGGCGGAACGTTCAAAATCGGCGACACGCTGACTTCCGGCGAAGTAATCCACTTCAAAGGATTGCCGAGCTTCTCGCCCGAAATGTTTAAATATATTGAGAATGATGACCCGATGAAATCCAAACAATTGAATAAAGGTATTGAACAGTTGATGGATGAAGGGGTGGCTCAACTATTTACCAATCAGTTTAACGGACGAAAAATCATTGGAACGGTCGGACAATTGCAGTTTGAAGTGATCCAATACCGCCTCTTGCACGAATACAATGCACAATGCCGCTGGGAACCGATTAACCTGTACAAAGCCTGCTGGATTGAAAGCGATGACCGCGAGGAGTTGGAAACATTCAAAAAGCGCAAGTATCAGTATATGGCTGCAGATAAAGAGGGTAGGGATGTTTTTCTTGCTGATTCCGGTTATATTTTACAAATGGCGCAGAGCGATTTTCCGAAAATCAGGTTTCATTTTTCTTCGGAGTTTTAAAATTATAACGTCTTGAGAAGGTAAAATTTAACTGCTTGTTTTTTGTGTGTTAAAAATAACCTATTCAAGATATTATAGAGCCAAAATTATTTTATATTTGCAATTAGTATCATTATATATAAGACAATTATGAGAACAACTAATGAATACTTGCAATTATTAAAGAAATTCAAACACAACCGGGCTGCGCATTACGGCATTTCGAGTATTGGAATTTTTGGTCCGGCGGCGCGTGGCTAATCCTTGGAAAGGAGTAATGGATTTACGCGATATAATTGCACATCAATATTTTGAAGTAGATACAATGCAAATTTTTAATATTCTTCAAAATGATATATCGCTTTTGTTGCCGGTAGTCCGGTGAATGAAAGAAGACGTTGAAGATAACTTTTATTTTTCTTTGGAATTTAAAAAAGACAAAAAAATGAAAATTTACAGAAATCTAACCCTAACTGAAATTGAAACGCTAACCCGCCAAAATTGTAGTGCGGATAGTTGGGAAAATATACAAGTTGCTGAAAAATTTGATGCTCAACGGGTAAGAAACGTTGTTTTTACCGGACAAATCAGACTTGGCGTTTTTGAGAAAGAATATATGCTTGACGGAAATATCCGTAAGCATTCCGGTATTTCCAACGCAACCATTCATAATTGCACTATTGGTGATAATGTTTACATTGGGACAATAAACAATTATCTTGCTAACTATATTGTTGGCGATGATTCTTATCTCGAAAACATAGATTTTCTTGCTGTTACCGAAAAAAGCAGGTTTGGAAACGGAACACCGGTTTCGGCACTCAACGAAGGGGGAGGTAGGGAAGTACCGGCTTGTGATCTTTTGTCGGCACACGTTGCTTATATGATGTCTTTGTACAGGCACCGTCCGGAAATGATCAAGAATTTGGATAAGTTAATTCAAACGTACAATAATAGTATTGCTTCAGAAACCGGATTTATTGGAAATAATGTTTCTATTCGGAATTGCAAAATCATCAAGAATGTAAAAATAGGCAATTATGCCACGATAGAAGGTTGTGCCGAATTAATAAACGGAAGTATCAACAGTAACAAAGAGGCTCCTGTTTATTTTGGTGTAAATGTGATAGCACACGATTTTATCGTCTCTTCGGGAAGTGAAATTACCGAAGGCGCATTGCTCGACCGCTGTTTTGTAGGGCAAGCCTGCCAGATAGGCAAGCAATACTCAGCCATTGACTCGCTCTTTTTCTGCAACTGTCAAGGGTTTCACGGAGAGTCGACTGCTGTTTTTGCCGGGCCGTTTACTGTAACGCACCATAAGTCGAGCCTGCTGATTGCCGGCATGTTTTCGTTTCTGAATGCCGGTAGTGGTTCCAACCAAAGCAACCACATGTACAAGTTGGGACCTATTCATCAGGGAATTGTAGAGCGCGGTTCAAAAACAACGAGTGATTCCTACATTCTTTGGCCCGCCAAAATCGGAGCTTTTACGCTCGTAATGGGACGTCACACCGACCATTCGGATACATCAAACCTGCCGTTTTCCTACATGATTGAGCAAAACAACGAAACGATACTTGTCCCGGCAGCCAATCTTAAAAGCGTGGGAACCATCCGCGATGCACAAAAATGGCCCAAAAGGGATAAGCGGAAAGACCCTGAAAAATTAGATCAAATCAATTTCAACTTGCTTAGTCCCTACACCATTCAAAAGATGATGGCTGGACAAGAAATTCTCCGTTCGCTGCAAAATATTTCAGGAGAGACTTGCGATACTTATTATTATCACAGTACAAAAATTAAAAACTCGTCGCTTCGGAAAGGATTAAATCTCTATGAGATGGGAATTTACAAATTTTTAGGCAACTCTATTATTAAACGCCTGGAAAAGACTAACTTCCATTCTATCGAAGAAATTCGCCAACGTCTCCGTCCCGATACGCACGTAGGAATGGGCGAATGGGTAGATATTGCCGGGTTAATTGCGCCTAAAAGTTCTATCGATGAGATTATGGACGGCATAGAGCAGGGTAAGTTTGACTCTATCAAGCAATTAAACGCATGTTTTGCCGAAATACATAAAAACTATTACACCCTTGAATGGACTTGGGCGGTTAACAAAATTCAAGATGTGATTCACTTGGTCGAAAAGTGGAAAAGATCGGTTGTTTCGCTCGATGAAATCTTGTATGAAGATGCCAAAAAAGAGTTTACGCTGAAAGTAAAAACAAGTTTTGGAGTAGACGGCACCGATGATGAAAAGCAAAAAGATTTTGAGAATGTGCGCGGCGATTTTGACAAAAATCCATTCGTTTTGGAAGTAATAAATCATATCCAAACAAAAACAGCACTTGGAAATGAGCTAATTGACCGGATTAAGGAGATTTAAGCATATAAAATCCTTTGTGCTCTTTGTGCCTTTGTGGGAACATTTAACTACCTAAAAGACAAAATCCTTTGTACTCTTTGTACCTTTGTGGGAACATTTAACTACCTAAAAAGACAAAATCCTTTGTGCTCTTTGTATCTTTGTGGGAACATTTAACTACCTAAAAGACAAAATCCTTTGTGCTCTTTGTGCCTTTGTGGGAACATTTAACTACCTAAAAAGACAAAATCCTTTGTGCTCTTTGTATCTTTGTGGGAAACATTTAACTACCTAAAATGACAAAAATAAGTCACATAGCCATGTATGTAACCGATTTGGAAAAGATAAAATCATTTTACGAAAAGTATTTTCTTGCCAAATCAAACAATCTGTATCATAACCCCCAAACCGGACTAAAGACTTATTTTTTAACATTTGACAACAGCGAATGCCGTTTGGAAATTATGACAAAAGAAAACTTGATTAATGTGCCGGAAGAACTCAATAATGCTGGTTACATACATATTGCATTCAGTGTCGGAAGCAAGGAAAAAGTGGATGAATTGACAAGACAACTGGAAAATGACGGTTACCAAATAGTTAGCCAACCCCGGAGATTGTTGCATGACGTAAATTCTTTAAATTTTGCCTGTCTTCTATCATCCTTTCATCGAAAGCTGTATCCGTTTCCGTTCCCTATCCACTTCAATAACACTAACTTCAACGTGCTGATGGAGAGCGACTACTTCTGCGGGATTAGAAATAAACCGGTTTGCTAATTGGGAAACATGTACTAATCCGTTTTCTTTAATACCTATATCGACAAATGCTCCGAAATTGGTTACATTGGTTACAATGCCGGGCAGGCGCATACCTACCTTCACATCATCAATCGTGCGGATTGCCGGGTCAAATGCGAAAACTTTGATTGTCTGCCGCTGATCCCTTCCCGGTTTTTCCAACTCTTGCATAATATCTTTGAGTGTCGGAAGTCCGGTTTTTTCAGAAACGTAATCTTGCAGGTTGACTTGTTGCCGCAACTCCTTGTTTTGAATCAGTTCGGGAACAGTGCACTTCAGATTTTTTGCCATTTGCTCCACGATTCCATAGCTTTCCGGATGGACGGCAGAGTTATCTAGCGGATTACCGGCATCCGGAATACGAAGGAATCCGGCACATTGCTCAAATGCCTTTTCGCCCAGCCGCGGAACTTTTTTCAATCCTTGGCGTGACTGGAAAGCTCCATTTTCAGCGCGATAATCCACAATGTTTTGTGCCAGCTGCGGTCCCAATCCCGAAATATAGGTAAGCAGGTGCTTGCTGGCGGTATTCAGGTTCACACCCACCAGGTTCACGCTGTTGACAACTGTTTGGTCAAGAGATTTTTTTAATTTGACCTGGTCAACATCGTGCTGATATTGACCGACTCCGATTGATTTCGGGTCGATTTTTACCAATTCAGCCAGCGGATCCATTAACCGCCTGCCGATAGAAACCGCTCCGCGCACGGTTACATCGTAATTGGGAAATTCTTCGCGTCCGATAGGAGAGGCGGAGTAAATAGACGCACCGCTTTCGCTCACGACAAACACTTGTACTTTGCGGTCATACTGTATATTTTGAATGAATTGCTCTGTTTCGCGGCTGGCGGTTCCGTTGCCGATTGAAATGGCTTCAATGTTGTAGGCTTCCACCATTTTGGCTATTTTGCGTGCTGCTTGTGATTTTTCATTTTGCGGCGGATGCGGATAAATCGTTTCGTTGTGCAGCAAGTTTCCCTGTGCATCAAGGCAAACAACCTTACATCCGGTGCGGTAGCCTGGGTCAACGGCAAGTACCCGTTTTTGTCCTAACGGCGGAGCCAAAAGTAGCTGGCGCAGGTTTTCGGCAAAGACGCGAATTGCCTCTTCGTCAGCTTTCTCCTTGCTTTGGTTGGCAAATTCGTTTTCGATAGAAGGTTTTATCAGCCGTTTGTAAGAATCAACAACAGCTTCTTCTACTTGTGTAGATGCTTCGGTACGCCCTTTTACAAAAAGGGGCGTAAGGCGTTCCAATGTTTGTTCATCATCGGGTGAAATGCCAACGCGCAAAAATCCCTCTGCCTCGCCGCGGCGCATAGCAAGAAGACGATGAGAAGAGGAACGCCGCAAAGGTTCATTTACCTCGAAGTAATCGCGGTATTTCTCGGCTTCTTTCTCTTTCCCCTTGATTATTTTGGAAGTAATCACGGCATCATGCTCAAAACTTCTTCTTACCCGGTTTCGTGCTTGCTCGTTTTCGTTAACCCATTCTGCAATAATATCTTTTGCCCCTTTCAACGCTTCTTCTGTGTCTTTTACATCTCCTTTGACAAAGGTTAAAGCGCGGGTTTCGACATTGTTTTCGACCTGCGCCATAAGGATTTTAGCCAATGGTTCAAGTCCTTTTTCGCGGGCTATTTCGGCACGTGTGCGGCGTTTGGGCTTGTAGGGGAGGTAGAGGTCTTCAAGTTCCGTCATGTTCCATGTTCCGGAGATGCGTTTTTTGAGTTCTGCTGTCAATTTTCCCTGTTCATCAACGGATTTCAGGATGCTTTCTTTCCGTTTTTCGAGTTCGGTCAGTTTTTCATACTGTTCCTGAATTTCCTGAATTTGGACTTCATTCAACTCTCCGGTCATCTCTTTCCGGTAGCGGCTGATGAAAGGAATGGTTGCTCCTTCTGTAAGTAATTTGATGGTATTTGCGACTTGCTTTTCGCTGATTTTTAGTGCTTTGGATATGAGTGAATTGAACATATTATATAAATTGATTGCATGTCTTTTGGGGCACAAAAACATTTTTTCGTGCTAAAATTCTATCGCACGAAAGTATAATTAATTTTTTCAAATAACAATCAATGGAAAGGATTTTATCAATAGAATTCTTCGGAAAACAATTAATGCTAAAAAACTTTGTGTCTTTGCAACCTTTGCGGCTTTGCGTTTAACCCAAAAAGCGCAAGCGCATTCATTTATTTTAACGCGAAGCCGCAAAGTTCGTAAAGCCGCAAAGAAATTTTCTGATTTTCCGAAGAGGTCTAATAAAAAGAGAAGATCATTTTTCCAGGTATGTTTCTGGCGAAATGAATATAAAAAATGATTGATTTTGTTTTGTGTTTTTTTTGTTTTTTGAAACATAAAAATATAAAAAAGATGTATCTTTGCAGCCCAATATAAAAAATAGAATCAATAAGAATATGGGATTAATAGAAATCATTCTGATCGCAATCGGCTTGTCGATGGACGCGTTTGCCGTTTCAATTTCACTTGGTTTGTCAGTTAAAAAATTGAAAATAAAAGAAGTGTTGGTGCCGGGTTTGTATTTTGGCTTTTTTCAGGCACTTATGCCGCTTACCGGATATTTTGCCGGAATCTATTTTGCAAACAAAATCCATTTTTTAGACCATTGGATTGCCTTTTTGCTTCTTGCACTTATCGGCGGAAAGATGGTTAAGGAAAGTTTTGAAAAAGACGAAGAAAAGGTAAAAGGAAATCAGTTTCGATTTATGACTTTACTGCTGCTGGCGGTGGCTACGAGTATAGATGCACTGGCTGTTGGCGTGGCATTCGCTTTTCTTGAAGTAAATATTTGGACGGCAATTTTAATCATCGGCTTGACTACTCTTTGTATCTCTTTAATTGGTGTAAAAATCGGAAATATATGCGGATCCAAACACAAATCAAAAGCGGAATTTCTCGGCGGAGCTGTCCTGATACTGCTTGGTTTTAAAATATTGATTGAGCATTTATTTTTTCAATAATGTATGAACGTCAACATTCTCTTTTATGGTGCGGGAGCTATCGGAAGCATTTTGAGCCGGCAAAACTATATTCCTATTATTTACCGGTCTTTATTTCCGTTCCCTTTTGTATGTTGTTGCTGAGAACAAAAATAGTAGAATTTGCCATATACCGGATTTAGATGCTTTATAAACATTTTTACGAGAAAAATTTACCATTCTTTCTCTACATTATAACGTTTTGTATCCTTCTTCTCTTTTAATTTAATTTTTTCCTGTATATCCTTTTCGTCCTCTTCGATTGCTTTCAGAATTTGCTCTGCGTTTTCCTTCGACATATTTTGGTCGTTTTGCTGCTGTTGTTCCTGTTGCTGTTGGTTTTTGTTTTGATCGTTCTGATCTTTATTTTGGTCCTGGTTATCTTCATTTTGCTGTGGTTGCTGCTGTTGCTGTTGTTGCAACATTTGCTGGGCATAAGCAAGGTTGTAGCGAGTTTCCTCGTTATTCGGATTGTAGCGTAAAGCCTGCTTGTAAGCCTGTATGCTTTCTGCGTATTTTCCGGTTTTTAACAGCGCGTTTCCAAGATTGTGGGCAACGTCAGCTTTTCCCAGCTTGTCATTCTCTTTCAACTTGCTGCCGGCTATTTGGTACTGCTGAATAGCATCTTCGTATTTTTTTTGATTGTACAACGTATTTCCAAGATTATAGTTGGCACCGTAGGATTGTGAGTTTTTTTGCAGTCCTTTGTGGTATTCTATTTCAGCTTGGTCATATTTTCCTTGGTCATATTGTTCATTTCCCTTTTTTATATCATTGTTTTCTTTTTGGGAAAAAGCAGCGGCACTGCAACAAAAAAGCGATATGCTTATGATTATTTTTATACTTATTTCTTTCATGCGAAAATTTTTATTTTAATTATTCATTTAGAGAACCCGCCGGATTTTTTATTCTTTTGTATGAATGTTAGTTTGTGTGGGTTATCCATTGTATTAATTTGAAAATTAATTAACTAAAAAGTTCTATCTTACTAAGAAATTTATTTCGTCTTTCCAACAGGCAAAATTCGAGCAGCAACAATATCAGTACAATCCATGCGATAACATGAAACTGTTCATCATACTCAGAATATACTTTTGTTTCGATGTCGGCTTTAGATGCTTTACTCAACTCGTTTTGTATCAGGGAAATATTTGAGTTATCGGCGCGAACGTAGATGCCTCCTCCGGCAGCAGCAATCTCTTGTGCCATTTGTTCGTTGAGCTTGGAGATAACGGTGTTTCCCGATTTGTCTTTGCGGAAATTGTTTGTACCAGCCGCAACCGGAATTGGCGAACCGGAAGTTTTTCCCATTCCGACCACATTTACCTGAATCCCTTTTTCATGGGCTTCTTTAGCGGCTCCAACGGCATCGTCTTCGTGATTTTCACCATCGGTAATAACGATGATTGAGCGGGCGACTTCCTCCCGTTGCGAAAATGACCGTGCCGACATATTGATTGCCGCACCGATAGCGGTTCCCTGTTGTGGTATCAAATTGGGCGAAATGGAAGCGATATACATTTTAGCTGCCTGGTAATCGCTTGTCATCGGCAACTGCGTATAGGATTTTCCTGCGAAAACAACGATTCCCAGCTTATCGTTATTCATTCCTTCCAATAGTTTATATATCAGCCGTTTGGCTTGTTCGAGACGATTTACTCGCGAGTCGTCTTCCGCCAACATCGAGTTAGACACGTCAAGCGCAATAACCACTTCAATGCCATGCCGCTTCACGGTTTCATATTTGGACCCAAATTGCGGACGGGCTATAATGCCAATGACCCCAATAATTGCTGCCAGCAGAAATGAAAACTTGACTATCGGCCGTCCTTTTGATGCTCCGGGCATCAAATGTGCAAGAATGGCAGGATCTCCAAATTTTTTAAGCGCCATTCGCTTTCTGAAAATTGTGTATATAAACCAACCAGCCAATAGCGGAACTATGGATAAGAGGTATAAATATTCGGGGTTGGCAAATCTGAAATATAACATATTGAGTGATGAGTTATTTAATGATTAGTGTATTACTTTCTACGGATTATGTCTTAATATCGTGTTTCGTAATAAAATTTCAAGAATAAGAAGAATGAGAGCAGCTACGGCAAAAAGCAAATATTCCTCCTGTTTTTTGCTGTATTCCTTTACTTGTATCTTTGTTTTCTCCAATTGGTCAATTTCATTGTAAATTTCTTTCAACGACTGATTATCGGTAGCACGGAAGTATTTACCGCCGGTTATTGCCGAGATTTTTTGAAGTGTTTCCTCGTCAATATCGGCTTCAACCATTTGTCTTTGTATCCCGAAAGCGGTTTGGAATGGGAACGGGGCTAACCCTCTTGTACCGACACCAACCGTGTAAGCCCGGATGCCAAATGTTTTTGCCAGTTCGGCTGCGGTAACCGGGTCAATTTCTCCGGTATTGTTCGATCCGTCAGTCAGGAGAATAACCACTTTGGATTTTGCCTGACTCTCTTTGAGCCGGTTCACAGCGTTTGCCAATCCCATTCCGATAGCGGTACCTTGTGCATCAATCATCTGTTCGCTGACGTTGTTGAGCAGGTTTACTAATGCAGGCTTGTCGGTTGTGAGCGGACTTTGGGTAAAACTTTCGCCGGCAAATACTACCAGTCCGATGTTGTCGTTGGGACGCGAAGATACAAATTCGGCGCCTATCTCCTTGGCTGCCTCGATTCGGTTGGGCTTCAAGTCTTCCGCCAGCATACTGCCGGATATATCCAGTGCTATTACAATGTCTATCCCCTCTACGTTTTCATTCGACCACCGGTCTGTTGATTGCGGACGGGCAAGGACAATAATCAATAGTGCAAGTGCACCTATCCGCAACACGAATGGAAGATGCAGCAGATAATATTTATAACTTTTCGGTACTTTTTCCAACCCTTCGGTAGTGGAAATTTGCAAATTGGGCGTTATCGTTTTTCTTTTCCATAAATACCATGCAATCATTGGTATTAACAGAAAAAACAGATACAGGTAATGTGGACTTTCGAATGTCATATTTTTATTTTTAGACTTCCCCCTAACTCCTACCAAAGGAGGAGAGAGGAGCGTGTTTCATTATTTATTTAATTATCAAAATATTTTATAACATATTCGCGCTTAATTTGTGCAAATTCGTTCAATTCGCGGCTGTTTCCATTTCTTTAAGCAATTTTTTCGCTTTTACATGGATAATTTTACCATTTTCGGAAAAAACCAAAGAGGCATTTCTCTTTGCTTTTTCCTGAACGAGTTTTTCGTAGGTAAGATTTATACCTATTTTTATCTTATCTAAAGTAGAGTATTTTTTATTTTTTGTCATAAGCAATTTGTTGAAGTTTTTCCCAGTTTGACTGTTGATACAAAGTTAATATATTATTCTCTTTTTGTGAAATAAAAACAGATTCGTTAAATGTGTTATTTACAATAATCCAAGAATCAACTATATCCAAATACAACCGGAATAAATTCCGGATACCCGACACATATCTCCTTCTGATAATATCTTCAGGAATATTATGACCGCCTTCGTTTACCCTTGTTTGCACGCGCTCCAAAGCCAATTCGACAGAATCCAACCAAAAATAGACCAGTGTAACCTGATATCCTGCTTCTTTTGCTCTTTTTATTGTTTTAACGTATGATTTGGTCGCCAACATCGTTTCAAAAGCAAAATCTTCCTTTTTGGATAACAACTCGTCAATGCGGGCAAGCATAATACGTCCTGCTTCGATAGCTACTTTTTCGGGTTGAAAGGGTGATAAGCCTTTAGCTATCTCATCGGCATTTACAAACTCCCGGCAATCAAGCAATTCCGGCAAAATAGTATATGAAGCCGTTGTCTTTCCTGCTCCATTACAGCCGCTTATGATATAGAGATTGTGCATACCTGTTGATATTTTACTTCTTATGATTCAAACAACTCATTCAAATCAATTTCCAACCCTTCAAAAATATGTACGGGAGCTTTTTGATTACACTCGTATACGGTTCCTAAATCATATTTTCCGTCGGATTGCAATAAAAAGACGTTGACTACTTTTGCTTTCGGGTCAACAATCCAATATTCCTTTACTCCGGAAGCTTCGTATAAGTTGAATTTATAATTCCAATCGTATTTTAATGTAGAGGGAGACAACACTTCAACGATTAAATCGGGTGCGCCTATACATCCTTTTTCGTCCAGTTTGGATGAGTCGCAAATCACGCAAATATCTGGCTGAACCACATTGTATATTTTACCGTTAGCCGTTTCATTATTTACCGGTAAGCGGACATCAAACGGAGCGTGAAAAATTTGACATTTCCCTTTATTTTTCCTAACAAAAGATTCCATAAACCAACTTGTCAGATGAGTCAGTCGGGCATGTATTGCGTTAGGTGCCGACATCAAATGAATGAAACCATTTATCAGTTCCCTTCGTTTATCGTCCAGCCAGGTCAAATAATCGGCATACGTATAACGTTTGGACATATCTAAATTTAATGTTCCATACATAACGAATGGCTCTTCTACTATTACCGGCTTGGTATCAGGCTGTTGATATATTTTTCTTTTTTTTTCTTCCATTTTTCGATATCGAAATTTCTTTTATGTTTATTTTTTTCTCTACTTCATCTGTAAAAAAATTGAATCCAGCTTATTGTTAAAAAGTAAACTATATTCTGATTTTGCGATAATTTCCTGCATATTTTCTTTACGTTCACTTGTGAGCGGGTGAGTACTTATGATTTTCGGAATGGCAATTTTTTCTTCTTTTTCAATCAGTTCAAACAATTCTAGCATTCCATTGGGGTTAATGTGGTTATCCATTAACATTTTCAATCCCTGCTCATCGGATTCGTTTTCAAATTTCCGGGAATATGAAAGTGAATGAAGTTGCTGAGCATTATCTGCCAACTTAGACATAATACCGTTCACGTCATTAAAAATCAACGAGATCAACATATATCCGGCGAGATCCCTGCACAGCATTTTTATAGAATGACGGTGGTTTATATGTGCTGCCTCGTGTGCAAGTAAAGCCGCTAATTCGCTCGAAGTTTGCATTTTGTTCAAAATTCCGCTGTAAACTACAATTTCTCCGTTAGGCAGCGCAAAAGCATTGATTTCATCCGATTCTACTACGGAAAAATGTAATGGTTTGGTATTTTCAAAATTTATTTGTGCTGCAAAATTTTCCAAATGAGCAGTTTTTGCGGCGTCTATTTTGTTGTCATCAAGAAACGTGCTCATAAAGTTGTTTCCAAGATGCGTGTCGAAACTTTCGGGCAGTAGTACTGCCGCTCTTTCGGCTACCGGCGGCAATAAATAAAAATACGCCAAAACCATCAAGGCAAGTACAGTTGCTGCAATACCGGCAATTTTTGGAAAACCAAGACTCAAAATCCGGTGGTGTAAATCAACTTTGTTTTTCCCCTTCATTGCTCCCAAAAACTTTTTTGAAAAATCTTCATTTTTGATTTGCAAAAGCGCGCCCGGAAATTGCTTGTTGCGTATTTCCAAACAGTCACCGTATTGCTCAAAATTCAAATCTTCGACACTCCAAACAGACGAACTGCCGTCAGCATACTGCAAACGGAATTCGTCAAATTGCCCGGTAGTAGTAAGCGTAATTTGATGAGGGACAGACGATTGTCCGTCAAAATATTTTGTTTCGGTGCTGTACATCTTAAGCCAAATCTATTTCAAAGAAATCCATAGCATCTTCGCCGAAGGCATCGGTGTATTCTTCTTCGGTTTGACGAATTTTGTCAAGATTAATATTCCCATTCATTTTAATGTTATTCCAGATAAAATGCTGCTTACGTATATCAGCCCACGCTTTTCCGAAACCTAATGTAAAAATAATAATCAAAAGATTTCCGGCAAGCAACTTGAAAAATCCGCTGCCGGTTGCTGTGGAATAACACCTGGCTTTCTGCTCGCCTTTCTGTATGCTCATATTGTTTATGTAGTAGTTGAAAATATCGCGTTCCCACCAAAAGACATAAATACCTAATGTAATCATAGTAAGAAAGTAACCTTTCAAATTAAGTAAAAACCACTCTGCACCATCGCAGTTGTTATTAAATTCAACATCACCGTAACGAATATTCTGATGCGTATAGCGGCGCACATTCATATCCATCCATGCACCGTAAATTCCGAAGGTTACTAATGTCAGCAATGCCCATTTGATACAGTTTTTGAAAAGCTCCGCTCTGTCGCCGCGATACCCAAAGCGTATTCCGCGATACGAGGTGCGCGACATCCGGTAACGGTATGATCCGTGAATGGCAAGCGGATAGATAACAAAAATAGCAGAAAACAAACATAAGGCTGCGATCAGCGGCATTTGCTTGAAATTTAACAGAAAATACGCTCCCATCACAACGATATAAAACAGAAGCACTTTAATAAATCCGCGAAACATTTCATTGCCTGTTCCTGCAAAGTTGAAACGTTCGTCATTAAGAGCGGTTTGACCGTAGATATACTTAAGTCGTTTTGCTCTTGCCCAAGGGTAATACATTCCTAACGTAACCATCGTCAACAGCCAATTTACAATCATAATAGAGAAATACTCCGAACCTTTTCCAAAGAATTGAAAATGATAGTTTTGTGCCCGGTTTGCATATTTGGAACTTATAGTACCGTGCTGTTCAACTTGAAATGTACTTGTACTGCAATGCTCAACCACAAAAAACGCATTTGCAATGCTCTGCTCATTGTCTTCAATCGTTGATTGTTGTTTGGCAAATTTTACCATATCGGAAGTCGTGAAAATTTGTTTCAGCTTATCCAACATAATTTTTGCCTCTTCATTATTTGTTTGTAAAACCGTTAGTATTTCGTAAGAGGTCATTTCCATCGCTTGAATATCGAATCGTGCTGTAAAATATTCACGAAGGACATCGGTCAACTGTGTGTAGAAAAGCTTGTCTTGCCCTTTTTGCCAGATTTTCTCTTCTTTGATTTGCATCAATTTTTGCAATGCTATCTCGTGCGGTGGTATAATGACTTCCGGTTCTTCAAAAATCTGTACCGGTTTGTTTTTCTTCCATCTGACATAGAGATAGATCCCCCCCCCGATAAGCGCCAATACGAATAACATAAGCGCAATTATACCGAAAAACAACAGCCAGTTGAATGGTGGACGATAGATTGGCATGATGTCTTTTATCTCTTCATCTTTGTTCACTTGTATATTGTCAACATTGAGAGCCAGGCTGTTTGTCTGAAAATCTTGATCAACAAGCTGGAATTTGAACGGCGGAATCACATAGCTGCCCGAATCGAAAGAGGTAACCAGGTAATCTTGCTTGATAAGGATTCTGCCGTTATCCGCTGTTGAAGTGTCCGGTTTTGAAACTGAAATAATTTCGACTTTCTCTGTAAGCGGTTCTTCCGGTTGGAAATGAGGAAAGTTCAATTTTGCCTCTTCCGGTTGGAGCACTTGAAGATGTATTAATGTCTGTTGTCCGATTAAAATATAAGTAGAGTCAATTGTTGCCTTTACTTCAATTTGCTGTGCATTAGCCGTTTGAAAAAATAAAACGGACAATAAAAACAGGAATGTTATTTTTCTAAAATTTCTCATTACGTGTATTGTGTGATGCGTTGTATTTTACATTAAACTCGCTGTTTGAATAGTTTCATCAATGATTTTACATAATCATCGTCCGTAGCAATAGAGACGGAATCGATGCCGCTTTTGGTAAAAACCTGCTTCAGCTCATCCTGCCTTTTCAGCCAGCGGACGGCGTAAGCTGTACGCATCGTTTTGCTCGATGTGTCGATCCATAAATCTTTATTGGTTTCGGCATCTTTTATTTTTATCAGCCCGACAGACGGCAGTTCGGTTTCGCGCTTGTCATATACCTGCACGGCTACCATATCGTGTTTGCGGTTGGCAATGGTCAGTGCGTTGGAAAAGTTGCTGTTGTCGATAAAATCGGAAATAACAAATGCGGTACAGCGTTTTTTTATTGCATTGGTCAAGTATTGCAAAGTGCTGTTGATGTTGGTCAGGCGGCTTTGCGGTTGAAATCCAAGCAGTTCGCGGATAATGTAAAGCACATGCTTTTTCCCTTTTTGCGGCGGAATAAATTTTTCTATTTTGTCGGTAAAAAAGATTACCCCGATTTTATCGTTATTTTGGATTGCCGAAAATGCAATGGTGGCAGCAATTTCGGTCATCATCTCTCTTTTTATCTGACAGGTTGTACCAAATTCGCCACTCGCAGAAACGTCAATCAGGAGCATCATCGTCATCTCGCGCTCTTCCTCGAAAACCTTGATATATGGATGATTGAACCGCGCCGTAACATTCCAGTCAATGTTCCGGATGTCGTCACCATACTGATATTCGCGCACTTCAGAGAATGTCATTCCTCGACCTTTAAATGCCGTGTGATATTCCCCCGCAAAGATATTCCGGGAAAGACCGCGCGTTTTGATTTCGATTTTGCGGACTTTTTTTAATATTTCGCTAGTTTCCTTCATATACTTTGTTAATAAACGCGTTTACACGAAAAAAATATAAACACGACATTTGGCTTTTTATACATCTTTTTTATTGGAGATTATTTTATTTACACTTGCATCATTAACAAATTCACCCTCAACAATAATTTTATTATTAAGGTTGAAATTCAAAATCATGCGCAGTGATAAAATAGGATTTATTTACAATTTTAAACTTAAACGCACGACCACCTTTTTCATTGATTGAATAATTCACTCCATGGGCAATCTTGCTCGAAATCTTAATGCGTGGTTTGATAAATATAATTGCACTTATAAATAATATAAAAGCCACACATAACCCCGATACTATATTAATTACTATTAGACTATAAAAATCCATCTTTAAACTCCTTCTTGTTTTAATAATTCATATATTTCTTGCCAAGCTTTTTTGTAAAATTCAGTACTTTCATCAGCAAGTTGCGTGTATGTGTTTGAAGTATAGTACCGGTCGGCGGCTTCCAATTCGTCTATGTCGTAATCAGTCATTAACGATTGTACTACCTTATCGCCAATATCATAAATCGCAATGTCTATTTTGCCTTTTGGCTGCGATAGAGCCTGCAATGATTGCATTGTACAGCAACAAATTTGATGCGAAGGATTGTGTATCAAGTCGTTCAAAAACTTTTCTTTAGATATAACTCCTTCAATATATTTATCTATATCTTCGACTATTTTGTCATCAGCAACGGGACCTTCTACAATATCATAATCATGTGCTTGCTGTTTTGATTTGTTTTTTCTGTTAAGCACCACAAACTCAAGCCAATCATCATTGTAATCATCAAAATGCAGAACTTTTATTTCATCGCTGTTTTCAAGGAAAAATTCGTCAAAATCATACTCTGTAACAAATCCCCCCTTACCTTTTTTACCTCCTTTTTTTTGTGCAAAAACCTCCGCTTGTTCACGTAATTTGGTTACATAAAATCCTTGTCCGAAATCTTTACCGGTTTTGCAAAGCGATAAGTCAATAACATTTATTTCTGTATAACTCCCGTGATATACTTTCATTTGTCTGCAATTTATTTTTTAGTTGTCAAAGGAACTTCGTTTCATCGCATACCTCCATTGTCATAGCATACCTCATACAAATCTCTAATAGCCCAAAACGGATTATCGGTGTGTAATGCCCACCAATGTTTATTCAGAAAATCCAAACCTCCATATTTTTTCAGATACAAATAGGCTTGTTGGCTATTCATTTTGTATGCACGAGCGAATTTTGTGATTATAAAAGTCATAAAACCGACTTTGTTGCTTATTTCTCTATCTATTGTTGCCATAACTTTATATTTTATACTACAAAGGTGGAAAATATTGCCTTTCACGGAACTTCAACAACGTTCAAAATTTCGCTGATAATTTCTTCGGAAGTCATATTATTTGCCTCAGCTTCGTAGCTCAAACCGATACGGTGGCGCAGCACATCATAAGCCACGGCGCGCACATCTTCCGGAATCACGTATCCGCGGCGTTTGATAAACGCATAAGCGCGCGAAGCAAGAGCCAAATTGATGGAAGCACGCGGCGAACCACCGAATGAAATCATAGATTGCAAACGTTTCAAACTATACTGGTCGGGGTAACGAGTGGCAAAAACAATATCCACAATGTACTTTTCAATTTTTTCGTCCATATAGACATCCTGCACTACTTTTCGCGCGGCGACAATATCTTCCGGCTTCAAAATAGGGCTGATTTCCTTCTTTTCTTTCTGGATATTTTGACGGATAATCAGTTTTTCTTCTTCCAATTTTGGGTAGTTGATAACCACTTTCAGCATAAAGCGGTCAACTTGCGCTTCGGGAAGCGGATAGGTACCTTCTTGTTCGATTGGGTTTTGCGTAGCCAACACGAGGAAAGGAGAGGGGAGCTTGAAAGTCGTTTCGCCGATAGTCACCTGACGTTCCTGCATCGCTTCCAAGAGTGCACTTTGCACTTTTGCCGGGGCACGGTTAATTTCATCTGCCAATACAAGATTAGCAAAAATAGGCCCTTTTTTAATGGTAAACTCTTCCGTTTTCTGACTGTATATCATTGTTCCAACCACGTCGGCAGGAAGCAGGTCGGGCGTAAACTGGATACGGCTGTAGTTAGCGTGAATCAGTTCTCCCAATGTTTTTATCGCCAGCGTTTTTGCCAAACCCGGAACACCTTCGAGCAACACGTGCCCGTCAGCCAACAAACCGATGAGCAGGGATTCTACCAGGTGTTTTTGTCCGACAATCATTTTGTCCATACCCATCACGAGCATATCAACGAAAGAGCTTTGTTTCTCGATTCTCTCGTTGAGTTCCTTTATATCAACTATTTGACTCATTTGTAATGTATATTAAGATTTGTTTTATTAACATAAAGAACGCAAATATATAAAAATACGTATATTCAAATTAAGCGATTGATAAAAATTAAGTCAATTATAGGCTTTTTAAATGTTGGAGCATCTGTTCTCAAACTCTTTCCAAAGCACATCGTCCGGAACCGGCGCTACAACATTAACCGGAAGGCCGGATACCGGATGAATAAATTCAATACTCCGGGCATGCAGGCTTATTCCGCCGTCCTTGTTGGTGCGCGCAAAACCATATTTGATGTCACCCTTAATCGGACAGCCGGTTTTGGCTAACTGGCAACGTATTTGATGATGCCTGCCGGTTTTGAGGTCAACTTCCAACAGGTTATAATTGTCTGACTTGGCAATTAACCGGAAGGAAAGAACCGATTCTTTAGCATCCTTTACAGGCTCATCGTAGGCGTATGATTTGTTCTGCTTTTCGTTGCGTACCAAGTAATGTGTTAGGGTCATTTCCGGTTCGGGAGGAGCGTTTTTGACGATAGCCCAATACCGTTTTTTAAGGTCATGCGTACGAAATAAATCGTTCATCCGTGCCAATGCTTTGGATGTTTTGGCAAAAATAACGGCACACCGGACGGTCAAGCCGGTGAGTAACTCCGATAAACACATTTCCCGGCTTGTTGTATTTTTCCTTTAAATATTGCTGAATGGTTTCGGACAGAGGCGTATCCCCTGTTTTATCTCCCTGTACGATTTCCGAAGTTGTTTTATTGACAATGATTAAATGATTGTCTTCATAAAGTATTTCCATAAGATTTATTTTTTAGGCTGTTTGAGTCCGTTGTCTTATATTTGATATACAATGCTTTAGCTTCGCTGACCGTTGGTTCAGCCTTAATAAATAACTCAAACAGACTTAGATTTATCCTCGCTGTTTTACCGTTTCGTACATCAACACGCCTGCTGCAACCGAAACATTGAGCGAGGAGATATTTCCTTTTATCGGAATCCGCACCATTTCATCGCAAAGTCGGATAATATCGGGCGAAACACCGGTATCTTCCGCGCCCATTACAATCGCCACCGGGTCGGAAAAATTGGCTTCGGTGTAATTTTTAGATGCTTTTTCGGTGGCGGCAACTACTCGTATTCCGCAGTTTTTTAAGAATTTAACAACATCGGTCAGGTTCTTTTCCTTACATACCGGAATGGTATGCAAGGCGCCTGCCGAGGTTTTAATGGCATCGGCATTGACTGTTGCACCGCCTTTGACAGGGATAATAATGGCATCTACGCCGGCACACTCGGCGGTACGGGCAATGGCTCCGAAATTACGCACATCCGTCACACCGTCTAACACGATGATAAACGGATTTTTGCCGTTTTCAAACAGAAACGGAACAATGTCGTCTGTGCGCTGGTAAGTAGTCTGACTGATAAACGCAATCGCCCCTTGATGATTTTTGCGGGTGTAGCGGTTGATACGCTCCATAGGAACGCGCTGTACCTGAATATGCGGCTTGTCTTTTAATGCAGCAAATAGTTCCCTTGCAGGTTCGCTTTGCATATCATTCTTGATGATAATTTTATCAATCTCCTTGCCGGCTTGTATTGCCTCAATAATGGCACGAATGCCGAATATCATTTCGTTTTCTTTCATAAATATCCGTTCTGTTATTACTACTATTCGTAGTTTTTTGCAAAAGTACGAAAAAATCTTTTATAACCTTCTATAAAACAATTTTTTACCTGACAGAAAAGTATCAATAGGTAACGATATGGAAACGAGAGGTTTGCTTTAATTTGCTGCATTTTTCCATTCTTTCAAATAATTTGGTAAGTACATTATTTTGGCAAAATTAATGGCGAAATTATAAAAGCAGAAGCAATAGATGAGTTATAAAATCTTAAACCGGCACAAGGTGTATTGGAAAAGGCAATAAACCTTCTCTCATAGTACGCCTTGTGCCGGTTTTGGGGACTTCGCGTTAAAATTAAATACATTCTCTTTTCTAAATGCGAAATCGCAAAAGTTGATTGTTAATGTCGAATTAACTTAGTCGTTTTTTGTCTCAATTTTGAAAATATGTGTATTAAATCAAAAATAACTTGACCCATCAAAGCAATGTGTGCAAATCCGTTCTTTCGGTAATCCGATAGCTTCAACCAAATCTTCGATTGTCCCGAATTTTAAAGAGTTGAGCTTGAACAAGGTGCGTATTTTTTCGACTAAGCGGTTATATTCCGGCGAGTCGGTGGTTTTGTACTTATCAAGATTTTTATCGTGTGCGCCTTCAAATTCCTGTATAATGCGCCGCGTAATGAGATCCAAGTCGCTGTTCCGGGAAGCAAAATTCAAAAACTGGCACGGATAAATCAGCGGCGGACAGGATATTCTCATGTGTATCTCCTTTGCTCCATATTCATATAGAGCTTGTACATTGTCTTGCAATTGCGTACCGCGTACAATGGAGTCATCGCAAAAAATAACCCGGCGCCCTTTTAACAGCTGCTTGTTTGGTATCAATTTCATTTTGGCTACCTGCTTACGGATTTTTTGATTAACCGGCGTAAAGCTGCGCGACCAGGTTGGCGTATATTTAATCAATGCTCTCTTATAAGGCACATTTTTGCCCATTGCGTAACCCAGTGCAAAACCAACACCCGAATCGGGAATACCTGAAACAAAATCAGCCTTGCAATCATCCTTTTGACCCATTAGGCAACCGCCTTGGTATCGCATAAAATCTACGTTTATATCTTCGTATGAAGAGACAGGATAACCGTAATAGACCCAAAGGAATGAGCATATCTGCATTTTTTTGTCCGGAGCACGCAGTTGCTCAATCCCATCCGCTTTAATTGAAACAATTTCGCCCGGACCAACGTTGTAAACCGGTTCAAAGCCAAGATTATGGAAACTGCATGATTCGGTAGAAACGGCGTATGCATCCTCTTTCTGAGCGATAACCATTGGAATTCGCCCCAATTTATCACGGGCGGCAATAATTTCCTGTTCGGTCAGCATCAACAGTGAACACGAGCCTTTTACCTTGTTATATACATTTTCAATTCCTTCTGTAATGGTTTTTCCTTCTGTGATGAGCAAGGCTACTAATTCCGTTTGGTTGATTTTTCCCGAACTCAATTCTGAAAAATGTTTATTCTTAGCCAATAATTCATCAGCAAGTTCATCAATATTGTTTATGCAGGCGATTGTTACAATGGCAAAACGTCCCAAATGTGAGTTGATTACAATCGGTTGCGCATCCGTGTCGCTGATTACGCCAATACCTGCATTTCCCGAAAATTTAGGTAGATTAACTTCAAATTTTGTTCTGAAATAGGAGTTTTCGAGATTGTGAATACTACGCGAAAAACCTGCTTCACGGTCGTACATTGCCATACCACCACGCTTGGTTCCTAAATGAGAATTATAATCCGTGCCGAAAAAAAGATCGTCCTTACATTCTTTTTTAGAAATTGTACCAAAAAAACCACCCATATTATTTTTTTTTAGTAAACGAGTTGATAAACAAACGAGTAAACAAGTGGCATCTGCGCTACTTGTTTGCTCGCTTACTCATCAACTCGTCTTCTTGTTTACTTATTACTTGTCTATTTAGTTTTACATATATTTCTCTCGTTGCCCAAGCATCCAAAGCTGCGTATTTTTTTTGCTTTTCCGTCAGGAATTCGGCTTCCCAATTGGATAATCTTTGCGATTTTGAAATTTTTTTCTCGAACAAAATCGCGTATATTTTTGCCAAGCTATTCTCTTCGATTTTGAATTTTTTTACGTAATCCTGTAAGTCAATAAAATTGGCTTGTTGGATTTTTCCCATTCTATTCAATGCGTGAAAATCGTCTTTTAAGGATAACCCTATTTTTTTAACAGTTGTGTCTTTTAGTAAGTCGGACAATGATTGAGGAATGCCTATCCGGTTGATTCTAAATAAAAAGCACGTTGAGTCAGTGCTGAACTGTATAAGGGAAACTTCGTTTATTATCCCTTTTGTAAAAGAAGGTTTGGTTTCCGTATCAAACCCGATGACGGCTTGTGTTTTCAAAAACGCAATTGCTTTTTCGGCTTCTTCCAATGCTTGAATGACGTGAATGGTTCCGTCAAAATTAGCTAATGGCAGATTAGCGACCTCTTCTTTTGATATCGTTTTTTTATAAATGTTCATTTACGCTAAAAAAATCATCATCACTTTCTTTCTCCTCTTTTCCGGAATCTTCAAAATCGGCTCCCGAATATAAAATATTGTGTAGCGCACGAAGCGCATTCAGTAATTTTTGTCCCCAAAAATTCTGAAAATGCTCTATGCAATTCGCCAGTGCATCGTTCATAATCTGGAAATCTGCCGATTGAAAGTTGGCAATCATATCCTTCAAATCCTGATACACATCAGATAAGTCTTCGGAAACGGTTGCCAGCACCGGACTGTCGCTATATTGCATATCGGGATGAAAAACCTCCAGATACTCATCATACTGACCAATAACAGCAATAACTTGCCCGCGTACAAACTCATATTCGTCTTCTGTTACAAATTGTTGGATTTCCTCTTCCAATATGGTATCAAAAGCAGGCAAAAGAGATGTTTTTAAATAAAGCAGTGGAATTATTTTCGTCATTTTTTCAAGAAATGACTTTGTTTCCTGTTGGTTGGAATTTTCCAAAAACGAACAGTACTCGGCGGCAACCGTTACAAATTCGATGACATTCTTGGAATAAACAGGATGTTGTGATGTCTGTTTCATAAATCGTAAAAACACGGTATGTTTCAAAAATCCGTGCAAATTTACAAAATAATATAAAGAAAACCGTGTTAACGAGGGAAAAAGATTATTATTTCAGTTATAGTATTGAAAATGAGAATAGAAAATATTGTTGATAATTAGATAAATATAAAAGTTACATTCATTTATTGGTGGTGTTGTAAAAAATGTGCTGTTCAAATTTATCTAAGAACCTGTTTGAGTTAATAATACTCATCAGGAGTTGAAGAGTGCGCCCAAGTCCGATTTGTATCGGGATAACCTTGTGCAAACGCAGTGCAGCTCAAGGTAGTTGGGAATATTACTTGTGCGTAAGGGAGATATGCCTTTTGTCACATTTTTTTCAGCTCTTGATGCGCTTAATTAACTCAAACAGCTTCTAAAAGTTTAGTGTTGGGGCTGTCTTCAAAAGTCAAAAATACGCTTTGTCATTGCGGGCTTGCCCTGCATCTCCTAATAATCTGTACTGCTTTTTAGGAGATTCTTGGTAAGCCAAGCGTTCCGGTTACCGCGTCAAGCACAAAATGACAGGCTTTTTAGATAGCCCCTACACGAAATTTTAAGGTAAATTAATCATTGGATGGCGGAATGTAAGTTGAGTTACCGTTGTCCATACTTTCATAAGGATACATGGTAGGCTCTATCCAATCCGGAACATCGCTTGCGCTTACCTTCTCGAACATTCTGAAATCACCCGGTTCATAACCCTGATATGATATGTGATAATATGTTTTACCGTCAGAGGTAACAGTGTACAGATAATCGTAGTTTTTGCCGTTGTAAGTTATGCGCAGGAAATTATTGTCGACCGTGAACCAGGTACCTCTTGCCAAACCGGTTGATTGAGGAGGATCATAGACAACAAATCTCGCGGCATCTTGCGAGTCGAAATCAAACCGGTACCTGTGTGTGCCGCCGGCACCAAGTTTCACGTTATCCTGCAGCCATGCGTCGTTTGGTCCGTCTATCAGGCGCGGGTCCTGTTCGCTTCCGGGTGGATTGGACATGTCAATATTATAGCCGGCAGGAGCTAATTGTCCGGGAGTTTTTGGGTTGGCAATGGTCGGGAGAGTAATTTTTTCTGTCCCCGAAACTTCAGAAATAGGTTTCCGTACCCATCTTCCCGGCATATCACCTTCTTTCATCATAGACATATTGTCTTTATCAATCATATAATATATATACTTTGTTGTAGTACCCGAAGTTGATACGATATTCAGCGAGAAACAGTTGAGCGTGTACCATTCGCCGGAAACCGGCTGAAACATATTGCCGTTGAGCAACATACCTGTGATAGCGGCGTTATCTTTAATAATAAGCACGTATGGGTAACCATAATTCTCATTCACCCACACTTCACCGTCCTCTGTGATCAACCGCTCATCGCGAAATCCTTTTTTTCCACCGGTTGGAGGCGGCTGGTGAATACCGCAAGGGTCTTCCATGCCCTCAGGACGCGAATCCGGAACGGAGAGAGCCAAGCGAAATCCGATTGAACCGTCCTTTCCCTCAATTGAACGTATCTTGCGTGCAGACACACGGCTTTCCGATGCAGGTTGGTCGTGACTGCCGCCTCGCCGCACCTTCTGCGTATGCTTATGGACGGTCGTTGGATTTGTCAAGGTTGCACCGCCGCCGGCATAATTCCCCCAATTATCGTATACCCATTCATACACGTTGCCGCTCATATCGTACAAGCCAAGTTCATTTGGGGCTTTTCCTCCCACATCTTGCGCCCCGCCGGGGAAGCAGGTTTGAGAACCGGCGGGACCGAAACACTGTTCGGGAATATTGCCTGCATACCATGCGACATCATTCGCATTATTGCTGCCGGAATAAAGATACCCGTTACTTTTGCTGCCTCCGCGAGCGGCATATTCAAATTCCGCATCGGTCAGCAAGCGGTATTTTTTGCCCGTCTGAGCGCTTAGCTTGCAGGTAAATTCAATCGCATCATACCAGGTGATATTCGTCTTGGGTTTTTTATCGTTTGCAGTACCATCGTTCATTACTGCTTGCCATTGGGCGTTTGTTATCTCGTATTTACCTATATAATAGTCGTTGAGGATTACATTATGCGCAGGTTTTTCCGTTGATTCGCAATTGGCATCTTCACCGGAACATCCCATCTGAAACTGACCGCCTTTAACGTATACCATATCCAAATCCACTCCGTTTATCTTTTCCGTAAAATTAGCCGGCGATGCAGTAGATTTAAAAACAATACTGTCCACATCTGAAATGGTTGATTGAAAAACTACATTTCCATTTTTTCCAAGTATATATACTGCTTTTTTCTGAGCGAAGAGCGTAGTTGAAATAAATAGCAGGGCAATTGCCGTGATAAATTTTAGAATAGCTGTTTTCATATTACCTGATATTTGAGTGGTTCATAACTTTTTTAACGACTGTTCCCTGTGCGGTTTCCACGCGAAGCAGGTAAATGCCCGCAGGCAAATGAGATGTGGAGAGTACGTTTGACCGGCTTTTTCCCAATATTTTTCCTTCCATGCCGAGTAACGTCAGCGAATGGACAAGAATGCCGGTTTGCACAATAATTTCGCCTTGCGGGGAAAAGTACACGTTCATGCCGGAAGCGGCTGCCGGAGTGTTGACATCCGTCATGTCTCCTTCTTCAAAATTCAGTGAAGAAACAGCGGCAATGGGATAACTCAGTTTTGCACTTCCGGTTTTGGGTACTACTTGAAGGTTGCCGGTTTGCAAGGAAACTTGTGAAATGTCGTCAATAAAAGCTTTTTCTACCGGCGATCCGTCTTTTTTGTTTACCACCAGCATATCGGTTGAGGAGTTCTGGGAGTCAAAAATAATACGGTCAATTTCAGATACATCGGATTGAAAAACAACTGTGCCGTTTTTCATCACCTGTATCACATCTGTCTGCGCTAAACTGCTGCTCATCAAGCAGCCGGAAAGCATGAAAGTTAAGAGCATTCCGCTCTTCTTTCTTCCTTTTGAGGAAAATTGCGTGTGTTGATCCATGTATTTAAAATAATAAGGTTAAGTATGTTGTCAAAATTAGTTTATATTATTTAGTATCTTTGCCGTCATGGGACGAGTCAATACACCGCAATTAAGCACATCCGATCGGAAGTCAC
>QMCE01003382.1_pt1 | contig 26928 bp, 25 predicted proteins | sample 1821851 | NCBI WGS metagenome assembly QMCE01 (sample SAMN09453174, study PRJNA476694) | Termite gut metagenome, whole genome shotgun sequencing project. | isolation source: worker | host: Odontotermes sp. | place: South Africa:Pretoria | collected 2016-01-28 | reverse complement strand
TGTGATTTTCATATTCCACCTCGGCCTCGGCCAGGGCCGTGCGGCAGGAGCCGCACCACAGGACCGGCTTGGGGCTCTGGAACATGGCCCCCGACAGGGCGAAGCGGCCCAGCTCGCGGGCGATGACCGCCTCGTATTCATAATTCATGGTGAGGTAGGGCTTGTCCCACTCGCCCAGAACGCCCAGACGCTGGAACTCCTCCGACTGTATGGCCACGAATTTTTCCGCGTATTCGCGGCATTTGCGCCTGATGTCCCCTTGGCTCATCTCGCGTTTTTTGGAGCCCAAGGCCTTATCCACCTGATGCTCGATGGGTGATGCTCGATGGGCAGGCCATGACAATCCCAGCCGGGCACGTAAGGCGAGCGGAAACCGGCCATGCTCTTGGATTTTATGATGATGTCCTTCAAAATCTTGTTGAGCGCGTGGCCGGTGTGGATGTGGCCGTTGGCGTAGGGGGGCCCGTCATGGAGAACCCAGGTCGCGGCGTTTTGGCGATGGGCCTGAATTTTTTTATAAAGGTCCTCCCCCCGCCACTTCTCCAACAGTTTCGGCTCCAGCTGGGTGAGCCCGGCCTTCATGGGAAAGCTGGTTTGGGGGAGGTTCAGGGTATTTTTATAATCCGCTTTTTCGCTCATAAATCATCATCCTTGTGCAGAGTTTCGGCTTAGGCCAAATGACAATTATAGCACGAAGGGCGGATAGTGTGTGGAAAAGTTTTCCCCGAACTCTACGCCATCCACGCAAAAGCATATTTGGATTTTCTGGCTGGGGCTGCCGTAAGGCCCCGGAAAATCAGCCTTGCCGCATTTGATTTTTACTCCGTATAATAGTATAATAACTACTTAAAAATTGCATGCTCACACCCGGCCCCGCTTTCCTGTTGACCCGGCGGTTAAATTTTGGCTGTATGGTTTGAGGAAAGCCTCAAAGCATACAGGGCCTGTAAATCAATGCAGAAACTATTTAGTCGCCATAGCTCTAACAGGCATCCGCCTCACAGGCGCACTATTACGGAGACATCATGAAAAAGCTGCTAGTTCCGGTCCTCTTCGCCCTTCTGTGCTCGCTGACCGCCCCGGCTTTGGCCCAGAAAAAAATCGCCATCGCCGCCGACGCCACCTGGCCCCCCATGGAATTTTTGAACGCCGACAAACAACTGGTCGGCCTTTCCATTGATTATATGAAAGCCGCGGCCGAGGCCGGCGGTTACGAGGTCGAGCTCATCAACGCCGCCTGGGACGGCATCTTCGCGGGGCTTTTGAACAAGCAGTACGACGCCATCTGCTCTTCCGTCACCATTACTGAGGAACGGAAAAAAACCATGGATTTCTCGACGCCCTATTTCACAGTGCGTCAGGCCGTCATCGTGCCCAAAGATTCCGCCGTTAAAAGCCTGGAAGATTTGAAGGGCAAAAAGGCGGGGAGCCAGATCAGCACCACCGGCACCTTCGCCGTAAACAAAGCCGGCGGCATTGAATCCGTCACCTTCGACGAAGTGGGCCTGGCCGTGGAAGACCTCTTCATCGGCCGTCTGGACGCGGTGGTCTGCGACGACGCCGTGGCCTCGAATTTCATCATGGAAAATGAGAAATACAAGGGCGCCCTGAAAATCGCCGCCGTTCTCTCCACCCCCGGAGATGAGGAATTTTATGGCGTGGCCGTCCGCAAGGGCGACGCCGAAACCTTGGCTCTTCTCAACAAGGGCATTGAAGGCGTGAAAGCCAGCGGCAAGGAGCAGGAACTCATCGACAAATGGATTTTGGGTAAATAATAGGCTGGTTTTGGGGGCGGACGCTTTTTCCGTCATACTTCGCCAAATGTCGCTTCCAGGTTCGGGATGGCCGTTCAGGCCTATCCCTCCCTGGAAGCTCCATTTGGCTGTGTCTGGCGAAAAAATCGCCTCGCCCTTGCGGCACGGCAGTTTTTATAATGATAATGTTTCGGATAAACAATGATCAAACCCTTTAAAAGACGGCGTCTGGAACGCCTTGAGCGGGTGGTGAACAGGGACGACCCCGGCCAGGAGCCCTCCATCACCATTGCCATTGCCGACGGACCGGCCATACCCCGCCCCGAAGACCCCGGCCTTTATTCCGCCTGGAAATTCGTCATGGTGGCCGTGCCCTGCCTCTTGCTTTTTCTGACCACTTACGACAGGCTGGCCGCTTTCCTCATGTCGTTTCTGGCGGAAAGCGAAGGGGGTCTCTATGCCTCGCTGAAAGCCGCGGCGGAAGGCGGCAACAATTACCGCGATTTCTTCTTCTTCATGCCCGACGGCCTGGCCGTGACCTTTCAAATCACCATCTACAGCATTATAGCGACCCTGCCCCTGGGCATAATCACCGGCCTGTGCCGCGTTTCCAGGATCAGAATAGTCAATTTCACCGCTTCGGTCTATGTGGAGGTGGTGCGCGGCATTCCGCTTTTTGTGCAGCTTTTCTACATATATTACGCCATCGGCGGTCTCCTGCCCCTGTCTCCGATGGTGACGGCCATTTCGGCCATCAGCTTCTGTTACGGCGCCTACATGGGCGAAGTGGTGCGCAGCGGCATAGAGGCCATTGACCGGGGGCAGCGCGAAGCGGCCCTTTCCCTGGGCTTCACGCCCTTCCAGACCATGATTCACGTCATACTGCCCCAGGCCGTCCGCACCATCCTGCCGCCCATAGGCAACGAATTCATCGCCATGCTGAAGGATTCGTCAATGGTCTCCGTCGTGGCCGTGCCGGACATCATGCGCCGCGCCCGCGAATTCGCCTCCACCTCCTTCAGCTATTTCGAGGCCCTCACCACGGTGGCCCTGGTCTACCTTTTCATGACCCTGCTTCTTTCCAAATTGCTGTCCATAGCTGAAATACATCTGGGAAAAAATGAACGCCGCTGAATAAACAATAGTTGCGAGTTTTAAGACGAAGGGAAAAAAATCTGCAATGGGAATCGCCGTCGCTGAAAATCCCGTCATCGAAATACGGGACATTTATAAATATTTCGGTAATTTCGCGGCCCTCACCAAGGTTTCGCTTTCGGTTGGGCGCGGCGAAAAAGTGGTTTTGGTGGGGCCTTCCGGCAGCGGCAAAAGCACGCTCCTGCGCACCATCAACCGCCTGGAGACCATCGACCACGGGAGCATCGAAGTCAATGGTCAGGACATCTACGATCCCAAGCTGAACCTGAACCAGCTGCGCACAACTATGGGCATGGTTTTTCAAAGCTTCAACCTCTTCAGGCACAAGACCGCGCTGGAAAACGTGACTATGGCCCCGCGCAAGGTTCTGAAAATTTCGGCCCGCGAAGCGGAAAAGCGGGGCCTGGATTTGCTCCACAAGGTGGGCATAGCCGACAAGGCGGCCAATTACCCGGCCCAGCTTTCCGGCGGCCAGCAGCAGCGCGTGGCCATTGCCCGCGCCCTGGCCATGAATCCCGACATCATGCTTTTCGACGAACCCACCTCCGCCCTGGACCCGGAAGTGACCCACGAGGTTCTGGACGTTATGGTGAAGCTGGCCGGGGAAGGCATGACTATGGTGGTGGTGACCCACGAAATGGGTTTTGCCAAACAGGTGGCCGACCGGGTGATTTTTATGGACAGCGGCCAGATTGTGGAGGAGGCCCCGCCGGCCGTTTTCTTCGAAAATCCGCAAACGGAACGCGCCCGCGCCTTTTTGCGGCAGATACTGGCCTTTTAGCTCGCTGCGCATTTTAGATGTCGCAATTGTATGCCCTGCTTGATTGCTTGAAATTTTTGAGCCGCCTCTACTACCGTCATCCCGGCGAAAGCCGGGACCCATTTCCGAAGAAATTAAAACATGGACTAACACCGAGAGGGCCTCATGTAGGGTCGCCAAACTCTTAAGCAACTGGTAATGGGTCCCGGCTTTCGCCGGGATGACGTTTATGATGCGGAGCGACGCTTATCGGCAAATATTTATGCTGCTGGCAATGGGTTCCTGCTGCAAGCCGCCAAGACCGTTTCCGGCAATAAATCTTCCAGGCAGGATTTTTCGCAGGCGCGTTTGAGGCAGCCCAGGCAAGACTTTTCGGGTTGCAGGATTGTGAAGCGGCCGCCGAAAGGCCCGGTGCGTCCCGGCTTGGTGGGGCCGAAAAGGGCCAGCCCCCTGGCCCCCACCGCCGCCGCCAGGTGCATGGGGCCGGTGTCGGCGGTAATGATGAGGGCCGATTTTTCCATGACGGCGGCCAGTACGGGCAGGGGCGTTAGGCCGCAGAGGTTCTTTGACTGGGGGACAATTTTTTCGATGCCAGCGCACACGTCTCTGTCCTCCGCGCCGCCGGTGAGGACGAGGCTCCTCCCTTGGGCGGCCAGAAGGGCGGCCAGCTTTTGCCAGTGCGGGAGCGGCCAGCGTTTGCTTTCCCATTTGGCTCCAGGATTCAGGATTATGAAATCTTTCGCGTCGCCGAGCATAATCTCCGCCTCGCGGGCGGCTTCCGGCGGGGGGCTGTAATAGCGCGCGGGCAGGGGCTCGGGCAGGGCCGCGCCCAAATAGACCGCCGCGTCCAGATAGCGCAGGGCCGCGTGGCGTTCCGGGTCGTAGGCCGGCATCTTTTCATTTAAAAACAGAGCGGTTTTTTCGCGGCTCCCCAGAAAGCCGATGCGGCGTTTGCTTCTGGCCAGGCGCAGCCACAACGCGCTTTTGAAGAGACCCTGCAAATCAATCGCCGCGTCATACTCCACACTTCTCAATTCCCGCAAAAAACCCAGGAAGAGGCGGGCGGCCTGGATAAATTTTCCGCTCTTCACCAAGCCGCTCAAGGCGCGACGCGGCGAGACAAGAACCTTATTTATGTCCGGGAGGCCCATGAGAAGGCCTGACGAGGCCTCTTCCACCAGCCAGTCTATGGCCGCTTCGGGATAGCGCAGCTTCAGGGCCCGGAGCGCGGGGAGGGTCATAACCACGTCGCCAAGCGCGCTCATTTTGACGATGAGTATTTTCACGACAAAATCCACTGGACGGCCCGCTTGAGATCGGGCGCCGCCAGTGTGGGTTTTCCTCTGGCCGCATTCGTTCCATCGCCCGCCATGAATTTTTTGGCCTCATCCAGGCCGTAGCCGGTCATGACCAGAACCGAGCGGCCCCCGAATTTTTCCGCCGGCGCCAAATCGTGGGGGCGGTCGCCCACCCAGACGGAGGAGGCCAGGTCCAGATTCAATTCGCGGGCCGCGCGTTCGGCCATGCCGCTTCCCGGTTTGCGGCAGTCGCAGGCTATGGCCAGTTCCGGGCGAACGCCCTCCAGGTGGTGGGGGCAGTAATAGACGGCGTCAAGGGTCGCGCCCTCCCCGGCCAGAAGTTCTGCGAGGCGCCGATGTATGGCCGCCAGGGTTTCCTCCGTGAAATAGCCTCTGGCCACCCCGGCCTGGTTGGTGGTCACCACCACCGGTATGCCCGCCCTGTTCAGGGCGCGGATGGCCTCGCCCGCGCCGGGCAAAAGCTCCAGCCGCTCCGGCGACGACAGATAGCCCACTTCGCGGTTGATGGTGCCGTCGCGGTCCAGGAAGACCGCGCCTTTGGCCCCCGCCCGCGCGACCGGCGGGCTGATTAAATCCAGGGCGGCCGAGGCCAGGGCCTCCGGGCCGAGTTCGTCAAAGCAGATCCGCCCGCCCGGCAGGGGGCATTCCCTTTTGAGGCAGGGTGAGCAGGGCGCGGAGGAACGCAAAAGGCGGCTTCGGCCCAAAGGCGCGGTGGTCAGAGGATTGGTGGGACCGAAGGGCGCCGCCAGCGGCAGGCCCACGGCCCCTCCGATGTGCATGAGGCCGGAATCGTTGGTAATCAGCAGTTGGGCCCGGCTCATGAGGGCGACGGCCACGTCCAGACTCGCCCGCCCGGCCAGGTTGATATGGGGGAGGCTTCCCAGAAGTTCCGACAGCTCCCCGGCCGCGTCGCTTTCGCCGCCCCCGCCCAGAATCAGGGCCGTGCCGGGATTCCTCTCCAAAACTATTTTGGCGGCTTCGGCGAAATTTTTCACCGGCCAGCGTTTGGCCGCGCCAAAGGCCGCGCCGGGGGCCAGGGCCAGGAGGAAGCCCTGGGCGCGGCCTTCCGCCAGAATTTTATCGGCCTTAAGCAGAGCTTCCGCCTTGGGCGTGATGGCGGGGCGGCTGAAGGGGGCCTCCAGTCCCAGCCTTTCCAAAATTTCCAGATAATAAAATGATTCGTGAATGTAGCGGTCGCTTTCGCGGAGGGCCACGGGATCGGTCAGAAGAAAGGCGCGGCCGTCGCGGGCGAAGCCGGCCCTTTTGGGAATGCGGGCCAAAAAGCTTATAAGGGCGGCTTCGAAGGCGTTTTGGAAGAGGTAGGCGGCCGTGAATTTTTGGGCGGCCAGTTCCCGCGCCAGGCGCAGGCGGCCCAGAAAGCCCTGGTGGCGCCCATCCTTGTCGTGGCGCAGGACCTCGCCTAGCAAGGGCTGGTGTTCGTAGACCGGGGCGGCCCAGGGGCGGGTGAGAAGGGTGATGTTCGCGCCCGGAAAATTGCCGGCCAGGGCGTAAAGGGCCGGAAGGGTCATGACCGCGTCGCCCACCCAATTGGCGCCGCGCACCAATATTTTATTTGGCACTCGCAAGTCCCGCCTTCGTGAAACAATTCGCCTTTTGAACATGTATTTCCATAACGTCAGTTTCCTTTGACGATCTTCAGCGCCGCCTCAATGAATTCGTCCGCCCGGCGAATGCGCATTTCCATTTCCAGGATCAAAAGATCGGTGAAATATTGCGGCGGAATCTTGACCGCGTCCTTGGCCGTGGTCACAATAAATTCGGCCCCGGAGCTTTTGAATTTTTCCGCGAGGCCGCAAAGGATTTCATCGTCATACTTCTGGTGATCGGCCAGGGCTTCGAAAGCCGTAAGGCGCGCGCCCAGCTTTTCCAGGGAACGCTTGAAGCCCTCCGGCCTCCCCAGGCCGCAAAAGGCGAAAATTTCGCGCCCGGCCAATTGCTCCGGGCCAAGTGCGCGGCCGTCCCGCGCTGAAACAAAGGCCAGGGAAACGTATTCCGCCGCAAAGACGGGCCGCCCCCCCGCGAGGGCCAGAATTTCCGGCGGAACAACGCCGCAGCCGGTCGCCACGATTATGTCGGCCCAGGCGTGGGCCGAAACTGGCTCCCGCAGCGGCCCGGCCGGCAGCACGGCCCCGTTGCCGAAGGGTTTCTCCGCCGGCAGCAAAAGTATGCGCACGTCCGCCCTGAGAGCCGAATGCTGATAGCCGTCGTCCAACAGGAGGATATCGGCCCCCAATTCTTCCACCGCCAGGCGGGCGGCCCGCGAGCGTTTGGGGTCCACCACCACCGCCGCCTGAGGAAGTTTTTTGGCCATGAGCCAGGGTTCGTCGCCGCTTTCGTCGGGGCCTTGGGCCAGCTTCACATCTTTGCCGCTCAAGCCTTTGGAAACGACGAGAGGCGAAGGCGAGCCCTTCCGGCGGCCATAGCCCCGGCTTAAAATGGCGGGGCGCAAGCCTTTTTCCAAAAGGCCCTGGGCCAAAGCCAAAGCGACGGGAGTTTTGCCGGACCCGCCCACCGTGAGGTTGCCCAGGCTGACGACGGGGCGGGCGGCTTGGACCGACGGCAAAATCCCGCGCCCGTAAAGCCGGCGCCGAAGCCGCGTTATCCGGCCGTAAAGACGGCCCAAAGGCCGCAAAACAGCGAAAGGCCTGTCTCCGCACCAGCTTTCCAAAAGCTTGGCGCGGATATTCTGGATGAAGCCGCGGGCCTTATCCGACAATGTTTTTAAGCTGTTCCCGCAAAATGGGGATATCATTCGATCAGCCGCTTTATCATCAGGACTTCTTCAGTTATTTTTTTCAATATCGCGCCGTCTCTGTCAGCCATAAACGGGAACCGTCTTGCCTATCTCGATAATAGAGCCCTCGGGCACAGGCGCGTGGATCACGTCCACCGGCACTTTGAGCTCATCTTCCAGATTGTGTTTCAGAGCGGCGATCATCAGAAGCGACACCGGCCGTGATTCAAATTCCACCAGCAAATCCAAATCGCTTTGCCCGGAAGCCCGCCCTTCGGCATAGGAACCGAAATAAGCGGCGTTTTTCAGCGGGAACAGCGCGGCCGCGTTCGCGACAGCCCTTTGTATATCTTCATGGGACAGCATTTATTCGCACCGTGAACTCACTTGGCCCTGTCGATGAAGGGCCGCAGATATTCCATCGTTTTGGCCGCGGCGCCCTGGTGCCCGCGCACGAAGCCGGCGGCCTTGCGCCCCATTTCGCGCATTTTTTCCGGGTTTTCCAATAAATCCTTCAGGGCGGCCGAAAGCGCGGGCTGGTCGGGGGCCATGAGGCCGCCGCCGGCGGCCAGGAGAGCCCGCGTCATCCAGCGGTAATTGTGGGTCTGGGGGCCGAAAAGAACGGGCTTGCCCCTGGCCGCCGGTTCCAGGGGGTTGTGGCCGCCGCCCTTGTGGCGCCCGGCCCAGCTTTTGCCCACCAGCGCGATATCGGCAATGTCGTAAAAAGCTTCCAGTTCGCCCAAAGTATCCAGCAGAAAGACGTCTTTTTCCATATCGCCGGGGCCGGGGCGGCTCCGCCGCGCCAGGGGAACCCCCTTTTCTTCGATGAACTGGCGGACGAATTCAAAATCGCTCTTATTGCGGGGGGCCAGCAAAAGTTTCAAAAGAGGAAATTTTTCCTTAAGCTCAAAAAACGTTTTCAGTATAATGGCTTCCTCGCCCTGGTGGATGCTCCCGGCCGCCAGCCAGAGGCCGTCGGGCCAGCCGGCTTCGGAGAGCTTGGCCGCCTTTTCCTCCGGCCCTGATTCGCGCACTTCGCGGTCGAACTTCAGATCGCCTATGGCGTGGATGCTCTCCGGGGCGGCGCCCAGGGCTATCAGGCGCTTCCGGTCGTCTTCGCTCTGGGTGGTGATGACGTCGAAAAGCCGCATGACATGCTGATGTAGCTGTAGCCTTTTTGGGAGCGGGGGCTGATGCGGGCCGAGACCAGAACCCTGGGGCGGTTTTGTTCCCTCATGTGAAAGAGGATGCCGGGCCAGATGTCCGTTTCCACCAAAACCAGCAAATCGGGATCGACGGCTTTCAAAAAACGGCGGGTGGAGAGGCCGAAATCAAGGGGGGAGGCCAGAACCAGGCGGCCGGGAAAGGTTTGGGCGGCCGTGTCGCGGCCAATGGCCGTGGTGGAGCTTATGACCACCTCGGCCCCGGCTGCTTCCAGGTCCGGGATTAGATTTTTGGCGGCCAGTATTTCGCCCATGCTCAAGGCCCACAGCCACACCCTGGGGCGGCCGGAATTTTTGGGCAGCATCTTGCCGGGGCCTAAATAGCGGCTTTTGAAGCTGTAGGGTTTGTGATGCGCCACGTCGCGTAAAATCCAGAAAGGCCAGCTTATTAAAAAGCCTATGAAGTATACGATTTTATAGACCACGCGCATAGTTGAACCTCACATTCCCTGAATCTTCGCCGTTTCTCCCAGCCAGTCCCAGTCGCTCGCCAAAAGCTCGGAATGAGGCGGAACGGTTATGAATTCGGAGGCGGGCCAGGGGCCTTTCAAAAGACGTTCCAGCCAGTCCAGGTCGCCCGGAAGGCGGGCCAGGGCTATATCCAGATCGCCGGCCAGAGGGGCGATTTTTTCCTCCTCGGCGCCTGGGTCGTAAGCCCCGGTCTCGATAAAGCCGAAGCGGTCGTAATGTTTCAGCATCATTTTATAAATGCGCCGGGCCTTTTCCGGGCCGAAACGGGCGGAGTCCCTGGCGAAATTGCTGATGAGGCTTTCCGAATGCCGCTGCCACCCGGCGGTGAGAAAAAAAGTGGCGGCGCCGGTCCCGGCCATGCGGCGTTTTTTCATTGAACCCATGAGGAGCGAGATGCAATCGTCCACGCGGGGAATGACGAGCTCGAAATCGAAAGTCTTAAGGCCCGCGCAGGCCCCGCCGCAGTGGCCCAGGGCCATCAGCACCCGTTGCGCCTTTATCTCCGAAAGCGTTTGATTCAGGTGCGCGCGCAATTTATCCGGCCTGTTGTGGAGCCCGGCTTCTATCCAGACGATTTGGAGCGCGGGCGCGGCCTCACCCAGGATAAGCCGCGCCTCGTCTTCCAGGGTGTTGCAGCACAGTATGGCCGTATTGCTGTGGGGCATGCGAAACCTCTGCGGAATAATTCAATGGAAGGACTGATTAATTGTCTTTTTGCCCGCTGGCGGTGTTGCTCACGTTTTTTAATGCTCGAAATATGTCAATATATTCCTGCGCTTAAAAAACGCTCCCGCCTAGCCAGCGAACAAAAATCCTAATTAATCAGCGTTTCCCAAACTTTACGAATTTATGGCCAGCGTCTTTATCTCCGTCTCAAACATGACCTCGATTTTATTGGGCGGAATGACCTTCTGCACAAAACCCAGGCCGAACTTCGGGTGTTCCATAGCCTCGCCCGCCTCGAAAGAGGCCGTTATGCTGTAAGGGCGGGGGGGGCTTTCCAGCTCTTCCTTCGCCTTCGCCCACTGGGCGAAAATTCTGGCCCCGCCGGCGGGGGCGCTGGTTTTTCTCATTTCCTTGGAAACGCGCATCACCCTGGCCTCGCCCGGCTTCCTCACGCCCGGCGGCTGGCGGTAATTGTGCTGGCTCTGGCAGGTGAGACAAATGACCCTTTTCACCGCGCCGTCCAGCATGGCCACAATACGGTGATTGGTTTCGCGTTTGCATCTGGTGCAGACGGCGTCTATTTCGCCGCCAACCCTTATGTCGTCCAGCGGACGTGTATAAGCCATAATTCAGATCCTCGTCATCGGCGGCCCGGCCGCCCTTTGTGATTTTACAGTATACCGCATTTGGCATTGATTGCTCAATTTAAATTTGCATTTGGCCCCCCCCTGCGCTATATTTATAAAAATGCGCGGAGAACCCGGAGGACGGCATGACCCTGAAATTATACAACACCAAAAGCGGACAGCTCGAAGATTTCGTGCCCATGAATCCCGAAAAGGCGACGCTCTACGCCTGCGGCCCCACGGTGTACGACAACGCCCACGTGGGCCACGCGCGGGCTTCGGCGGCTTTCGACATATTGGCGCGGCGCCTCATGGCCTCCGGCTATAAAGTGGATTACGCGCGCAACTATACGGACGTGGACGACAAAATAATAAAACGCGCCCGCGAACGGGGCGAAGACTGGCGGGAACTGGCCCAGACCTACATCGACAGTTTCGCGGAGGACATGGAATCCATAAATTGCCTGCCGCCCACCCACACCCCCCGCGCCACGGAATATATAGATGAAATGATCAAAGACGTCGCGGAAATGATCGAACGCGGCTTCGCCTACGAGGTGGAGGGCGACGTCTATTTCCATGTTCCGGCCTATAAGGAGTACGGCGCCCTCTCCCACCGCGATATGGCGGAACAGGAGGCCGGGGCCAGGGTGGAGGTTGACGGCCGCAAAAAAAATCCGGCCGATTTCGCCCTCTGGAAGGCGGCCAAGGCGGGCGAACCGGCCTGGCCCAGCCCCTGGGGACCGGGCCGCCCCGGCTGGCACATCGAATGCTCCACCATGAGCCACCGCCTTTTGGGCGCGGAATTCGACATCCACGGCGGCGGTCAGGACCTCATCTTTCCCCACCACGAAAACGAACTGGCCCAGTCCGGCTCTTTGGGCCGCCAGATGGCCAGAATCTGGGCCCACAACGGCTTCGTGCGCCTGAACAATGAAAAAATGTCCAAATCTTTGGGCAATTTTTTCACGGTGAAAGACGTCCTCAAAAAATTCGACGGCGAGGTCCTGCGCTATCTCCTGATATCCAAACACTATCGCGGCCCCCTGGATTTTTCGGACGAGGCCCTGCGCGAGGCGGGAAAGGCCCTGGAGCGCGTCTACCGCGCCCTGGCGGCGGCGGAAGAGGCTATGGGCGACAACGACATGCTGGCCTTCAAGATGGACATCGCGGCCTCTTTCCGCGCCGGATTCAACGAGGCTATGGACGACGACCTTAACACGGCCAAGGCCCTGGGCGTGATTTTCGATCTGGTGCGGGCCTTGAATAAGGCGGCTAAGGCCGCGAATCTGGAAGAGACGGCCGCACTCTACGCGGCCCTCAAAATCATGGGGGACGAACTGGGCCTCTTCGGCCGCGAACCCGCCGAGTTCTTCGCGGCCCTGGCTTCCCGCCTGGAAACGAAGCTGACGGCGGACGAGGTGGAAGAAAAGCTGGCGGCCCGCGGCTTGGCCCGCGCGGCCAAGGACTGGGCCGAGGCCGACAGGCTGCGCGACGAGCTCTTGGCCGTGGAAGTATAGCGGAGGCGATTTACAAAAATGACAAAACAATGTATAGCGGCTTTTACAAATACTGTTCACGGGAATATGGCTATGTACATTTGACGTCCAGGCGTGGGCGAGAGCTCTGATAAAGTAAGGAGACAGTGGATGAAAATTCTGATATTCGGCGCGGGTGCGATGGGGCGGGAATATGCGAGTTCACAGCAAGATTCTGACGACATATCCATCGAGGCCTTCCTGGACAATGACGCGGCGCTTCATGGCCGTGATATCGACGGAATCGCGGTTCGTCCCCCTGAAGCCATCTGGAAACTGGATTTTGAAAAAGTGGTGATTGCGGTCGGCGCCCCCCAAGCCATCAAGGATATTTATGCGCAGTTGACAAGCATGGGGGCGCCTTCAGAGCGTATTGATATATTTATTCCCACTCCCAATGTATACAACGAACACACCAATCCGCGGGTACGTTGGCTCAGGGAGTTCGCCGAACTGGCCCGGGCGCGGCGCCTGACCGGCAGTGTGGCCGAATGCGGGGTTTACCGCGGCGACTTTGCGGAATATATCAATAAATATTTTTTTGGCCGGACCGTATATTTATTTGATTCATTTGAAGGCTTCCGAGATGAGGATAGAGAGTTCGAAGAGGCGTCAAATGATCCGAACTTTCAAGCCTCCCGTTTAGCTAAGGGGCCAGTGTTCACCCGCACATCTTTAAAGCTTGTGTCTCAGCGATTGAAAAAATTCGATAAGTGCGTCATTATCAAAGGGTATTTTCCGGAATCGGCGGCCGGTGTGAATGACCGTTTCTGTTTTGTACACCTTGATATGGATTTTTACAAGTCTATGCGGGCCGCCCTGGACTTTTTTTGGGAGAAGATGACGCCAGGCGGCGTTATTTTATTGCACGATTATTTTCCTAAAGAAACCCCGGGGGTGAAAGCGGCCGTGGACGATTTCGAAAAAAGCCTTTCGCGGCCCCTGGCCGCTGACATCGCACGTATGCGGGAATAATTCATAAAAATTCAGCCAAGCAAGTTATTTCCTCAATATGGACAAACATAAATTTCAATTAGTGAGCGAGTTCAGACCCCAGGGCGACCAGCCGGAGGCCATCGCCGCCCTGGTGGGCAATATCAGGGACGGCGCGCCCAGCCAGGCGCTTTTGGGCGTCACCGGCTCCGGCAAAACCTTCACTATGGCCAACGTCGTGGCCCAGGTGGGGATGCCCACCCTGGTCCTGGCCCCCAACAAAACCCTGGCCGCCCAGCTCTATTCAGAATTCAAAGGCTTCTTCCCCCACAACGCGGTGGAATATTTCGTCTCCTATTACGATTATTTTCAACCCGAAGCCTACATTCCCCAATCCGACACCTTCATTGAAAAAGACAGCCAGATAAACGACGCCATCGACCGCATGCGCCACGCGGCCACCCGCGCCCTCTTCGACCGGGGCGACGTTCTCATCGTGGCCTCGGTTTCCTGCATCTACGGCCTGGGCTCGCCGGAAGCCTACAGCGAACTCATGCTGCACCTGGAAGCGGGCGTGGACCGGCCCATAGAGAACGTCCTGGCCAAGCTGGTGGAAATGCAATATGAGCGCAACGATTATGATTTCCATCGCGGAACTTTCCGCCTGCGCGGCGACGTGCTGGAAATTTTCCCGGCCTATGAGGAAAGCGAGGCCGTGCGGGTGGAATTTTTCGGCGACACGGTGGATCGCATCAGCCTGGTGGACCCCCTGCGCGGACAGCTCATAAAGCAGCTCTCCGAGGTCCTGGTCTATCCCGCCAGCCACTATGTCAGCAGCCGCGAAAATCTGGAAAGGGCTATGGGCCTAGTCCGCGCGGAGTTGGAGGAGCGGCTGGAGACCCTCTATAAGGAAAACCGCGTCCTGGAGGCCCAGCGCCTCGCCCAGCGCACCAATTTCGATCTGGAAATGATGAAGGAACTGGGCTGGTGCCACGGCATTGAAAATTATTCGCGCCCGCTCACGGGCCGGAATCCGGGCGAGCCCCCGCCCACGCTCCTGGATTATTTTCCCAATGAATTTTTGCTGATAGTGGACGAAAGCCACATCGCCATGCCCCAGGTGCGGGCCATGTGGCACGGCGACAGGAGCCGCAAGAACACCCTGGTGGAATACGGCTTCCGCCTGCCCTCCGCCCTGGACAACCGCCCCCTGACCTTCGACGAATTCAACGCCCGCCTATCGCAAACCATCTATGTTTCGGCCACTCCGGCGGAGTATGAACTGGAGCTGTCCGCCGGCCTCATCGCCGAGCAGGTCATCCGCCCCACCGGCCTCACCGATCCGCCCATAACCGTCAAACCGGCCACGGGCCAGGTGGACGACCTCTATCTGGAAATAAAAAAGCGGACGGCCAAAAAGGAGCGGGTGCTGGTGACCACCCTCACCAAGCGCATGGCCGAGGATTTGACGGATTTTCTGAACGAGCGCGGCGTAAAGGCCCGCTATCTACATTCCGACGTCAAAACCTTCGACCGGGTGGAAATCCTGCGCGACCTGCGCCTGGGGGCCTTCGACGTTCTCATCGGCATCAACCTTCTGCGGGAGGGGCTGGACCTGCCGGAAGTCTCCCTGGTGGCCGTTCTGGACGCGGACAAGGAAGGCTTTCTGCGCTCCACCCGCTCGCTCATCCAAACTTCGGGACGGGCCGCCCGCAACGTGGACGGCCAGGTCATCTTCTATGGCGATCTTGTGACGAACTCAATGGCCGCGGCCATCAAAGAAACCGAACGCCGCCGGACCAAACAACTGGCCTATAACGAAGCCCACCACATCACCCCGGCCACGGTGAAAAAGAACATCAGCCAAAATTCCATCTGGGAACGCGACTACGTGCCCGCGCCGGAAATCAAAAAGCCGGAAGCCGGGCCCGCCGCCATTCCGCCGGACGAAATCCCGCGCATCCTCAAAGCCCTGAAAAAGGAAATGAAAGCCGCCGCCGCCGAGCTGGATTTCGAAAAAGCCGCCCAAATCCGCGACAAAATCAAAGCTTTGGACGACGCCTATTTATTTGAATGACAAAGTTGTTTGCTTTACCAGAGGGCTCCGCCCTCTGGACTCCCGCAAGGGGACATTGTCCCCTTGACCCCATTCGACGCTGAATTTCCGATGGAAATTCAGCGCTTGTGATTTGGGCGGCGGTAGGATGTACTTTAAGCGTGCAAAGAAAATAAGGTGCAAGTTGAGGGGAGACGCTGCTGCCCCACAACTTGGCTATGAAGAAAAAATAGAATAATTTACCAGACCCACACGGATGCTTGGCGATTCACAGGGCCGCCTCTCGGAAATTTTTCCAACATTGCCGTGCCGGATCCGGCTTTTACGGCGTTTTTTTATCCGGCTTTAATCAAGTTTGAAAAGAATTTATATTGTGTTAGTATGTTCGATTGCGGATGGAAAGAGGAACATAATGCGGTCGAACACCAAAAAACGCGGCGCCCTTAAGACGCTCATAAAAAAAATAACCCTGGGGAAAAGGTGGCGGGGCCAAAACGGCTATCAGCATTTCCTCAGGGTCTGTCTGCCCCTCGTGGCTTCCAATATTTCAGTCGCGGCCATGCTCTTCACCGACCGCCTCTTTTTGAGCCGCTATTCCACGGAAGCCATTGCCGCCGCTCTGCCCTCCGGGGCAATGGTCTTCACCATCAGCTCCTTTTTTCAGGGGCTGGTGGCCTATGTCAGCGTCTTCACCGCGCAATACATGGGCGCCGGGCGGCCGGACAGGGCGGCCTCCGCCCTGTGGCAGGGCCTCTACATGGCCATCGCGACCGGACTTCTGATCAGTCTCACCTATTTCATCGCCCCCTGGATTTTCAGCCTGGGCCAGCATCCCCCGGAAGTGCAGGAGCTGGAAGTTCTCTATTACCGCATTTTGGCCGCGCTCATGCCGCTTAGCCTCGCCTATTTCGCCATGTCGTCGTATCTCGCCGGCGTCGGCCGCACCCGCATCGTCATGTGGGGCAACCTTTTGGGCGCTTTCGTCAACATACCCCTCACCGCCGGCCTCGTCTTCGGCGTGAAAGTCGGCGGCGTGAGACTCCTCCCGGAATGGGGCATGGCCGGGGCCGCCGCCGCCACAGCCTTCTCCTGGTTCGTCACGGTCGCCTTCTTCGTCTACCTGATTTTTTTCAAAATGGAAACGCGCCGCGCCATATTCAAGGCCAGGGCCATCGACTGGCCCCTTTTGAAACGCATGGCCGTTTTCGGTTCGCCCGGCGGTTTGCAGCGTTTCCTGGAAATGGCGGGCTTCACCTTCTTCGCTTTCGTGGTGGGCAATCTGGGCAAATTTTATCTGGCGGCCAACAATATCGTTTTTTCCATCGAGGCCCTCTCCTTCTTCCCCATGCTGGGCGTGGGGGCCACGGTCAGCATCCTGGTGGGCCAATCCATCGGGGAAGGCCGGCCGGATGAGGCTCGCCGCGCCGTGTACAGCGGCCTGGCGGCGAGCGGCATCTACCTGGTGGTCGTGACCGCCATTTTCCTCTTCACGCCCAAACCGCTCCTGAACATTTTCATGGGCCAGGAATATGACGCGGAAACGGCGGCCCGCCTCGTCGGCATGGGGGTGACGCTTTTGCGTTTCGTGGCCGTCTACACCATTTTCGACGGCATTTACCTGTGCTGTTTCGGCGCCTTGAGCGGAGCGGGCGACGTGTTTTTTCCCATGGCCATCATGGGCTTCGCCGGGGTTTTCTGCATGGCCATCCCGGCCTGGCTGCTCTTCGCCTTTGGCTGGGCCAATATTTACAATCTTTGGAGCGCCTTCGTGTTTTACGTTCTGGCCCTCACCGCCCTCGCGGCCTGGCGCTACCGTCAGGGCCGCTGGCAATCCATGCGGGTCATTGAAAAGGCGACGGAGCTTTTATAGCATGAATATCTTGCCGGAAATCGCCCCCTATACGTTCGACCTGCCCGAAGGGCGCGTGGCCCAGTCGCCGCCCCCCGAGCGCGGCCAGTCGCGCCTCATGATTTTGGAGAGCGGGGCCGTAGTCCCTTTTTCCGAACTGCCTGGATTTCTCCCCCCCAAGGCTCTCCTGGTCTTTAACGAGGTGCGGGTCACCCCCGCCCGTTTGTTGGGGCGGACCATAAACGGCGGGCGGGCGGAGGCTTTCATCCTGTCGCCGCCCGAACCTTCAGCGGCGCCCGGAGCTTGCGATTTGTGGTGCCTGGCCAGGCCGGGCCGCAAGCTCAAGCCCGGCGCGGAGATTTTTTTCAGCCGTGAAGAAGTTGCGGACGAATTGCGGGCTGAAGTCTTGGATGTGGACGCGGAGGGGCGCCGCCTCATCCGCTTTCACTTCACAGCCGCGCCCCACACGGTATTGGAGAGGCTGGGGCGCGTGCCTCTCCCCGCCTACATCAAAAGGCCGGATACGGAGAGCGACCGCGAACGCTATCAGACGGTGTATGGGAAAACTCCCGGAGCCGTGGCCGCGCCCACCGCCGGGCTTCATTTTACGAAAGGACTGCTGGCGAGGCTGGACGCGCTGGGCTTTGAAAAGGCCTTCGTCACCCTGAAAGTTTCCGCCGGAACCTTCGCTCCTTTGACGGCGGAGCAACTGCGGGAGGGCCGCCTGCACGAGGAGCATATCGACGTGCCGGAGGAAACGGCGGAGGCCGTGAGGCGGGCCGGAAGGGAAGGGCGCAAAGTCATTGCCGTGGGCACCACCACGGTGCGCTCCCTGGAGTGGGCCTCCAGGGGCGGGGAAATTAAAGCGGAGGAAGGCTGGGGCAATATTTTCATCAGGCCGCCCTATCAGTTCAAAGCCGTGGACGGCCTCGTCACGAATTTTCATTTGCCGGGCTCCAGCCTTCTCATGCTGGTTTCGGCCCTGGCCGGGCGTGAGAAGATTCTGGCGGCCTATCAGGCGGCAATTGCGGCTGAAATGAATTTTTACAGCTATGGCGACGCCATGCTTATTTTTCGGGGATAATATGGAAATAGCTTTCGTCAACAGGCCGATCGGGGATAAAGTGACGGCTCGGGGCATTTTGGCGGCCCCGGATTTTCCCGTGAACCAATTGCGGCGCCTGGGGCCGGAAGGCGGGCGCGATTTGCCGCCGCTCATAAAGGGTATGGGCGGCAATCTGGTAATCTGGCCGGACGTTTTTCTGGCCGGGCCGGTCATAGGCGCGCCTATGGCCGTGATGGCCCTGGAGGAACTGGCCCGGCGCGGGGCCAAAGAAATCGTTTTCGTGGGTTCGGCCGGATGCCTGAGCGAGGCCATGAGCATCGGCACGATTTTCTGCCCGGCCACAGGGCTCTCCACCGAGGGCGCCTCCACCCACTACCCGGCCCCCCTGGAAGCGGACGCGGAACTGCGCGAAAGCCTGGCGAGGGCCGGCCAGTCCGCCGGTCTCATGAAGCCGGAAACGCGCCCGCCCGTCATCTGGTCAACCGACGGCATTTACCGGGAAACGAGCGAATTAATCGAACGGATGCGGGCGGCCGGAGCCGACGCCGTGGAAATGGAATGCACGGCCCTCTTTGCCGCCGCCCGCTTTCGCGGCCTGAAACTGGCCGCCCTTTTGGTCGTATCCGATCAGATAATCGCCTACGAACACCACACGGGCTTTCATCACCGCGCCTTTAAAGAGGCCGTGCGCGCGGCCTCCCAATTGGCGTTTAATGTGCTGGCCGCACGGGCCGAAGAGGGATGAATTATGACCGCCCCGGAACAAAGAATAAAAAACCTGCGCGAACAGATCAAATATCACAATAATCTCTATTACGCCCAGGACGCCCCGGAAATCGCCGACGACCAGTGGGACGCCCTCTTTCAGGAGCTTAAAGACCTGGAGGCCGCGCACCCGAATCTCATAACGCCCGATTCCCCCACCCAAAGCGTGGGCGCTCCGGGCGGCTCCACCGGCCTCGCCAAAATCACGCACAAGGCCAAAATGATGAGCCTGGACAAGGCTCTGCGGCCCGAGGAAATAAATGAATTCGAGGCCAGGACCAAAAAATTCCTGAACGTCTCTGAACTGAAATTCCACACCATGCCCAAATTCGACGGCCTGGCTATTGAACTCGTCTATAAGAAGGGAAGCCTGGCCCTGGCCGCCACGCGCGGCGACGGCGCGGTGGGCGAAGACGTAACGGCCAATGCCCGGACCATCAGCGACATCCCCAAGACTTTGCCTACCGAGCATTCCGGCGACCTCTTTTCCGCCATCCCGCCGGAACTCGCCGTGCGCGGGGAAGTGTACATGGAAAAGGATTTTTTCCGCAGGCTGAACGAGGAACGGGAGGCTGAGGGCCTCCCCCCCTTCGCCAACCCCAGGAACGCCGCCGCCGGGGCCCTGCGCCAGCTCGATTCATCCATAACCAAATCGCGCCGTCTGCGTTTCTTCGCCTACGGCCTGGCCGATCTCTGCGTTTCTTCGCCTACGGCCTGGCCGATCCTTCGGGCCTGAACTGTTGGAGCTACGGCCAGGTGATGGAGCGGCTCAAAGAGTGGAAACTGCCTGTTGAGCCTTCGGAATTCACCCGAGGTCAACAGGATTTGGCCGGGGTTCTGAAAATTTTTAGAAAACTTTCGGAGGGCCGCGATGAGCTCCCCTATGAAATTGACGGCCTGGTCATAACCGTGGAAGACCTCGCCCTGTGGTCCCGCCTGGGGGCCACGGCCCGCGCCCCCCGCTATGCCCTGGCCGCCAAATTCGAGCCCCGCCAAGCCGAAACAAGGGTCAAGGCCATAGATGTGCAGGTGGGGCGCGGCGGCACGCTGACCCCCGTGGTCCGCCTGGAACCGGTAAGCATCGGCGGGGTGACGGTGCAAAACGCCACGCTCCACAACCGCGAGGAACTGGAGCGCAAGGACGTGCGGGTGGGCGACGCCGTCCTGGTGCGGCGGGCCGGGGAAGTCATCCCGCAAGTGGTGGAAGTTGTTCTGGCCAAAAGGCCCCCGGACGCGCCGCCCTACAAATTTCCCGAGTCCTGCCCGGTCTGCGGAACGAAAGCCGTGCGGCGGGAGGGCGAAGTGGCCTGGCGCTGCCCCAATCCCTGGTGCCCGGACCAGGTGCGGGAACGCTTCGCCCATTTCGGCTCCAAAAACGCGCTGAACATCATGGGGCTGGGCGACGGCCTGGTGAAAAGCCTTTTGGCGGAGGCTTTGGCGAAAATCCCCACCGACCTCTATCGCCTGAGCCTGGAACAGTTGCGGGCATTGCCCCGCTTCGGCGAAAAATCGGCCCAAAATCTATTGGCCGAACTGGAAAAATCCAAAACCGCGCCCCTGTGGCGCTTCATACACGCCTTAGGGATACGCCACATCGGCGAACGCGCCAGCCAGATTCTGGCCGAACGCTTTAGAAGCCTTAAGGATCTTTTCGCGGCAACGGAAGAGGAACTGACCGCCCTGAGCGACATTGGCCCGGAGGCGGCCCGGAGCATCGAAGAGTTTTTCCGGAACCCCCTGAACGAAAAATTCATAAAGGACCTGACCGGCGGCGAACTGGGCATAGAGCCAGGCCGGGAACCCGTCGCCGCGCCGGCGGGCTCTCTCCTTTCAGGGCAAAAATTCGTCCTCACCGGAAAGCTGGCGGGCTTCACAAGAGAAGAGGCCAAGGCCCGCATTCAGTCCCTGGGCGGCCAGGTCATGGCTTCGGTGAGCCGCGAAACGAATTACGTGGTGGCCGGGGAAGAGGCCGGAAGCAAGCTGGCCAAGGCCGCGACGCTTGGAGTGAAGATTTTGAGCGAAGATGAATTTATATCCATGACGACTGAATAGTTTCGGTATTGATCGGCAGGCTGAAATTTCATTTGCCGGCTCAATAAGGCCCCAATCACTTCCTAAAGGGTGTTTTTTTATGCTTGACCTGCTCATTTACGGCGTAATATAATGTAGAAACAGTGAACGGCGGATTAAACAAGGAGCGCAACTATGGATCCGGTCATACTCTCGCGATTGCAGTTTGCCCTGGCCACCTTTTTCCACTTTCTTTATGTCCCCCTCACTTTAGGGCTGGCTTTTTTCATCGCCATAATGGAGACGCGCTACGTGCGCACGGGCGACGAAATGTACAAGGCCCAGGCCAAATACTGGGGGCGCATATTCCTGATCAATTTCGCCCTGGGGGTGGTGACCGGGCTCACTCTGGAATTTCAGTTCGGGACCAACTGGGCCGGCTATTCCTATTTCGTGGGCGACATCTTCGGCTCCCTCCTGGCCATTGAGGCCACGGTCGCTTTCTTTCTGGAATCCACCTTCATCGCCGTGTGGGCCTTCGGCTGGAACAAGTTGTCCAAAAAGACGCACCTGGCGGCCATCTGGCTGGTTTCCGGGGCCGGGCTCTTAAGCGCCCTGTGGATTCTCCTGGCCAACGGCTTCATGCAAAATCCCGTGGGCTACCGCCTGGAAGGCGGCCGCTTGGTTTTGGACAGCTTCATGGCCGTTCTAACCAACCCTTACGGCTGGAGCATGTACGCCCACACCGTGATAGGCTCCCTGCTCCTGTGCGGCTTCGTGGTCATGGGCGTTTCCGCCTGGCGTTTGTTTAGGCGGGAAAATGAGGTTTTTTTCCAGAAGTCCTTCAATTTGGGGCTCTGCTTCGCCCTCTGCTTTTCCATCCTGGCCGCCCTCAGCGGCCACTTCCAGGGCCAACTGACCGCCAAGTACCAGCCGGCCAAACTGGCGGCTATGGAATCGTTGTGGGAAACCCAAAAAGCCGCGCCCATGCACCTTCTGCTCATACCGCCCATTGACGACAGCGAGGAGAACCTCCTGGAAGCAATCTCCATACCCGGCTTCGCCAGTTTCCTGGCTACGGACGATTTTGACGGGGAAATCAAGGGCCTTTTGGATTTTCCCAAGGAAGACCGCCCGCCGGTGTGGCCCGTCTTCATATCCTTCCGCCTCATGGCCGGGCTGGGCACGCTCTTTTTAGGCGTCTCCCTCCTGACCTTCTTCTTCAAAACGTGCCTCTTCAGCCTGCGCTATCCTTTGCTCTTGTATGTCCTCATGATTCCCCTGCCTTACCTGACCCTGGAACTGGGCTGGGCCGTGACCGAGGTGGGCCGCCAGCCCTGGGTGGTCTATGGCCTCCTGCGCACCTCCCTGGCCGGAAGTCCGGTGAACTGGATGGAAATAGCGGGCTCTCTCATGGTCATGGGCGGAGTTTACACCCTTCTGACCATCGCCGGTTTCGTCCTCATGGGGCGGGCCGCCCTGAAAGAACCTGAACTGGAAACTATATAAGATTCAATGTTGATTAATGAGGATTTTTGTTCTCTGGCGAGGCGCTCATGTTTTTTAAGCGGAGGAATATTTTGACATATTTCGAGCATTAAAAAACATGAGCAACAAAGCCAGAGGGCAAAAAGACCATTAATCAGTCTTCAACAAGGAGCGGCGATATGGAATATTTAGGAGATATCTGGTTCTTTCTGTGGGCCCTCCTGTGGGGCATCTACTTCGCCCTGGACGGCTATGATTTCGGCGTCGGCATGCTCCTGCCCCTCATCGGCCTGGGGAGCGGGAAGGAAAGCGAAACCATGCACCAGGCGACCGGCCCCTTCTGGGACGGCAACGAGGTGTGGCTGGTGACCGCCGGCGGCGTGACCTTCGCCGCCTTTCCCCTGGCCTACGCCGTTTTGTTTTCCAGCCTGTATACGCCCCTGATGCTCCTTTTGCTGGCCCTGATTCTGCGCGGGGTGGCCGCTGAATTTCGCCATCAGTGGCCAAACCGCGCCTGGCAGGGCTTTTGGGATTTGTGCGCGGCGGGCAGCGGCTTTTTGGCCGCTCTCCTTCTGGGCGTGGCCTTTTCCAATATTTTCCGCGGGCTGCCCCTGGACTACAATCACATTTTCCAGGGCAACATCCTGAATCTTCTGCATCCTTACGCCCTTTTGGGCGGAATTTTGTTCGTGCTCATGTTCGCCCTGCACGGCGCCATATATCTCGCCTTTCGCGTTTCCGGCGATCTGGAGACAAAGGCGGTCCTGATGGCGAAAGTTCTGTGGCCGCTCTTCATGCTGTGTTTTCTGCTGTATGTCGCGCTCACTTTTTTCTGGGCCGGGCTGTATAGAAATTATGTGGACATGCCCTGGCTCTTGATTCTGCCCCTGGGCTGCGCGGCCTCCTTCCTCGCCTCCGGCCACTTTTTGTACCGGACGGGCAACATGCTGAAAGCCTTTTTATATTCCGGCGCGGGCATAATCTTTTTGGCGCTCACGGGGGTTATGGGCATATACCCGAACCTTCTGCCCTCGCGCCTTTCGCCCCTGGGCTCGGTCTCCATCGCGGACGCGGCCAGCACCCCCAAAACTCTTCTGATCATGCTGGTGGTGGCCCTTATTTTCGTGCCCATCGTCATTTTGTACCAATTGTGGGTGCACAGGAAGTTTTCGGACAAGCTGAACCCCGAGTATTAGGCGTGGCATAGCCCCGCACCCTCGGGCGTGGCATAGCCCCGCACCCTCGGGCAGGGCATAGCCCTGCACCCTCGGATGCTTCGCATCCGATCCGTAGTGAGGGCACAGGCGCCCATAGAACTCGGCCGGGGCGATAATTGGGTGGAAAGATTTGATAATTGGAATTACTGTTGCCCCGGTCACCAAATTTTGCTATACTGCCGGGTATGTAATGTCTTTAGACTGATTTATAGATTTTCGGAGGGATCATGGAACATCCAATAATGTTTCTGGCTGTTCTGGCCGAGTTCATCGGCGGGCCGGTTGCCGATTTTGTCCATCACTATCCTCATGTCGTTTATTCGTGGATGGTGATGCTCATTCTGATTGTTCTCGCCCGGCTGGCCACGTCCAACATCAAAATGGTTCCCTCCGGCCTTCAGAACTTTTTCGAATACATTGTCGAAGGCATTGAAAATTTTCAGCTTTCCATCATGGGCGAAAAGGGGCGGGCCTTTTTCCCCCTTATCGCCACCCTGATAATCTATGTTTTCTGCTGCAACATCCAGGGGCTAATCCCCGGCAGCTTCGCGCCCACTTCCAACATCAACACCACCGTGGGCTTCGCCGTCGTCATCTTCCTGCTCACCCACATCGTGGGCGTTAAGGAACACGGCGCGCATTACATCAAACATTTTATGGGACCCATGCCTCTTCTGGCGCCCCTCATGTTCGTCATTGAAATCGTGAGCCACCTTTCCCGGCTCATCTCCCTGACCTTGCGTCTTTTCGGCAACGTCATGGGCGAAGACCTGGTCATCCTGATTCTCTTCGTTCTGGCCGGGGCCTATTTCGCGCCCTTGCCCATGATGTTCCTGGGGCTTTTGACCGGCTTTCTGCAGGCCTTCATCATTACGCTTCTGGCCATGATCTACATCAGCGACGCCCAGGGGAGCTCCCACTGATAAGGACTGATTGATGGAACAAAAATCCTCATCAATCCGCAATTTTTATATAGTTTAGGATTTTACGCCGGCTCCATTGGGGCCGGCGGTATAAAGCGCCACATAACATTCATTTTTCGAGGGAGTTTTTGCAATGAAAAAGACTTTTGTTTTCCTCTTCACGCTCGTGGCCGTCATGGCGACTTCCGCCGTGGCTATGGCCCAGACTACCGATCCCGCCGTGGCTTCTTCCGCCGTGGACACCATCGGTAAAATCGCCCTGGCCGCCGGTCTCGGCATGGGTCTGGCCACTTTGGGCCCAGGCCTGGCCCAGGGCTTCGCCATCAACGGCGCTCTTCAGGGCATCGCCCGCAACCCCGAGGCGGCCGGCGCCATCCGCACCAACATGATCATCGGTCTGGCCCTCATCGAGTCTCTGACCATTTACGGTCTGGTCGTGGCCCTGATTTTGCTCTATGCCTTCCCGCTCAGCAGCGTCATCACCGGTCTTTTTTAATACAACTTCGCGGCCCTTTTAGCCGCCTTTTCGGGAAAGCGGTTTTTCTCTCACGGAAAAACCGCTTTCCCATGTTTTGTAGGAATTTTATGAAACTCGAACACTTCCCGGAAGACTTGCGCGAACACCTTATACCAAGGCCCGTTTCGGGCCTGGCCTATCATTGCCTGGCTTGCGGCGCGGTTCATCCGCCCGACCGCCTTCATTACACCTGCCCGGCCTGCGGGGGCCTGCTTCTTCTGGAAGACGACGCGGAAGAGCGTTTGCGGGAAAAGCCCGGCGCCTTCTGGCGGCGGCTTTTCGATTACCGGCGGATGCTGAACGTGCAGCCTTTGCGCGGCATTTTCGCTTTTCACGAATTTCTGGCGCCCCTGATTCCCCTGGAAGACGTGGTCTATTTGGGCGAAGGGCACACCCCCCTGGTGGCCGCGCCGCCCGATTTTTCGCGCGAAATGGGAATGCGGCTTTTCATAAAGCATGACGGCCAGAACCCCAGCGCCTCTTTCAAGGACAGGGGCATGGCCGCCGCCCTTTCCTATCTGAACTGTCTCATCCGCACCCAAAATCTGGGCGAGGTCCTGGCCGTCTGCGCCTCCACCGGGGACACCTCGGCGGCGGCGGCCCTCTATGCCGCCGCAATGGGCCGCAAGGTCAAATCGGCGGTTCTGCTCCCTAAAGGCAAGGTCACCGCCGGCCAGTTGGGCCAGCCTTTGGGCGCGGGGGCCAAGGTCTTCGAGCTGCCCGGAGTGTTCGACGACTGCATGAAGGTGGTGGCCTATCTGGCCGAAAACTATGAGGTGGCCCTTTTAAATTCCAAAAATCCCTGGCGCGTTCTGGGGCAAGAGTCCTACGCCTTCGAGCTGGCCCAGGATTTCGATTATGAACTGGGGGACAAAGCCCTTTTCGTGCCGGTGGGGAACGCGGGCAACATAACGGCCATAATGTGCGGCCTTTTGAAAATGCTTCGCTGCGGCGTGATCGAGGCCCTGCCCAAAATCGTGGCCGTGCAGTCGGAGCACGCCGATCCCGTGTTCCGTTATTATTCGCAGACGGCGGCTGAAAAAATCTATGAGCCGGTCACGGTCCGGCCTTCGGTGGCCCAGGCGGCCATGATCGGGGACCCGGTTTCCTTCCCCAGGGTTCAGAAACTGGCGGCGGAATACGACCGGGCCGCCGAACAAAAGCGGTTTTTCGCGGTTCAGGTGACGGAGCAGGCCATTATGGACCACATGATTCTGGCCAACCGCGCCGGTCTCACCGTCTGCACCCAGGGGGGCGAGGGGCTGGCGGGCGCGCGCGAAGCGCGGCGGCTGGAGTTCGTGACCGAAGGCGAGACGGCGGTGGTGGATTCCACGGCCCACGCCCTGAAATTCGCGGAATTTCAAAACGCCTATTTCGCGGATTCTTTGACCGAAGGCTATGAAGTGCGGGGCCGGGCGGAACTCATGAACCGTCCCCTGGACATATCCCCCAAGGGCGTGCCCCTGCCGGGCCGGGCGCAATCGGCCGAAGACAGCGCCCGCTATGTGGCCGCCGCCGCCCGCGACATCGCCGCAGCCCTGGGGCTGAAGGTTCGCTGATGACTGAATTCTCCAAAAAGGGCGGGCGGCCCGGGAAAAAACAGACCAAAAGCAGCGAAGCTTTAGGCAATGGCGAGCCGAAGGCAGGTCTCGCTTTAGGCCAAGGTGGGGAGAATGCGCGGCACAGCCTTATGACCGTAAACAGGCGAAGCCTGATGACCGTAGACAGGCGAAGCCTGCTAGCTCCGGCTGGGTCGAAGGCGGCGTGGGCGGCGGCGGTCATGAACGGGGCGGACGCGGTTTATGCCGGGCTCAACAGCTTTTCCGCCAGAAGCTAT
>QMCE01001066.1_pt1 | contig 26998 bp, 18 predicted proteins | sample 1821851 | NCBI WGS metagenome assembly QMCE01 (sample SAMN09453174, study PRJNA476694) | Termite gut metagenome, whole genome shotgun sequencing project. | isolation source: worker | host: Odontotermes sp. | place: South Africa:Pretoria | collected 2016-01-28 | reverse complement strand
CTTTAAAAATATCGAACAATACAAGTCTGAATTAGAGACATTACTCTCTCTTAATTTCAGACTTGCTAATTCGCATTCCATTTCTTTTTGAGTATAATTTAGTGAGATGATGAGAAGTAAAGCTTTATTATAAACAGTTAAAATGTGATTTTTTTTGCATGGTAGAAAGTAGTCCGCAAGCTGCCAGAATATCCTCTCCCCGCGACTTCCGTATGGTGGTCATGATTCCTTTTGCAGTCAGTTGGTCGCGAAATTTTTCCATTTCATGCAACGAAGTCCCTTCCAACGAAACGCCGGGTATGGCGTGAAAACGAATCAGATTGATGCGGCATTCAAGTCCGGAAAGCAGTTGCACAAGTTTACTAATATGTTTTTGTTTATCGTTTATGCCTTTGAACATCGTATATTCAAAAGAGACCCTCCGTTGTTTGGTGAAATCGTATTTTTTTATCTCCTTGACGACCTCTTCTATCGGAAATACTTTTTCTGCCGGCATCAAAGAGAAGCGTTCATTGGAAAAAGGTGTATGCAGGCTGATAGCTAAATTGCAGCTGCTTTTTTGCAAAAATTCTTTTAACCCCGGAATAATACCGATTGATGATACGGTAATCCGTTTGGGACTCCAGGCATAACCGTAGTCGGATGTGAGTATTTCCAGCACCTTCAATACCTCTATTGTATTGTCAAAAGGTTCCCCCATGCCCATAAAAACAATGTTTGTCAGTTTATCGCTTTCCGGAATGGATTGGATTTGGTTTAGAATGTCAGCTGCCGGAAGATTTCCCGAAAATCCCTGTTTGCCGGTCATGCAGAAAAGACAGTTCATTTTACAGCCAATCTGAGAGGAAACGCAAAGCGTAGCTCGATCCTCTTCTGGAATATAAACGGACTCTATGTAATTGTCATTTACTTTGAAAAGATACTTTTTTGTTCCGTCAGAAGAGGTCATAACCTCTTCGGGAGCAGATGTGCCGATTTCAAAATTTTCCGAAATTTTCACTCTGTTTTGCAGGGAAATATTGGTCATTTGCTCAACAGATGTTACTTTTTTCTTGTATAGCCAATCGGCGAATTGCTTAGCCGTAAAAGCAGGTAAACCCAATCCTGAAGCGATTTGCTTCAATTCTGTTAAGTTTTTTCCTAATAATTTTATCTTTTCCATTTTGTAAGAATCTGTTTGCTAACGACATCGTATAGATAGGACGAAAAAAGCGAAATAAATCATTTTATTTCGCTCCTTTATTTTGTCTCGAAAAGAAAAATTAGAAGAAAATGAAACGGTTATCTTCTATTGTTGCTTTCTTTTTCAACGATTCAAATATTCCTCTTGATACAGTTGAGGAGATGTTGTCGTTCAACAGTCTGGTTTCCTCACTGGCTTCCGCCGGAACGTCTCTTCTATCCAGCACTTTCAATACATAAACGCCCATGCTTCCTCTGACTGGAACCGACTTTTCGCCGACATTTGTAGCACAAGCTATTGCCGGAATAACCGGTTCGCGTCCGATATTGCCCGAAGAGTTTTGATTAAATTTGATATTTTTCAATGTATCTACCGGTGAAATGCTTGCCAAATCGGCAGCCTCTGTCATTTCGCTTATAAGAAAGTTTGTTTTTTTGTCTTTCAAAAGTTCTGCTTTAACTTGATCGGCAACATACACGAAAGGTGTAAATCCTTCTTCTACTGCTTGGTATACAGCTGCGACTACCACCATATTAGGCACTTCAAATACTTTTTTGGATACGGCTCCTTCTTCGTTTTCCCATGCCCATTTAATAATGTCTCTTGATTGCTCAAAATAGTATACTGAAGATTGATTTTTAGCTAAACGGTCAAGCTGTCTTATTGTCAGGCCTTGTGTTTTTGCCGCAGTCTCGAAGGCTTCCAATGTAGAATTGGCTAATATAAATTGATTAGCTTGATTGTAGATTTGGCTGTAAGTTGCCGAACTCGGCTCTATCTTGATTGCCGCTTCTGCCAATTTTACTTTTTTAATTGGGGTTGTTCTTTCCGTAATTTTTATCACGTGTACCCCGCCTTGCTGAGGAATAGGTACGGTAACAATACTTCCTGTTTTGGCTGTAAACACAGTATTATCAAAACCTTCCAGCCCGACACCGCCTTCTCTGAACCAGCCCAAGTCACCTCCTGTTGAGACTGATGCCTGGTTGACAGAAAACTGTCCAACTAATGCAGTAAAATCTGCGCCTCCATTCAATGCTACAACCAAACTGTCGGCAACACGTTGAGCTTCCGCATCTGTTGGTCTTTGAATCAATATATGGCTTATTTTAACCGAGTCGGGACGTAATTCGATATCCGACATTATTTTTGCCGTTTTGTAAAAATCTCCGGAGAGTATTACATCTGCGGTTTTTCCTTTAGGTTCGCTGAATGCAAAAGTTTTAAACGCTTCGCTTATTTCACTTTCGGGTCTGAAATGAGGAGCAAACGGAACTGAAGGATCAGTAACTTGCGAAATAAGCAACCCAATATCTTCTCCCGAAAATTCTTCCAATTGAGTTTTTGTTTCCTGCGCTAAATTTGCTGCATTCGCAGAGTCTTTCTGCGAAGGAATAATATCAAAAGTAACTGCTTTTACGCTACGGAAACCTTCCGTTTTGAAAAACTGCTCTTTCATTGCGTTGTATTTCGCTTGAAGATCGGCATCGGTAATTGTGACGGTCGAATCGGGAATAGTATAAAACAGTTTGCGGGCACATACCGCGTCTGTTTCTTTGCTATTCAAATCAGCCAAAATCGAAGCGAACGCATCCGTCGCCGACATGGATTTGATAAGGAGCTTTTGATACTTGTCGAATAACACTTGCTGTTTTATTCTGTTTTCCCAAAACAGCCAATAGTTACGAAGTTGTTCAGCCTCGTCTACACCTGCTTTTTTCTCTTCGTCTGTTCTTTCTCTATTTATCTGGCTAAGGATGTATTTGAGCCTTTCCGGATCAAATACACCTTGTTCATTAACAAGAATCGGAATGCGGTACAGTAGCGGATGTATGTTTGCTCCTAAGGTTACATCTTCCAACTCTGCCGGAGTAACACTCATGCCGATTTCAGCAGCTTCGCTGTTTAACAGGGATTGTTCTATGAAATCGCGCCAAACCATATCACGGACATCGCCGTCAGACATGGGTTGATTCATTGATTTTGCAACTTCCGTAGCTGTAGCGATATCGCGCTGGAAATCAAAAATGGTTAATTCTGTTCCGGCTACTTTACCTACTCTTTCACGAGAAGTGCCGAAATAAGTAGTTCCCGAATTTAAAAAATCCCCGATAATAAAAGCAAATAATGCTATCCCTACTACTGCGATGAGCAAGCCCGCCTGGTTTCTAATTTTCTCTAACGTTGCCATTTATTTTTATGATTATTTGTATTAATTTTTATTCATATCAAATTTTAGGGTGCGAATATACAAAAATCTTGTAGAGAATAAAATAAAAAAGAGGGATTTATTTTATTTTTTGAAAACTATTTCACTTTTTTATTGCTAACGCTTTGCTTTTTTATAAAATACAATTATCTTTGCAACCCGATTTAGAAAATAAATAAAATATTCAAAATAAATTACGGCGATGAAAAGAACATTTCAACCTTCAAACAGAAAGAGAAAAAACAAGCACGGATTCCGTTCAAGAATGGAAACTCCTAATGGACGCAGAGTATTGGCATCCCGCAGGGCACATGGAAGAAAAAAATTGACTGTGTCTGACGAACCGAATTTAAGAAAATAAATATATTTCGGTATTGAGTAAAGGGTTGAGATTTTTTGTCTCAACCTTTTTTGTTTTAATAAAAGTGATTTTTTTACAAGGAACATAAAGCGGGTCGAAAATTAAACAACAGGCATACTCAACAGAAAAATCGTTGTTTCTCAAATTTATAGATAAGATCGAAAGTTTAAAAGTAATTTTGCCTGAAGAATTAAATTAACAATACTTTTATATTTTATGATATGGATAATTCGCTAAAGTATGATTCCAATACTTCCGGTTTAAGTTCGGATACTTGGTCGTTTTATTTCATAATGATGCTTGTTTAAATTATTTACTGATTTTTGGGAACTCTTTTTTTATGTTAGATACAACATTAAAAAAATATTCTTATAGAAATTAAGAATTTTTGAAATTTAGTTTTAATTTTGTGCGTTCTGGAAGTATTTGTATGTGAAACAATTTAATTAACTATAACCAATAACATTTATTATCGTATGAAATTCGGACATTTTGATGACCAACGTCGCGAGTACGTTATCACAAACCCACGCACTCCGTGGCCTTGGATCAACTATTTAGGAAACGAAGATTTCTTTTCCCTTATTTCCAACACCGCCGGCGGATATTCTTTCTATAAGGACGCTAAATTTCGCCGTATTACCCGTTACCGCTACAACAACGTGCCGATGGACAACGGCGGACGCTATTTCTACATCAACGACAACGGAACCGTTTGGAATCCGGGCTGGAAGCCATGTAAAACAGAACTGGACAAGTACGAGTGCCGCCACGGTATGAACTATACCATCATTACCGGCGAAAAAAACGGCATCGAGGCTGAAACCCTGTTTTTCGTTCCGCTGAAAACATTAGCCGAAGTTCAAAAGGTAAAATTGACCAACAAAAACAAAGAGGCTAAGAAAATCAAATTATTCTCGTTTGCCGAATGGTGCCTGTGGAACGCAGCTACCGATATGGAAAACTTCCAGCGCAACTTCTCGACCGGCGAGGTCGAAATCGAAGGTTCGGCTCTCTACCACAAAACGGAATTTAAGGAAAGACGCAACCACTACGCTTATTACAGCGTAAACGTTCCGATCCAGGGATATGATACCGACCGCGAATCTTTCATCGGTCTTTACAACGAGTTTAGCGAGCCGCAAGCCGTCACGGCAGGCAAGCCGAATATGTCGGTAGCGCACGGCTGGTCGCCAATCGCATCGCACTACATCGAAGTAGAATTGCAACCGGGCGAAAGCAAGGAGTTTGTTTTCGTATTGGGTTACGTTGAGTTTGAAAGCCGCGACGACAAATGGGAGTCAAAAGGCGTTATCAACAAAAAACCGGCAAAGGAAACTATTGCCAAATTTGATACGGCAGCCAAAGTAGATGCTGCATTTATGGAATTGCGAGGATACTGGGATAACCTGCTCGACAGCTATGTATTAAAAAGCGGCGAAGAGAAACTCGACCGTATGGTAAACATCTGGAATCAATACCAGTGTATGATTACGTTCAACTTCTCGCGTTCGGCATCGTTCTTTGAGTCGGGTGTTGGACGTGGAATGGGATTCCGCGATTCAAACCAGGACTTGGTCGGCTTCGTACACCAGATTCCGCCTCGCGCTCGCGAAAGAATCATCGACATCGCCTCTACGCAATTCCCTGATGGCGGATGCTACCACCAGTACCAGCCGTTGACCAAACGCGGAAACAACGACATCGGCGGCGGATTCAACGATGACCCGATGTGGTTAATCTTCGGTACGGTTGCTTATATCAAAGAATCGGGCGACTTCTCTATTTTGGATGATATGGTGCCGTTTGACAATCAGCCGGGTACAGAAAAAACACTTTTCCACCACTTGACCGTTTCGTTCAACCACGTAATCGAAAATCTCGGACCGCACATGTTGCCGCTTATCGGACGCGCCGACTGGAACGACTGCTTGAACTTGAACTGCTTCTCGTGGGATCCGAACGAATCGTTCCAGACAACCGAAAATAACTCCGAAGGCTCAAAAGCCGAATCATTGATGATTGCCGGACTGTTCGTAGTTTGCGGTCGCGACTATGTAGAACTTTGCCGTCAAATCGGCAATAACGAAGAAGCAGCCCGCGCTGAAAAATTTGTAAACGATATGGTCGAAGCCGTTAAGAAACACGGCTGGGACGGCGAATGGTACTTGCGCGCGTATGATTTCTACGGCAAAAAAATCGGAAGCAACGAAAACAAGGAAGCGAAAATCTTCATTGAGTCGCAAGGCTGGTGTACAATGGCGGGAATCGGACTGGAAGAAGGCATGGTTAAAAAGTCGCTGGATTCGGTTAAGAAATACCTGGACTGCGAACACGGTATTGTGTTAAACAATCCGGCGTTTACCGAATATGTAGTTGAATACGGGGAAATTTCTTCCTATCCTGCCGGTTATAAGGAAAATGCGGGTATCTTCTGCCACAATAACCCTTGGGTTATCATCGGCGAAACTGTTCTCGGACGCGGAGATTATGCCTGGGATTATTTCCGCAAGATTTGTCCGTCTTACACCGAAGAGATTTCAGACCTTCACAAGGTAGAACCATACGTTTACGCGCAAATGATTGCCGGTAAAGATGCGTTCAAGCCGGGCGAGGCGAAAAACTCATGGCTGACCGGAACGGCTGCATGGAACTATTATACCATCACTCAATTTATTTTAGGTATCAAACCGGCTTACAGCGGATTGGAAGTAAACCCTTGTATTCCTGCCGACTGGAAAGGTTTTGAAGTTTCGCGTAAATTCCGCGGAGCAACCTACAAAATCGAGGTGAAAAACAGCGGCGTAATGAAAGGCGTGAAAAAACTTGTTGTAAACGGAACGGAAGTTGCCGGAAATATCGTTCCGATGCAGCCTGCCGGTTCGGTCAACACGGTTGAGGTGATTATGGGGTAATTCCCCAAAGAATAAACAAGTAGCTTTATTCTTGATTATATATTGACAATTCCACGGGTATGAAGATTTTTCGTGCTCGTGGAATTTTTTTTTTTAAACTTTGATAGCCCCGAACTGCGCTTCGCTTGCACGGGGCTATTAACTAACGCTGACCGTGCGAAATATAGTGAAAATATTTTTTTGCTGAATCGCTGATTTTTATATGAAAACACAATGGCTATCAATTATTTGATTATTTTTGCAGTCGCAAATCCCTTTCAATTACAACGGATAAAATATAATAAGTATAATTATGAGAAAGAAATTAAGCATTATCTGTACCCTGTTTACTTTATTATTTAACATTCAAGCTTACGCCTCATGGAACGGCGAAGTCTCCCAACCTCCTCAAAACGAAAGCAGCGTATATGAAATAAGTACGCCGGCAGAATTGGCTTGGATAGCTGCAAGCGGAAAATCGGCATCCATCTTGCTTTTGAATGATATTGACTTCGGGGCAAAATGGGATACCTCCGGAAATTTACTTGAAGGGAAAGAATGGACGCCATTTGACTTTTCCGGCACATTTGATGGGGGAGGATATGCTATTAAAGGTCTATATATGAGACCGGTAAAAAAGGCTGTATCAGACCAAAATGTTGGTTTTTTCAATTCAGTAAGGAATGGTACAGTAAAAAATCTTGGTATGGAAGATTCTTATATAGAATTGCAGGCAGGACATTATTATGGAAGTTTTGGATATGCAGGAGTCATTGCCGGAGTTTGTTATTATGCGACATTGACAAACTGTTACAACACATGCGACATTATCAACACTCCAAATGATTTGAATGCCGCCGGAGGATTGTATGTGGGAGGTATTGCGGGCTATGGAGTAGATGCCACTTTTTCAGAATGTTATAATTCAGGAAATATATCAGGTTGCAGTGCCGCCGGAATTGTTGCTTATAGCGGAACTGTTTCCAAAAGCTATAATACAGGATACATAAAAGGAGCTACTGCCGGAGGAATTGTTGGTTATGCCGGAAATGTTTCCGATTGTTATAACGCCGGAACAATTGAATCCTATATAGAAAATACAATGGCTAATTGCACCGGTTCCGGAGAAATAGGCGGGATTATGGGAGGTTCAATAAGCAGCGGTTCCATTCGGAATAGCTATAATTGTGGTGAGCTTCTTACCAACTCATTTAATCCTACAGCAGGAGGATTGATAGGCTCCCTTTTTGAAGGAAGTCAAAATCCTACAATTGGGAATAGCTATTATCTTCAAAATAGCATTGTTAACATCGCATACGAAGGAGAACCCGGTTCAGCTCTATACAAAAAAACGGCAGCACAATTGCAAAACCAGGCAACTTTCTCCGGTTGGGATTTTACAGATACATGGGAAATAGACCCGCAAAAAAACAACGGTTTTCCTGTTTTAAGAAAAACTCCCGCTTTATGTACAAAGCCTTCTGAGTTATCAATTACGGACGTTACTGACGAAAGCGTCAAGCTGGCATGTACAAGCTCCGGCACTGCCGGACAGTGGGAAATCCAATACGGCGCGAAAGGCTTCAGAATGGGAGAAGGAACAACGGTTAACGTATCATCATTTCCATTTACCGTCTCAGAATTACCGGCTGGAACGGCTTACGACCTCTATATGAGAGCGGTATGCACTGACAATGATAAAAGTAACTGGAGCGAAAAAATATCGTTTGTTACAGCACAAATTCCGGTTGCGATTCCTTACGAAAACGATTTTGAAAACGAAACGGAAAGTAATCGCTGGACACTGCTCCGCAATGCCGAAATCAATAAATGGATTGCCGGTACATCCGTAAACAATACCGCTAATGGGACAAAAGCGCTGTACATTACCAATGATGAGACAAACAACAGTTATACAAACACCGTAACTTCTTATAATTGCGCCTATCGTACATTGAAGTTCGAAGAAGCGGCGGTGTACAGTATCTCTTATGACTGGATTGCCAATGGAGAGAACGATATAGACTTATTGCGCGTATTTCTTGTCGTGGAAAACAACAATGTGGCTGAATGGTTTTTACAGCAACAATACTATCACCTCCTTCATCCGGGAACTAAAAACCCGGTTGTTGCCAACACAAATCTGCAAGGAAATTCCAATACTACACCCGACGGATGGATAGCCCTTGACGGAGGGAAACTAAACGGATCATCATCATGGAAACACAAAGCAATAAATTTTACCATTCCCGCACCGGGAAATTACAGTCTTGTGTTTTTCTGGAAAAACAATAACAATTCCGGAGCCAATCCGCCGGCGGCAGTTGATAATATCTTTATAGAAAAATGCCCGGTTCCGGCAGAGCTGTCCATCTCGGAAATCACCTCTGAAAATGCCAATTTGACATGGACGGAAAACGGGCAAGCTACCCAATGGGAAATACAATATGCCCCGGAAGGTTTCCCTGTAGGATCGGAGACTGTTTTAAAGGCGGCATCTACGTCAACAGTAATCTCCAACTTAATTCCAAATACAATTTATGATCTATATGTCAGAGCTGTTTGTGGGGAAAACCTCGAAAGCGTCTGGTCTGAAAAAATATCCTTTTTAACACTTCCTGCAACTCAAACACCGGCAACCATTCCGTATAAATTTGGTTTTGAAAATGATACGGAAAATGCTCAATGGGCATTACTCAATGCCTATGAAACCAATAAATGGCATACCGGAACAGCAGCCAACAACACTACCGGTGGCTCAAAAGCCCTGTATATTTCTAATAACGGCGGTGTAAATAATACATACAGCTCTCCTACATCATACGTTTATGCTTACCGGACAATCCATTTTGAACAAGCGGGAGATTATCAGATTAGCTTTGACTGGAACGCAAATGGCGGATACAATTTAGATTTACTGCGGGCATTTCTTGTGCCGGAAGATATTACTCTCTCGGCAGGCGATGCCTTCGGAATGGCTGAATATAACAATACGCCCCCTTCGGAATGGATAGCACTTGATGGCGGAACATTAAAGCAATCTTCTTCATGGACAAATAAAACAACCGTATTTAATGTCTCAACACAGGGAAACTATAACCTTGTATTTTTCTGGAAAAATGAAACTGCTTATGGTGGCGGTACATATAATCCGCCGGCAGCAGTAGATAATATTCTTGTTACAGGATGTATATCGCCTTCTTCCTTGTCATGCTCCAAAGAAATGCCCGAAAGTGCCGTTTTAACATGGACAGAAAACGGACAGGCAGACCAATGGGAAATTCAATACGGTATAAGTAATTTCGTATTGGGTACAGGAACCACTATAAATGTATCTGAAAATCCGGTTACTATTACGGAATTAATTCCCAATACTACTTACGATGTATATGTGAGAGCCGTTTGCAGTACGGACGACATAAGCCTTTGGTCAAATAAAACTTCATTTACTACTCACACTTGTCCTCCTGTAACAGAGTTACAAACAGCCGACATTACCGGTAATAATGCAAGTATCGCGTGGACGGAAAACGGTAATGCCACCCAATGGGAGATTCAATACGGCGCATCAGGTTTTACAATCGGAACAGGAACCTCCGAAACAGTAACAACTAATCCGGCAACTATTACCGGATTATCTCCTCATAAAGCATATAACGTTTATGTACGAGCCTTATGCAGCGAAAAAGACACAAGCATCTGGTCCTCTGCCGCATCGTTTTCAACTACTCAAACACTTGCGACCATTCCATATCAAACTGATTTTGAAAATAATATGGAAAATGAACAATGGAAACTGGAATTAAGCGGACTGTACAATCCATGGCACATCGGAACTGCGACAAATAACACCGATGGAGGCTCGAAAGCCTTGTACATTTCCAACGATAAGGGTTTGAGTAATACTTATTTAATCAATCCTTCAGGACCTTCACGGGTTTTTGCCTATCGTACAATCCATTTTACCGAAACAGGACAATACGGCATTGATTATGACTGGAAAGCAAACGGGCAAGTAAATTATGACCTTCTGCGTGTTTTTCTTGTGCCGGCAAGCGAAAAATTTATACCCGGCTTTTACGGGGATGCCGGACTGTTTGGAAGTTACAGCACACCCCCTTACGGCTGGATAGCCCTTGATGGAGGAATTTTATATGGTTCTACCGAATGGCAGACCAAATCCATAACTTTTACCGTTCCTGCTGCCGGAGAGTATAATCTTCTGTTTTTTTGGAAAAACGATACCAAAAATGGGGCAAATCCACCGGCGGCAGTCGATAATATTCACATAATAAAGCGGTGCATTGTTCCTGCCAATCCGGCATGTTCAACCATAACAACCCAAAGCGCCAATTTGAGTTGGACAGAAAACAGCGACGCTGCCTACTGGGAAATTCAATACGGAGTATCAGGCTTTGTACTCGGTACCGGAACAATTGTAGAGTCAAGCTCCAGTCCGGCTACCATTACGGAATTGAAACCAAACACAACTTATGACGTGTTTGTAAGAGCAGTATGCAGTGAAAGCAATAAAAGCGACTGGTCGGTAAAAAGATCATTTACTACGCTTCCCGAGTCACAGACGCCTGCAAGTCTTCCATACGAAATTGATTTTGAAGACGACCAAGAAAGCAACAAATGGACATTGCTAAACGATACTCAAAGCAACAAATGGCACATTGGAACAGCCATTAACAACACTACCGAAGGATCAAAATCTTTATATATTTCCAATGATGGAGGAATGAGTAATGCCTATTCAAATAATTCTACTTCATACGTTTACGCCTACCGGACAATTCATTTTCCCGAAACAGGCGAATATGACATTCATTTCGATTGGAAAGCCTACGGCGAAGACTCTTATGACCTTTTACGCGCTTTCCTTGTGCCTGCAAACATAACGCTTACCGCAGGAAATGCAAACGGAATGTCCAGCAGCACAAACACAGTCCCTTCGGGCTGGATCGCTCTTGATGGAGGGCAACTGTGCCGATCTTCTTCATGGAATGTCCGGTCTACAACTTTTACCATTTCCACTGCCGGAGATTATAACCTGGTATTTTTTTGGAAAAACAATTTTAGTGGCGGAACCAATCCTCCGGCAGCAGTCGATAACATTAAAATCCCAAAAATATCTTGCCATAGACCGTCTACTCTTTCCATTTCCGGCATCACTCAACAAAATATTATCCTGACTTGGGCTGAAAACGGGTCGGCTACCCAATGGGAAATCCAATACGGTATTTCAGGTTTTACATTGGGCAATGGAACCGTCGTAACGACAGATGAATTGACGTACGCGCTTTCAAACTTGAATCCAGAATCAGCTTATGATGTCTATGTGCGAGCTGTTTGTAGTGAAAGCGATCGAAGTGAATGGTCGGGAAAAATCTCATTTACAACACCGGCTCTTCCTCAGATACCCGCCACCCTTCCATACGAAACTGATTTTGAAAACAATGAAGAAAACAGCAAATGGACATTGGCAAACATTTCTCAAACAAATAAATGGTACGTTGGCACAGCTACCAATAACACTTCCAGAGGTACAAAAGCTTTGTATTCATTTACCTCTACTTCATACGTTTATGCCTACAGAACAATTCATTTTGCCGATGCAGGAGATTATACCATTCATTTTGATTGGCGAGCCAACGGAGAACGATATAATGATCTTTTGCGCGTATTCATTGTACCGGAAGCCATAGGAATCACCTCCGGAAACGCAAATGGAATGGCAGGAAACCACAACACTACTCCTTCCGACTGGATCGCTCTTGATGGTGGAGAATTAAATTTGTCTTCGGTATGGAATACACAATTTGTTAACTTTACTATTTCCTCTACCGGAAATTATAATCTTGTGTTTTTCTGGAAAAATAATTCCGCTTATCTGGGGAACCCTCCTGCTGCAGTCGACAATATCTCGCTGAATAAGACCTGCCTGTCGCCAACCGCATTAGCTGTTGATGACATTACCTCCGAAAGCGGAGTTTTATCATGGACAGATCACAACGATGCCTCCCAATGGGAAATCCAATACGGTGCAACCGGTTTCACGTTAGGCGAAGGAGAAACCATTATTGTCGATGAGTTGAGTAAAACCTTAGAATACCTCACACCCGACACGCAATACGACATATACGTGAGAGCCGTTTGTTCAACAACAAACCAAAGCGCATGGTCGCAAAAAGCCTCGTTCAAAACAGAGGAACAGATAACCACAAAACTGCCGGAAGTCTTGACAAACAACATCAAAGCCTATCCAAATCCGGTAAAAACGTGGGGAACGGTAGTCATCGAAACAGGCTCTGATTTTTCGGAAAGCGTTATTGAAATTTATAACAGTACAGGTATTTTAGTGGCGGAATATTCCGTCAATAGCAGGCAGACTAGGATAAGAATGCCCGGCATAAGCGGAATTTATCTTATTAAAGTGAATGTGTCGCATATTGAAACTCAATTAATAAAGGTAATTGTAGAATAAGATATTACGTAAATACGTCACAAATGAAAACGGTTTAGAAAAAATACGATTAAAGAAAATAAGTATGTCTTCTTAATTCGTTTATATTTAGAAAAAAGATAGAAGTTTCCCACAAAGAACACAAAGTTTTTTGTGGGCTTTGTGTTTTTGTGGGAAATAATTAGCTAATATTCCGGCTCAAGTGCCGCATATAAATCAAAAAGATACTACAAAAAAGTCTATATTATTGATTATTATGACGTAAATACATCCTCCTAATTTTTATATTATTTCTGTTTTACAAACCCTTTATTCATAAAGATTTTCAGAACTCAATAGTATAAACTAATATTGCAGAGGTACTTATTCAATTAACATAGATTCATATCCAAATGTATATCTGTATTTTCCCATGATTACTCGTTAAATATCCCAGTTCCAAATACGCCACCATTCTTTTTTATCGTCTATTTTAATATAAATGTCAGGATTGATTGCACTTAACTTTTCAATAAATTCTTGTTCCCTGACAGGCGAGATTAACCAATTAGGCGAACTTTGCCAAGTCATCCAATTTGAATATTTCTTGCCTTTTTCAAAATGAATGCGCAATCTCTTTAGAGAAGCAGCAGGAGATGAAGTCGGATCATAAGTGCGTTCGATCGAAACAATATCCAAAATGTTCACACTTCCACAGGGAATAAACCAAATTTTAAGGAGTAGCTTACTCCCTGATATGATATAACGCATTCCGGAAAAAAGAAATATCATAAGCACAAAAGCTCCTCCCCAAATGTACGCCGTTTCAAAGTTGCCGCGCTGAAATATTGGCATGGATAACGGTATTATGAATCCTGCCCCAATAAATACAATGATTAAAACGCTTATGCGTGACTAAATACTTTTTTTGTTTTTGCCATATCTTAAAATGATTGAATTTTGATGATTAATTGATTCGTTTCATCGTGAAGAGATAACAACTTTCCCGGTATATCAGTTTGTAATATTTGTATCTTGCCGTTTTTGTTGAAGATATAATTTTCTCTCCTAAATAAATGCCGTATATTTCTATTCCTAAAGATTCTACGATAACTCGTAATTTTTGCATTTTTCAATGAGAATTGGTTCGCAATACGGCTTTTTGTTGAAATCCGTTAGAGCCGAAAACCGTATTGTTTGACTCTACAAGAAATCCGGAGGGTGTTTGCGAGATGTATACTCATCCATCGCGACACATACTTTGCAGTTACTTTGGTATACCTCATATATACCTTTTTCAATTGTATCTAAATCAGTTGAATAATCGATTGTGGCTTTCTCTTGCTTATAATAAAAATGCTACTCTTTGGGTGATTTTATTTTCTTAGATTGACCATATACAATCAAAAAAATTACCATCCCAATTATAACAGTCATAAAATAAATGGGAGTACCATATTCAGAAATACCAAGGTATTGAAAAATAAATGCACCTGAAAAAATTAAAAGTGATGCAATAAAGAAAACATTTCTCATCACTTTAGCATATTTTTTTATATTGTACTTTTTCTTTTCCTCTTTGGGCATAGTATTGTATCCGCTAATAAGCCAATACATCTTAAAATTGTATATCAATATCCCTGATACACAGAGAATAGCACAAGCAACGACAATATAAACATCTACGGTATGCATAATTTTCTCTACTTTATTTGGTTAAAAAATAATACATGACTTGTTTTCAGTGTTTTATGAAAATTACAGCCAAACTAAAAACATATCAATAGTACCGAATATATACAGCAAGATTACATTCATAAACTTGATTAAAGTGAAAAATCAATTATTTGCAAATATAAACTTTTTTATCACATCTCGTTATATTATTCCTGCCGGTTGGAAAGGATTTGAGATTTCGCGTAAACTTCGAGGAACGACCTGTAAAATCGAGGTTAAAAACAACGGTGTAATGAAAGGGATATCGAAAAGAAATCGCCATAAACATCATTCCAATGCAGCCTGCCGGTTCGGTTAACAATTGATTATGGGAGTAATTCTTCAAAAAATATATAATAGTTTTTTTGATTATATGTTGATAATTATGTAGTTATGTCTATTTTTCGCTCGTAGAATTAATTTTTCACTCTAAATAGGAAAAAATTTCCCCACTAAGCTGCTTCAGTGAGATTTCACATAATTTTATATTATATCTGGATAAAAGTAAACGCTCTTCTGCTTCCAATAATCTTTGCTGTGCCTCTCTTAACTCCAGTCCCGAAAGGAAGCCTAATTTATATTTATCAATAGCCGCTTCATAATACTCATGTACAACAGTAAGATTTTGCTGTTCCATAGAATATAATTCCCGGTTATTCTGATATGACAAGTAAGTATTAGATAATCTTACGATTAAATCCAAACGCACATTTTGTTCCTCTAACGCTTTGTTTTCTATTTCTATCCGGATGTTTTGCATCTCTCTTTTGGTGTTGAATCCTTCAAAAAGGTTCATTCCAAGCGTAACTCCATAATTCAATCCCAACGATTGCGATTCTTTTGTTAATCCTGTTTCATACCGGTTCAATCCGTATCCATATCCGGCTTTAGCATTCAAATAGGGGAAATAACGGGATCGAATAGCTTTCTTGTCCAACTCGGAAAGCCTTACGTTCTTTGCAGCGAGCAACAGGTCGGCATTTGATTCCAGTGTTTTACTCCGGAGAGTTTCCAAATCAACAATTGAAAGGAGGTTTATGCTACTGTCTGCTAAAAGAATGAGGGTATCTACCTTTTCATTGGCAAGCAACCGGTTCAAATTTACAATGGAGAAATTTACCACCTCTTTTTGTGAAATATACAGGGAAAGATCCGTATTCAAATCCACTTTTGCTTGATTCAAATCTAAAAGAGAAGCTGCTCCCACTTCATAACGCGATTCGACAATCCGCACTCTTTCGTTAGATAAATCAACAGCGGTTTTTAAGTTTTTCAACCGCAATAACTGATAAATATGCTCATTGTATTTCGACGTGATCTGTGCAACCAGTTCCTCGATAGAAAGGCGGGTTCTTAATTTACCCATTTGCTGCAATTCTTTCAATTTGGAGTAATTCGTTTGCATTTTAAACCCATCAAAAAGTGTCCAACTCAATTCTGCCTGTGCATTTAATCCGTCATTAAAAATTCCGTTTGCAGAAGTTGTATTTCCGTCCGTTGTTTTATTCTTCATATTCAGGAGAGAACCATCGTATCCTGCCGTTACATCTATGAAAGGAAGGAAACCTGCATTTCCCCAAGTCCGGTTGTTGTCATTGATTTTTTCCTGATTCCGGATAATTTGCAGGGCGTAATTTTTTTCTAACCCAATCCGGATGCAATCATCCAATGATAAAACCTCATCTCCGGCAGTAATACAATGTACCGTAAAAATAAAAATGGTAAAAAATATCTTTCTCATTTTATCTTTTTCTTATCTTTCAAACAATTAATCCGTCTTTTATTACTATAATCCTGTCTGTCAATTCTGCAATTTCCTTTTCATGGGTTACAATAATCATGGTTATTCCGTTGGTTTTATTAATTTCTTTCAGCAGTTGTAATATGTCCTGCGAGTTTTTTGAATCCAAGGCTCCCGTTGGCTCATCGGCAAGGATAAGTTGCGGGTTGGTTATCAAAGACCGGGCGATGGCAATCCGCTGTTTTTGCCCTCCCGACAGTTCGGATGGCTTATGATGCCACCAGTCTTTTAAACCTAACCTGTCCAAATAATCAAGAGCGATTCTATTCCGTTCCTTTTCTCCGACTTTCTGATAATAAAGAGGAAGAGCTACATTTTCCAGGGCATTTTTATATTCAATGAGGTTAAACGATTGGAATACAAAACCGATGTGTTTATTCCGGTAAACAGCGGCTTCTTTCTCCGTAAGATTTTTCAACAGATGACTGTCAAAATAGTAGTTGCCTTCATCATACTGGTCTAAAATTCCCAATATATTCAGCAAGGTAGATTTACCGGAACCGGAAGATCCCATAATGGAAACCATTTCTCCTTTTTCCACTTCCAAATTGACCCCTTTTAGCACATGAAGAGGCTGTAAGGTAGTCGGATAATATTTATGTACATTTTCAATTCGTATCATTGAGCGTTATTTTAAAAACCGGACTAACATAATCAAATAAGCCATTGGGGATGATATCGTCTTTTTCCGTATCCTCATCATAATACATCCAGCTGCAACGGCGGGAATGAACGGAACGCTTATTTTTCCACGCTTTTTCCGCAGCCTTAAAATAGGATTCCGCCTTCGACTGATCGCCAGTCTCTTTGTAATAGGAAGCGAAAGCATAGAGCGGCAAATAGTCAAAAGGCGACAAAAAAAGCGATTTTTTGTAATATTCCTGCATAGCTTGTCCATTTCCCTTTAGCTGTTCCATATATCCCAAATAATACCAGGGACGGTTTAGATTCGGATGAATTTGGGTTATGTGTGTAAGTGTATTGAAAGCGGAATCCATATCTCCAAGGGCTAACAGAATTTTCCCTGTTTTTGCTTCAATAACAGAACTGTACCGGGCAGATTGTTCCTGCAGCATCTCTTTATACGCGTCCTGCAATATTTTCTTTGCCTTTTCCGGATTCCGCTCTTTCAAATCGCTGAAAAAGGGAGAATCGACTATATCAGGTGACAATAGTACGGCTTGCTTATAGCTTTCAAATGCCTGATCCGGTTCCTGCAATTCGGTAATTAACCCTTTACTGATATGGCAAACAGGGTCATTCGGGTCTGTTTTTACCGCTTGCGAAATATAGATTATTGCCGAATCCGGCTGATGATTCATCCAATACAGCCATCCTAAGTTGTGTTGAAACAAAGCATCGTACGGACTCAAACGACAGGCTTCCTTATACTGTCGAATAGCCTCCAGTATAACGCACGAAGGGGCAAAAGCACGAAAGCGCGAATAGGCTTCTTTATCCATTTTTCGTGCTTTCGCCCCTTCGTGCGTTCGCGCTATTTCATTGTCTAATACTTCTGAATATACATTCAGGAGGTTGTATGGAATCCGGATGTCAACAGAACGCTCATATTCCAGCCCTTTTGCGGCATGTAATAAAGCGTTATCCGGTTTTTTAAAGTAAAAATAGAGGGCACCAAGCATGAATGTGAAAAAGAATACATTAACAATCGGTTTCCGGATTTTTATGGTTTTGTTTTCCTTATTATTGAATATTAATAATGTGAAAAAGAACAATAAAATACCGCTTCTATAAAGTAAAGACGAAAAGAATATTTCCTTAAATAAAATGGCTAAAATAGCCGAGAATACGATGCTATTTATTGCCTTATCCGGCAGATTTCTTTCTCTTTTTATTTGTAATAATAAACGACAGGCTAATATACCAATGACAGATAACCATAATGATAATCCTATCCATCCTTTTTCTACGACTAATTGGATATACGTGTTATTCAACCGCCCGCTAAATGAGTTTTCCAAGTTCAACTGCCGGGATTGGTTTTCTAACAATGCGTAATTTTTTGAACCGATACCCATTTCCGGATATTTATACATCAATGTTGTAACTTCTTCCCATTGGTTCAACCTTCCTTCTGTGCTTCGTTGATGGCTATTTGTTTGATAAACGGAAGACAGGATGCTTTCGGAAAAACAGAAAGCAAAAAGAATTGAGAAGAGGATTAGAACACCATTGTAGAGCAATAATTTTTTTATTGGAAAAGTCCGGTTAAAATAAAAAAAGAGATTTAACAACCCAATAAACAATAAAAACGCCAATATGCCTGCGCGGGAAAAAGATATAAAGATATTAAATACGATTAATCCGGTAATCAACAAAAAGCCGTAGCGGATTAGCATTTTTCCCCGGAATAACAATAACCCAATAAGCGGAAACGGCAGAAAACAGAATAAAATTGTTACCCATTCGTTAGAGAAAAATTTCAACGGCATATACATAAACCGGAATTGAGTAAAATCATCAAATCCGTACATACCGGCTTCAAAATACCGGAAAAAGAAAATCGGCAAATTCAAAAAAGTTAATAATCCTGCCATCAGACTGATGAAAACGACCAAATAAACCCGGTACTTTTCGGTTTTTAACAGTTTGTTTATAAGGAAAATACAGCATAACACAATTGAAAAATCCCGTAAGAATAAGATACTGTTTGCCGGATAAGAGGAAAATTGAAAATTGACGATTTCATACAATAAAAGCAACACAAAAGCAATGGCGGTAATGGAAACAGGAATAGTATCTGGATAACTACGTATAATTATAAATCCAACTATTCCGGTTATAAGTAAAACAGGAAGATAAAAAACCGTCATGTTCCATAAACCTGTTAACAGAACAAAACTTAAGAATGCCGCGTTGATCGTATTTATATTAAATCCTGATTTTTGCATGTTTTTTTAGATTCCCGATTTCGCTACTGCCAATTGTGAAAAATAAACGGATAATGTCGGGATAAGAATGATCATTAACCAAACCAAAACGCTAATAATAATGCTTTTTATTGGTTTCATATTGGTAAAGATTTTTAATCCGATGCTTAATAAAACCACAAACCATAATTGAAATGGAGTAAAACTACTTAAGAAGGTGTAGAGCGTTGCTCCGACTTGTTCTACCGAAGTGAGTAAATTAAGCCCTACAAGCGAATTTTCGTATGTATTTGTAATAGCATCCAAACCACGTGCATATAGAAGTCCCGTATTGATCAAATCGCCGATTACAGCAATAAAATAACTGTAAACAATCAGTTGTAAGGCGCTTTTATATGCTAACTTGTCTTTTGCTACGCGAACAAAGACATACAACAGCAACGCATAAAAAAGGAACATAACAAGATAAAGAATAGTAGTCCCAAACACTTGCAAATACCTCATTTTATGGGCTACTTGTATCATGGTATCCATTTGATTTTCGGCAAGAGACATGGAGGAAAAAGTAATAGAGGTTATTTTTTCCGTAACAGGAATCATCAATATCAAATTTAACAGCATCAATATCAGTATCATAATCAAACTCATCGCCGAAAAAGGCTCCGTTTTTAACTGATTGAATGCTTTTGACGGATTCAAAAGCGTTAAGAAAAATGTATTCATATTTATTGAAATTTATTAGTTATTATTTCTTATCCAGGAGATTATCTCTTTCATTGTTATTTTCTTACCGGTATATAAAATAGCTGTCCGATACACTTTTCCCGCCATCCATATAACAAAGGCAACCGTAATGGTTAGAAAGAACATAGACAATAAAATATCCTGAACGGGCGCTCCATACACAATTCGTCCCATCATAACAACCGGAGAGGTAAACGGAATGATGGAAAACCAATAAGAAAGCGCGCTGTCCGGACTATTGGCGGTATTAGACAGCACAATAAGGGAAAGTATCAGCGGAAGGGTTACAATCAATGTTGATTGTTGCATATCATCACCATGACTGGCAGTTGCGGCTATGGCTGCAAATACGGAGGAATAAAGCAAGTAACCGCCGATAAAGAAAAAGACAAACAGCGGAATAATCGTATTGAAATCTATCTGATTCAAATTAGTCAAAATCTGATTGACATCTTCCGGACTGATGCGTTGATTTACAAAATTATCCATAGAGCCGGCTGGCGATACATCTGCAAAATTTGAAAGGAGCAATGTAAAACCATATATTAATACCACCCAGCAAACAATTTGTGTTAAGCCCAATAAGGCTATGCCGGCAATTTTTCCCGCCATAAATTTAACCGGCGAGATAGACGTAATGATTAGCTCTATGATTCTATTTGATTTTTCTTCCTGTACCCCGCGCATCACTTGGGAGCTAAACAGGAAAATAAACAGATAAACCGTAAGTCCCAACGCCATACACAAGGGCAGCTGGTAGGGGCTTCCCACGGTTTCTGTTTTTTCCGCTCCTACCTTTATGTTTTCTATGGAAACGGACGACTTGGCGGAATGAATCAGTTCGTTCACATTCTCAATACCATAAACCGCCAGCTTTTCATTGACAACCGCTCCTTCTACCGTCCATTTTATCTGATTCAACAGAAACATGCTCGGCTGTTTGTTGCTGTAATACTGAATGCTTGTACTTGCGGAGTCCGATTTCGCTACATAGACAATTCCCTCCCAATCGTTGCTCAAGACTAAGTTCTTAATATTTTCGACTGTTTGATTTTCAATCCTCTCAACAATAAATTCCGATTCATCAAAAGCCCCCTGCAAGGAGCGTGTCGGATCTACCAATCCGATTTTCAACTGTTTGTAATCTTCGTGCTGTGTGGCAAAATAGACTGGAAGTAAAAATAGCAATGACAGCAACAAGGGGGTTAATAAAGTAATGAAAATAAACGATTTAGTGCATACCCTTGTCAGGTATTCACGCTGTATGACATGAAATAGTTCGCTCATAAGATTTATCAGTTAATATCACTTTTTCGGGTGATGGATTCAACAAAAATATCGTGCATAGAGGGAAGGATTTCCCGGAAAGAGGTTAAACCGATTTTTCCCAGTGTACAGGTCAGCAGGTTTTCTACTTCCAGTTCGTTTTGAAATTGCGCTTTTACGCAAAAAAACATATCATTCTTATCGGTGGAAATAATTTTCGCTCCCGACTGGCGGCATTGATTCACAAATAATTCTTCGTTTTGCTTGAAACAAAATTCAAACAGGAAAGATTTTCTTCTCTGCTTGATTTCATTTACTTTGCCGGACAAAAGCACATTCCCTTTATTTATCAACACTACCTGGTCGCAAAATTGCTCTACCGAGTTCATATCGTGGGTAGAGAGCACGATGGTCATTCCTGATTTGTTCAATTCCAGAATTTCATTACCCAGCACTTCGCGGTTAACCGGATCTAAGCCGGAAAACGGCTCATCCAGAATCAGCACCTCCGGCTGATGAATAGCCGAAATAATAAACTGTATTTTTTGCTGCATCCCTTTCGACAGCGTTTCCACTTTTTTATCCCACCAGTCGGAAATATTCAATTTTTCAAACCATTGTTTGAGTCGCTTTTCGGCATCCTGATTAGTAAGACCTTTCAAAACAGCTAAATAAATAGCCTGTTCGCCCACTTTCATTTTTTTGTACAAGCCGCGCTCTTCGGGCAAATAACCGATTTTTTTTACGTTCAGCTTATTCATCGGTTGTCCGTTTATCTGTACTTCTCCTGAATCGGGAATGATGATTCCGGTTAGGATGCGGATAAGCGTAGTTTTTCCCGCACCATTCGGACCAAGAAAACCGAAGATGGAGCCTTGCGGAATGGTAAAACTCACATTATCTAAGGCGACAGAGCTAGTGTAACGTTTGGATAAAGATTTTATATTAATCATTCTTATTCAGTTTTAATAAGTTGGTTGATCGTTGTTGTATTGTCGTTTTCTATTAGAGTAAATATTTCCTTTTCAAATGAGGCAAAATTTTCTTTTTGTATACTATGTTTGATTTTTCCATTCTTCAGATAATGAATGCAGTCGCATAAATTGGTCAACGTCTCCATAACGTGCGAACTGATAATAATCGTTTTTTTCGTTTCTTTCAATTTCAACAGAACTAAACGGAGAATCCGGCACATTTCAATATCCAGACCGTTGAAAGGCTCATCGAGCAACACTACCGGCTTATCTTGCTTAATAACGCCCAGTATAGCCAACTTCTTCTTCATTCCAGTCGAATAGTCGTCTATAACCTGATCTAAAGGGAGCGTAAACAATTCATTCCATTGATCTATATCAAAACCGGCGTTGCGAAACAATGCCAAATATTCTCTGCCTGTGATACCGGGATAAAAAAAGTTTTCCGTAGGCAGATAAGCCATTTCTTTTTTTGTAATGGGCTGATTATTATATAGAATTGTTCCTTGTTGCGCTTGTTTTAAGCCAAAAACGGTGTTGAAAAATGTTGTTTTACCGGTGCCGTTCAAACCCACAATGCCATGTATTGCACTTTGCAGGAATGTAACATCTAAAGAATCAATGATATTTCTACCTTTTTGATAGCTGACTGTAAGATTGTTAATTATAATCATTCAAATAAGGATATAAATTTGTTCGCGCTTTTAAAAAGAAATAAACTGAAATAAACCATAGTACCGGCGTTGAAACCGGAATTAACCCGATAAATATTCCTATCATCTGAAAAACAGGATTAACCGTATTTCTATTATATGAATAAAAAGCATACTTCAAGACAATACAGTAAATATGTATGGATAGTAAAATAATAAACACAATAACAGGAATATACCACAATTTAAAATGAAAAACCACAAACAGAATAATGAGGGGTAAATTAAGAATAGTATAAAGCAGTATATGTTGTTTTATTTTATAGAACAACAGTTTATTAGCATTTTTTTGATACGACAGTAACATTTGCCATGGTTCATTCGTTTTGTAAAAATCAAATATCAACAGTCCTATCACAAACATAGCTACAGGAATACCAGCTACAAAAAAAGCAGTACATACCCCTAATGTCCAAATTGTAATCAGAAAAAAAAGATATTGTCTTACGCCTGCTTTCCATTCATACGTGCCGGATGGAATATATCGCTGCAAACAGGTATTGAATGTTTTTCTTCGGTTTTTTCGGTTTATTTTTACAAAGCCGATTCCCAGACAAAAAAGGACAAGACATACTGCTGGTAGCCACTGTCGGTTTAATAATAAGCAAGTAACAAAAGGGATTGACAATACAAAATATTCAATACTGCAAATGAATTTATCAAAATCCATATTGATGTGAAGGAAAATTTTGTCTGAACGTTTCGCATGAATAAAAGTGATTAAAAATGCCCAAATGCCGGAAAGGAGAGCGGCATGCTGCATTTGTTTTGATGCTTCATATATTGTTGCAAATACAAATAAAGACAAAACAACCAAAACGGCTGTGTAAAAAACACCTAATTGCACTACTGCTTGATGAGCTTGTTTCCTTCGGATTGATAAAATAGCGTATATGTCAAATACTAATACATTCATCTAAAATTCTTAAAGTTTACAAAAATAATCAATTGGTATTACAAATGCAATAATCAATTGGAGACTATTTTCTAAATAATAGCGCATAGTCTTCGTATAAATTGACATAAAATTCCAATACATACTGTAAATCGGTATCAACATCAAATGGACTATTTTCATTTGATATAATTTCGAAAATTGTATTCATTCCAGAAGCCATTTCCCATAAAAATTTCTCTTGATTTTTGATTTTTACTTTTTTTTCTGAAAAATTAATATAACTGTAGGCGTTGTCATTTTCATCATAGTTAATATCCCATAATCTTATTGGATAAATTGAATCTATGTCCTTTTGAATGTCATCTATATTCTTAATTATATTCTCATTTTCAAATAATGCATAATATCTTTGAAATGTAATAATACTGCTTAATGTTTTTGAAAATGAGGTAGTTTGTTCATATATTCTGCTTTTTTGCAGTTTAGTGAAAAAACTCATTCGTTTATCAATTACTTTTTTTGGTAATTTGAATATTGACTCTCTATAAAATGTGTTAAGTTCCTTTCCCATATCCGCATAGAGATTTTCAACTTCTGGCATACTAAGTTCTTTAGGTTTACATAACACATTATTATATCCCATAATTTTTTCATTTTCGAAATTTTCAACAAGCAATTCAATTTCATATTTATTCGGATTTTCACGAATAGGAGTTCCAACATAAGGCACTAAATAACCATATTTCAAATCAATATTAAAATTACTTATGACATGAAGTTCTTTTGCAAATTCTACTGTTTCTCGATATGTTTCCATTGTTTCGCCCGGATTACCTAAAATCATATGTCCGGATAATATTAAATCATCGTATGTGCCTACTTTTTGAGCGACTAATCTAACATCTTCTTTTGTGATTTTTTTATTTTGAATTTTTAAAATTTTTTCCGAGCCAGTCTCAATACCTATTTGTAAATTCCACAAACCGGCATCGTGCATTATGTCAATTAATTCTAAATTTTTAGATAAAATGTTAGCTCGTCCTTCAGCAAACCACTGAAAATTATATTTTTCCCTTAATTTTTTTATTCTTATACAAAATTCTTTAACTCTTTTGGGAGATGAAGTAAATGTACTATCAGCTATAACAACATGATTCAACTTCGTAACTTGAAGAAAATATTCTATATCTCCAATTACCAAATCAAGATTTCTTTCTCTGTAACTTCTCGTTAAAGATCCCTCTACGCAAAATATACAATTATACGGACACCCTCTACTTGTAATTATAGTATTATTCAAATCTTTAATTATTTTAAAAAAGATAGTCAAATCATCTTCACTTTTCTTTTTGGGTATATGCCAATATTTCATATCCCTTAAAATTGCAAACTGTGGAGTAGGTAAACTATTTAGATCAATATATCCAATATCATTTGTTTGAATAACATTTCCTTTCTGTTTATACGAAATACCTCCTATTAATTCTAAATTACCAATATGTCTAATAAAGTAATCCAGTAAAGAAATTAATTTATTATCGCCTTCATGCCTTACAATTACATCACAATTACATTCGTTGAGAATAAACCGATCGTTATAAGTCGCTTGTGGTCCTCCTAATATAATGGGGATATCTGGAAATTCTGTCTTTATCCTGTTTGTTATTAATTTAACGTATGGATAATTATCGGCAGTTGTTGTCATTCCAATGCTTTTAAACCGGATAGTTCGAAGTTCGTCAATTATTCCATCCACCGAATAGTCTTCCAAAAAAGTTATATTAAGTATTTTAAGGTTGGGTTGAAGCCTATGCTGGCTGTGGGTAGTGTTGGTGGGGTGGGTTTTATTGTTGAGGATTGGGTGGTTCTGCGGGATTTATAATTTCTTCGAGGCCTATGGTGGGTTCGTTGGGGCAGTTTTTGAGGACGTTTTGCATGGCTTGTTTTTCGGGTTGGGTTATCCAGAGGGTGTATTTGAATTTTACAGAGATTTGGCGGGCTATGTAGGTGCATTGGAAGAGGGGGTTGGGGGGGAGCCAGGAGGAGGCGTCTTGGTCGGATTTTTTGCCGTTGGTGGGGCCGTCTACTGCTAGGAGGTTTAGGGGGTCTTGGGAGAGGGCGTGGCGCTCGGTTTTTTCTAGGCGGTGGGCTCCTGTTGCCCAGGCGTTGGATAGGGCTATTACGTGGTCGATTTGGACTGCGCTGCTGGTACCGGTACCGCGTTGGAAGTTTATTGTTGTTCCGGTGTAGGGGTCGTGGAGGATGCCGGTTTGGACTGTGCAGCCTTCTAGGGTGGTTTCTACTAGGTCGCGCTGGAGGATTGTGTTGCGCATGTCGCAGCCGTTGATTGTTGCCCAGGATTTGTAGAAGTGGTCTTCGCGGTTGTATTTGATTTCTTTGTAGTGGTCGGAGACTTCTAGTTTTTCTAGGATTTTTGTTGCTAGGAGGTCGGGGTTTGTTGGGACGTTGGCTTGGGTTGGGATTGGTTGATAATTTGCGGGATTAAATATTAGCCAGGAAGCAAGGGCAACGATAGCAATGCTTACTATCGTTAGTCGTCGCTTGGTTGGTTTTGAAAGCTTTGGCATAGTATATATTATACTTGTTGGCTAGGCAGAAAATCGAAAAAGCGGGAGATACGGTTTTGTTAGGCACCGCGTGGCAAGCGCCCGTCGTTACGGGGCTTGCCCGCGTATCTCGTCGTTACTGCGATGCGCCTAACTAAACCGTATCTCCCGCTTTTTCGGTTTTCTGCTGAGTACAGTAGAACTCTAGTAGTTTTCGGCGCGGATTTCGAAGTAGGATTGGGGGTGGGAGCAGACTGGGCAGGTTTGGGGGGCTTTTTCGCCTATGTGGAGGTGTCCGCAGTTGCGGCATTTCCAGACTGCTAGTTTGTCGTC
>QMCE01000430.1_pt1 | contig 27105 bp, 26 predicted proteins | sample 1821851 | NCBI WGS metagenome assembly QMCE01 (sample SAMN09453174, study PRJNA476694) | Termite gut metagenome, whole genome shotgun sequencing project. | isolation source: worker | host: Odontotermes sp. | place: South Africa:Pretoria | collected 2016-01-28 | reverse complement strand
CGCGATATGGGCGGCAACCGCAAGGTCGATATCGACGGCAAGAGCTATACGCCGCAGGAGATCAGCGCGATGATCCTGCAAAAGCTCAAGAACGACGCCGAGGCCTATCTGGGCCAAACGGTCACGCAGGCTGTCATTACAGTCCCAGCCTATTTTTCCGACAGCCAGCGCCAGGCCACGAAGGACGCAGGGCGCATCGCGGGGCTGGAAGTTTTGCGCATAATCAACGAGCCGACGGCGGCCTCGCTCGCCTACGGCATGGATAAGGAGAACAGCCAGAAGATTCTCGTATTCGATCTGGGCGGCGGCACGTTCGACGTATCGATTCTGGAGATCGGCGACGGCGTGTTCGAGGTGCTGGCCACCAACGGCAACAACCGACTCGGCGGCGACGACTTTGACAATCGGATCGTAGATTTTATCGCCGAAACGTTCAAAAAGGACAACGGCATAGACCTGCGCAAGGACCGCATGGCGCTCCAGAGGGTGCAGGAGGCCGCCGAAAAGGCGAAGATCGAGCTTTCGAGCGTTATGACGACCAACGTCAACCTCCCGTTCATAACGGCGGACGCGAACGGCCCTAAGCATCTGGACGTAACGCTTACCCGCGCGAAGTTTACAGAGCTGATCTCCGACCTGCTGGATAAAACCAAGGTCTGCACGCGCCAGGCTATGCAGGACGCGGGGCTGAAGCCCGACGATATTTCAAGGGTTATCCTTGTGGGCGGTTCGACGCGCGTGCCCGCCGTACAGGACGCCGTCAAGATGGTCATCCCCAAGGAGCCGTTTAAGGGCATCAACCCCGACGAGTGCGTCGCGATTGGCGCGGCGATTCAGGCGGGCGTGCTGGGCGGCGAGGTGAAGGACATCCTCTTGCTCGACGTAACGCCGCTTTCGCTGGGCATAGAGACGCTCGGCGGCGTGTTCACGAAGCTCATAGAGCGCAACACGACCATCCCGACGAAGAAAAGCCAGATCTTCTCCACGGCGGCGGACGGCCAGACGAGCGTGGAAGTACACGTATTGCAGGGCGAGCGCGAGATGGCGCAATACAACAAGACCCTCGGCCGCTTCCAGCTCTCGGGCATCGCGCCCGCGCCGCGCGGTATGCCGCAGATCGAGGTTACGTTTGACATCGACGCCAACGGCATCGTACACGTTTCGGCGAAGGACCTCGGCACCGGCAACGAGCAGAAGGTTACGATTACGGCCAGCACGAACCTGAAGGAGGACGAGATCAAGCGCGCCGTTCAGGAGGCCGAGCGCTTCGCCGACGAGGACAAAAAGCGCAAGGAAGAGGTCGAGATTCGCAATCACGCCGACTCGCTCGTATACCAGACCGAGAAATCCGTCAAGGACTTCGGTGAAAAGCTCTCCGGCGAAGACAAGGAAAAGATTCAGAAGGAGCTCGACGCGCTGAAGAGCGCGATTGCCTCGAACAATAACGATCTGATCAAGGAATGCAGCGAGAAGCTCTCCGAGGTTTCGTACGAAATCTTCGGGCGCGTCTACCAGCAGGAGGCCGCGCAGCAGCAGGCCGCAGGCGCGGGCGCTTCCGGGACGCAGCCCGGCGAAGCGCCGGGCGAGGCGCAGCAAGCGCCGGGCGATGATAACGTCGTAGACGCGGACTATGAAGTGGTAGACGACGATAAAAAGTAACATAAATTAACCATACAACCCCACAAAGGGCCTTCTGGCCCTTTGTGGAGTTATGAATATCGAATTCCTGTAGGGGCGAACTGTGTTCGCCCGCATATGCGCATAGTGCTGTTATAACGCGGGCGAACACAGTTCGCCCCTACATCAATTATAAAACAATGAGGTTTAAAGAGTGGCAAAGCGCGATTACTACGAGGTCTTAGGCGTCCAGAAGGGCGCTTCGGACGCCGAAATAAAAAAGGCTTTCCGGCAAGCCGCGAAAACGCATCACCCCGATATGAATCAGGGCGACAAGGAGGCGGAGGCGCGCTTTAAGGAGGTCAACGAAGCGTACGAGGTGCTTTCCGATTCCGGCAAGCGCGCGCAATACGATCAATTCGGGCACGCCGCGTTCGACCCGGCTTCGGGCGGCGGCGCCGCCGGTTATGGCGGCTTTGGCGGATTCGGGGGTGGCGGCTTTGGCGGGTTTGAGGATATATTCGACGCGTTTTTCGGCGGCGGCTCCGCCCGGGGCTCAAGGCGCTCAGGCTCGGCGCGCGGCTCCGACTTGCGCTACAACATGACGATCACCTTTGAAGAGGCGGCGTTTGGCGTGAAGAAGGAGTTTAGCGTCGTACGCGAGGAGAATTGCGCGGAATGCGGCGGCTCCGGCGCAAAGAAGGGCACGGACGCCAAAACCTGCCCGACCTGCGGAGGCGCTGGGCAGGTTCGCTCCGTACAGAACACGGCGTTCGGGAGCTTCAGCTCAACGCGCCCGTGCGACGCCTGCCACGGCGAGGGCAAAATAATCGCCGACCCGTGCTCAGCCTGTCACGGCAAGGGCAGGATCAACCGCAGCCGCCGCATAAGCGTGAACATCCCGGCCGGCGTCGATTCCGATCAGGCTGTTACGCTAGCGGGCGAGGGCGAGGCCGGTAAGCGCGGCGGGCCTCCGGGTGATCTATACGTTTATATCACCGTAAAGCCGCATAAGCTGTTTAAAAGAAGAAACGAAAATCTGTATCTCGATATGGTCGTCCCGTTCACGACGGCGGCGCTCGGCGGTGAAATAGTCGTGCCGACGCTTAAGGCGCCTGTGAAATATAACGTGCCCGAGGGAACGCAGCCGGGGACGATATTCCGCTTGCGCGACCAGGGCATCGCGCGTGTTCGCGGCTCCGGGCGCGGCGATTTGTTCGTAAAAGCCGTCGTGGAGGTGCCGAAAAAGCTTTCAGAAAGGCAAAAGGAGCTTCTGCGCGAATTGGATGAAACGCTGACAGGCGAGTCGAGAACCGAGCAGCAGGAACCGCAGAAAAAGAGCTTCGTCGATAAGGTCAAGGACGCGTTCAGCGGCTGAAAATATTTTGACTTTATTGGAAACGCATGTTATCATTTCATAGTGTAATATAGTTCATTGTGTAACGCTATGATAGATAGGAGCGGAGCGGTGAATAATGAAGAGAAGATCCTTTCGCTATTGGAAGGGATGAGTGTTCGCCTCGAAAACCTAGAGGCTGGTCAAAAAAGGCTCGAGGCGGGCCAAAATAGCTTGGAAGCAAGATATATAAACCTAGAGGCTGGCCAGAAGAGCTTGGAGGCTGGCCAGAAGAGCTTGGAGGCTGGCCAGAAGAGCCTAGAGGATGGCCAGAAGAGCCTAGAGGCTGGCCAGAAGAGCCTAGAGGCTGGCCAAAAGGGCTTAGAAGCCCGAATAGGCAGGCTGGAAACCGATGTATCCCAAATTAAAAACGATATTGCGGTCTTAAAGGACGATGTGTCGGTCTTAAAGAACGATGTTACGGTCTTGAAGGACGATGTTGCAGGCATAAAAGAAGATTCGGAAATGACTCGCGTGGGCGTGAATATTCTGCTGGATTGGGCTGATCGCGCGCAGGATGTCACTAAGATCAAATTGATGCCTAAAGTTGGCGAGCGCTAAGATTATTGATTATTTTGTGTAAGAATTCTCTTTTTTCGCGATAGTGAATTTGAAGGCAGCGCCTTTACCCTCCTCGCTTTCTACCGAGATTCGTCCGCCCATGAGGCGGATGATTTCTTTTGCGATGGATAGGCCAAGACCGGTGCCTGGTTCGCCGTGCGCTTTGTCGGCTTTATAGAAACGATCGAATACGCTTGGCAGATCCTCTTTCGATATGCCTACACCCGAATCCTTGACCATAAGCTCGATATCGCCGCCTAAATCACGGACACACAGCTCGATTTTGCCGCCTTCGGGCGTGAATTTGAGCGCGTTATCGAATAGAATTACGAGCACCTGCTCGACACGGTCGGCATTGGAGTCGGCGTAGAGCGGCGCGTCGGGCAATTCCGCCGTGAACTCGATGCCAAGCTGTTCTGCGCGGTTGGAATAGGTGAAGATGAAGCTCTGAATCAAGTCTACGATGTCGAACTTCTTGCGTTCGACCAGAACGCCTCCGCTTTGCAGGCGCGACAGCTCCAATAAATCGTCGATCAGGCGCGAGAGGCGCAGCGTTTCCCTATAGATAATCTGATAATAATGGCTGCGATCCTGCTCGGTCTTGACGAGTCCGTCGTTCAGCGGCTCGATGAGGCCGCGCAGGGCGGTCAGCGGCGTGCGCAGCTCGTGCGACACGTTCGCTACATAGTCGCGCCGCGTCTGTTCCAAACGCTCGGACTCGGTGATATCGCGCAGCAGCGCGACGGCGCCTTCCACGCGCCCCTCGGTTTCGAGCGTCGAGATGCTTACGAGGAAGATGCGCGAACCCAGCGCGATGTTGAACGCGTGGTATGGGATTTGTGCTGAAAGGGCCTGTCTAAAGCCCTCCATGACAGGCGCGAAATCGCTATTTATGATAAGCAGCTCGTCCAGGGGCGCGTCCTCCGGCAAGCTGAAAAAGCGCATCAGCGCCGGATTGGCGTGCGTGAGGAAGCCCTCGGAGTCCACCGCCGCCATGCCCTCGGAAAGTCCGTCAACAAGCCGCATCAGGCGGTTGCGCTCCAAAACGAGCTCGGAGATCGTACGGGAAAGCTCAAAAGCGAGATAGTTCAGCGAATGCGCAAGCTCGCCGACCTCGCCATTTAAATATTCGTTGGCCTGGATGGTAAAGTCGCCGGAGGCCATCGTCAGCGCGACGTCGCGCATATTCTTCAGCGGGCGGATCAGGCGCATCGACGCCACGCACGCGACGGGGATCATCAGGCACAGCACGGCGAACATCGAGAAGAAGAGCGCGGCGTTCAGGCTTTGCAGCGCGGCGTTGACCTCGAGCATGGGCCGGAAGAGGAAAACCGCGCCGATTTGGGTTTCGCCCTCGTAAACCGGCCGCCCCACCATGAGCAGATTGACGCTGGAATCGGGCAAAACGCCCGCGAAGGCGACGCGCTCACCGCTCATGACCTTTTCGATCTGCGCGTCGAGAGAGCCGAGCGACGTTATGTTGATTCCGCTGGGGCTGTCGAACTGTGTTTCAGCCTCCACGGCGTAGCCGTTGCCCTCCATGCGCAGGCAAAGGATCGAAGCGCCCCATTGCCGCGTCGCGTCGATCAGCTGCGCGAAGACCATCGGCGGCAGCCAGCCGTATAAGTAATCCTGGAATATGGAGGAGAGGTATTCGGCCTTTGGCTCGAGGTCTGCGACGCTGCGCTGCGCGAAGATGGTCTGCGCGCCCACGGTAAAGACGAGGGCGATTAAGGCGGCGCTGAGCATCAGCGTCGCGAGGATTACCAGAAGCATCCGGCGCAGGAACGTACTTTTGAACACTTAGGCTCCCTTATAGTACAGCAATGGGTATCACAGATCGACCTCGAACTTGTAGCCGACGCCGTAGACGGTTTTGACCGCCCAATTCTGTCCTTCGTCGGGCAGCTTCTGGCGGATGCGCTTTATGTGGGTATCGACCGTGCGCGTGTCGCCGAAATAGTCGTATCCCCAGACGCGCGAGAGAATCTGCTCGCGGTCGAAAACCTGCCCCGGCCGCGAGGCGAGCAGATGCAGAATCTCGACCTCCTTTGGCGTGCAGGGGACGGCCTCGCCGTTGAGACGTATCTGATAATGATCGAGGTTGATCTCGAGATTGTCGAATTTGAGCGTATTGGAGTGCTCCTGCGCGGATTCGTTCATGCGCCGCAGGATCGCCTTTATACGCGCGATGATCTCGCGGGGGGAGAAGGGCTTGACGATATAATCGTCCGCGCCGAGCTCGAGCCCGAGGATGCGGTCGATCTCCTCGCCCTTCGCCGTCAGGACGATGACGGGTATGCCGCTGGACTTGCGCAGCTCGCGCAGCACCTCCATGCCCGTGAGCTTGGGCATCATCTGATCGAGGATCATCAGGTCGTGCTGCCCGGAAAGCGCCTGGGCCAACGCGTCCTCGCCGTTGAAGGCGGAGGTGTATTTGAAACCGTCCGCCTCCAGATAGAGCCGAAGCGATTCGTGGACGTTCTTGTCATCGTCGCAGATGAGGATGCTGGGCGTTTTCATTCAATCCCTCCAAATTCGCGCCATAGGTAACTTTACGCGTATGGGCGCGTGCTTTTGTAAGGATTATACACCTTTGGGCGGGTTTATAAAAGGCAGGGAGTGTGGATTTATTGTGGCGATTGTGTGGAGGGGAACCGGCTTATAGCTGGCTCTCGAAATCCATTGTGCCATGAAATACGTGATGAATCTCCACTTGCTTTTTTGATTCGTTCACGACATAAAAAAGCAAATAATCCTCAACAACCATACGCCTGAATTCTGTATGGCGTTCATAAGCTTCGTACATATAGGGATGCTCTTGGACATGATCGATATTATCCTTGATTTTTCCAAATATGCGTTTATAAGCTGTTTCGGAAAATTTATCAAGGTGTTTTTTCGCCATTTCGCGGTCATGCCGACCAGTCGAAAGCCAAATAGCCCGATATTTCATGAATCCAGCCCAGCTTCCGCCCAAAACGTATCGTTGTCAATCCATTCGGTGTTGGGGTCTGCCGCGAGTTTTAAGGATTCATCGAGCTTTTGATCGATGAAGCGCAAATGCCTTAATTGCTTCAAACGCTTCATATCGTCCAAGACGTCTTCGAAGTTGCTTTCGTCAACCCCGACTGTAATGCCGATGGGCTTGCCGTTGTTGGTGATGATTATTTTGCCATCGTCGTTTAGGATGTTTTTGATGCTGCTGCCCTGCTGTTGGAGTTCGCGGATTGAGAAAAATTTTGTTTGCGCCAATGGTTTCACCCCCAAAAGAGATTTTTAGCTCTTTGTTATAAGGTTAGTATAACCAAAATGCTAGCAAAATGTCAACGTATCGTTGGCAATTCGTCGTTGATTTATGAAGATAGAAAAAGGCCGCCGCTTTTTTACGCGACAGCCCTCTGATCAAAAGGACTTACCTAAAACTCAACAACATCATACCCCAAATAATTACCAAGCGCCTCCCGGACGGCCTCGTCCACATGTTCAAGCGCAAGGCTCACATGATGCCTGAAGCCATTGTTGCATACGCCTTTCATCAGCTTCTGCAAGCCCTCGATGCGCGCGACGCCTCCCAGCCCAAAGAACGCTTCCTCGATCGCGTCTTCAGTAATCACGCCCTCGCCGGTATAGAACGAGAAAATACCGTCCTCGGTCTTGGCGGAGAGATATGTCATCGGCCCCGGCTTTACACGGCCCTGGTTACAGCCCCAGCCGATCCCGCCTTCGTTCTCGCGGCCCTTGTCGAACATCTTGTGGGAGATGACGGTCCCACGCTCAACCATGCACTCGGGCGCGACCTGCCCGCAGTGGAAGAGTATGCACTTATCGGGATCGTCGCCGTAGTTGTTGTTCCAATCCATGCACATAGGCGGCGCTTCGGCGGCCTCCTGCAATATCGCCATAGCGATGGCGTTGCATACGTCCAGCTCGCAGGAAACGGGCAGGCCGTCCCTGGTCAAAAGTCCGATTACGCTGCAGGGCGCGATTCTGAACTCGGCTTGCAGCTCGTTCCAGCACCTCAGGGCGATGGCGTCCAGATAGTAATCCTTCGCGATCTGTTTAAGCGCGATATACAGCGCGGCGCTCGCGTCCTGCTGCTCCGGCGGCATTTTGGAGTTATCCCCGCTCTCGGCGGCGATTTTCGCCCTGGCCTCCTTAAACTCCGCCGAGCCTTTGTCTACGCCGTGCATGAGCGCAAAGAGCTGAGTCATATCCAGCGTCTCCACGTTTATGTAGTAGCGGGCGAGCGCGATTTCGTCGAAGCGGATTGTCTTGAACACCGTGGTGCGCGCGCCGATAGCCCCGATGTTGAAGCGGCGCAGCCGTTTGACGATACGGCATACCGCGCCGAACTTCTTCAGCGTGGCGGCAAAGGCGCTGCTTGACGGATGCTCGACATGGTTTCCAAATATCGTAAAGGGTATACCCATCTGCCTGAACACGTCGGCGATGGAAAGCTTGCCGCAAAATGCGTCGCGGCGGTTATTGAAGTCCATCTTGCCGATCTCGTCGGGATAGGCTTGCAGCAGGATGGGGACGTTCGCGTCGCGCAGGGCCACGCTCGCGCCGTTCTCGTCTCCGAAATTCGGGAGGCTTAGTATTACTCCGTCATAGCAGCCCTCGTTCTTTTTCAGAAAATCGGCGTAAAGCTTGCCCTCGGCCATAGTTTCCACCGCGCCAAAACGGGTAAGCGCGGGATCCATCTCGATATAGGAATGCCCGGCCTTTTCCACAGCTGCGCGCAGCTCGGTGCGGGCGGAATCGATCAGCTCGCCGGGGAAAAATCCACGGTTGCCGTAGAAAAGCGCGTAAGTAAGTTTTTTCATTGCTCAGCTCCTTAAAGATTTGACGGTATAATAGCAATATTCCACATAAAGAATAGGAGGCAGGAGACACGTCTCCCGCCCCCATAGACGTTTGCGTTACTTCTTTAGTCTATCGAGGAAGCTCTGGGCGTTGTCGGGCAGGCAGACTTCGCCGCCGACCTTGATCCACTCTTCGATGCTGCCGCCGTCCAGGAAGGTCTTTACGGCGCGCACGGATTCTGAGCCCTGGCCTGGCAGATCCTGGTTCAGCGTGGCGGAAATCTGGCCGTCCAACACGGCTTGCAGGCCCTCGGGAGCGCCGTCAAAGCCGGAGATGAGCATCTCTTCCTGGCGGCCCGCCGCTACGATGGCGTTGTAGCTGCCGATCGCCATCTCGTCGTTGAGAGCGATGACCAGGTCGATATCCGAGTGCTTGACGAGGAAGTTCTCCATGATGGTCTGAGCTTCGGAGCGGCTGAACCTGGCCTCCTGGCTGTCGAGCAGGTTCACGCGGCTGTCCTCGGCGATAGCGCGCTCGATGCCCGCGATGCGGTCGAGCGTGGTCTGGCCTGAGCGGTTGCCGTCCATAATGATGAGGTTGATCGGGTCGGCACCTTCGAACTGGCTGAACATGTACGAGGCGATATCGTAGCCGCCCTGCTCGTTTTCGACGCCGACGAACGTCTCAACGTCTGTGGGATTATTCACGAACGCGCGGGTGTTGGCGGTGAAAACGGGGATACCGGCGTCCATAGCCTTTTCGATGGCCGGAACGATGCCCGCCGAGTCAACCGGCGCGATGATGATGGCGTCCACGCCCTTTTCAATGGCGTCTTCCATCGCCCTGTACTGCTCGTCGGCGTCCTGCGTCTCAAGGGGCGACGTTTCCGTCACGTTGACGCCGATTTCCTGGCCGGTCGCGATGGCGGACGCGGCGAGATAACGCCAGCCTGCCGAGGTGTTGTCCTTGAGGATCAGGGTTATTTCGTATGGCGCGGCGGGTGCGGGCGCGGGCTCGGCAGGAGCGGCAGGAGCCGCAGGTTCAGCTGGAGCAGCTGGTGCGGGAGCGGCGGGCGCAGGCGCGGCGGGCGCGGGAGCGGCAGGCTCGGCGGCGGGCGCAGCCGGCGCGGGGGCGGCAGGAGCGGCGCAGGCTGCAACGCTGAGCGCGAGCGCCAAGGCTAGTACAACGGTAAGAATTTTCTTCATGTGTAAATCCTCCTTTTTTTATATCATCAGCCGGCTTACGCTGGCAAATGAACAGTATTACAGCTTCTTTCGGGCGGTGTTGCGGTCGATCAGCACGGCCAGTATTATAATAGCGCCGGTCGCGCCCATCTGCCAGTTCGAATCGATGCCCAGCATCGTCATGCCGTTGGTGACGAAGGTGAGTATGAGCGCGCCGATTATGATACCGAATACGTTGCCGCGCCCGCCCTTGAACGAGATGCCGCCGATGGCTGCGGCAGCTATGGCGTTTTGGGCGAAATCCGCGCCGATGGTGGGCTCCGCCGCGTTTAAGCGCGAGATGTACGTGATACCGGCCAGCCCCGTGATAAGCCCCGCAAGCATGTAGGTCATCATCAGCGTCAGCTTGACGTCTATGCCCGAGTAGTTGGCCGTTTCACGGTTGCTGCCCACCGCCATTATCTTGCGGCCCATCGTGGTTTTAGAGAGCAGAAACCCGATTATAATCAGCAATACCGTGGCAATCAGCACGGGAACGGGGACGTTGCCGAAGAATACGTACCCGCCGCCGATAAACTGGAATTCCGGCGTAAAGTTGGAGAACACCGCGCCGTTGGTGATCAGATACGCAAGACCGCGCGTAATCTGCTGCACGCCATAGGTCGCGAGGAAGGGGACGAGCCCCAGGTAGGCCACGCAGAATCCGTTCATCAGGCCTATCACTCCGCTGCATACCAGTATGCCTATAATGCCCAGCGCCATTTCCCCGGGCGTACGCCCTGTCTGGAACATGGGTCCGAAGAGCACCGTGGTCAGCGCGATGCTGGCTCCAACGGAGAGATCGATGCCTCCCACCATCATGCACATGGCGATCCCGGTGGCTATGATGAGGTTGAGCGAGGCGACGCGCAGCACGTTGAGCAGATTGTTCAGCTGCCCGAACGTGGGCGAGATGCTAAGCAGCGCGATAAACAACACCAGCACCGCGATAAAGCGGGAAAGGCTGTCCGAGTGTCTTTTAATCAGCGGCATGAGTTTTTCCATGTCTCAGATCCCCTTTCTGCGGGTTCGGGCGGCGTCAATCGCTACGATAACAATGAGCACCAGCCCGATGGTAACCATCTGCACGGAGTTGGACATGCCTATGATATTAAACCCGTTCTTCATTGCGGTGATGATAAACGCGCCGATCAGCGTGCGCAGCGGCGTGCTGCGCCCGCCCGACATCGAAGCGCCTCCGACGACGGCGGCGGCAATGCCGTCAAACTCAAGCCCCAGCCCGTTTTGGGCGCTGGCCGAGGTGAGGCGCGAGGAGAGGATGAGGCCAGCGTACGCCGCGATCAGGCCGTTGAATAGGAATACCATAAAGCGCTTGCGGTCTACGTTTATGCCCGAGAGCACCGCCGCCTCGTTGTTGCCGCCGATGGCGTATACATACGTGCCGAACCGTGTGCGGCGCATAACCAGCGTAAATACGGCATACAGCGCGATCAGTATGAGCATACTCACCGGCAGCAGCCCGATGCTGCGGCCGTCGATCTGGGTGGTGACCAGGGAACCGCCGCCTATAACGCCGAACACCTCGTCGTTTATCCTGATCGTCGAGCCGCCGGCCAGTATGCGGGATATCGTTTCCCCTATCTTGAACATGCCCAGCGTCACGATAAAGGAGGGGATGTTGGTCTTTGAAAGTATCAGCCCGTTCAGCGAACCCAGCAGCGCGCCCAGCGCGAGCGCCGCCAGCGCCGCTATGAGCAGCAGCGTAGTGGGATTATTCTCCCTTAGTCCTTGAATGAAAGCCGATTCCAGCGTGAAAATCCTGGCGGCCAGCATACCGCTGCATGAGACGATGCCGCCCAACGACAGATCAACGCCTGTAGAGCATATGGCCATGAACGACGCCAGCGCCACGATGCCTACTCCAGAGGCGCACTGCACGATTACGTTCATGAGGTTTGAAACGGTCAGATACCTGTCGCTTATCAGCGCGAACAGCACTACCATAGCGATGAGCAGCAGCAGCGGCAGGGGAATGGATATATGCGCGGCCCTCTTGCGCAGCGCGCCTATTTTCTCATTCATTCGGCAATACCTCCCGTCGCGTAGGCGATGACCTCTTCCTGGGTGGTGTCCGCCCCGATAAGCTCCTTGACGAGACGCCCCTCCCGCATCACGTAAATACGGTCGGACAGGGCCAAGACCTCGGGCAGGTCGGAGGATATCATCAGCACGCCCACGCCGCTCGCGGCAAGGTCGTTTATCATGTTGTGTATTTCCGCCTTCGCGCCCACGTCGATACCGCGCGTGGGTTCGTCAAAGACCAGAAACTCGCTGTTGGTGCACAGCCACTTGGCGAGCACCACCTTTTGCTGCGTGCCGCCGCTGAGCGCCGCGACGTCGCGGACGACGTCGGGCGTGGCCATGCGCAGCTTTTCCTTATAATCCAGCGCCAGCGCGGTTTCCTTCTTCTTGGCTACCAGCCCGGTGGGGAACACGATATCCAGCGCCGCGTGGGTTATATTGACCTTTATGGGCAGGTTCAGCGCCAAGCCGTACTGCTTGCGGTTTTCGGAGATGAAGCCCATCTTGCGTTTGATGCAGCGCCTGGGCAGCGAGCGCGGCATGGGCGCGCCGTTCAGCTCCAGCGTCCCGGACTCGCGCTTCGTAATACCGAACACCGCCTGCGCGAGCTCGGTCCTGCCGCTGCCCACCAGCCCCGCCAGCCCGACGATTTCGCCGTGCTTAACGTTGATATTGACATCCTTGAGCAGCTTCCAGTTCAGGCCCTCCACCTTCAGGGCGTAGGTGTCGCGGCTGGTATCCGTTTCCCGTACGCGGGCCTGATGTATCTCGCGGCCTACCATCTGCTTGATGAGCTCGTCCAGCGTTACCTCGCCCACGGCGTGCGTCGCGACGGTCTTGCCGTCCCTTAGCACCGTGATCCGATTGCCTATCACCGAAAGCTCCTGTAGCCGGTGGGAGATATAGATGATGGAAACCCCGCGCTCCTGAAGGCTGCGGATGGTCTCGAAGAGGGTGGTGATCTCCTTTTCGCTCAGCGTCGCCGTAGGCTCGTCCATGATCAGTATATCGCTGTTCGTGGACAGCGCCTTCGCCACCTCGATCAGCTGCTGATGCGCTACGCCCAGCCTGCCCACAGGCTCGTCGGGGCTGATATCCACCTTCAAGAAGCTTAAAATCTCGGCCGAAGCCCGCCGGAGCTCCGCCCTGTCGATGAACCCCGCCTTCGTCCGGGGCTCCCGCCCCAGGAATATGTTCTGGGCTACCGACAGGTTGGGCACGAGGTTATACTCCTGAAATATGATGGCGATACCCTTGTCCTGCGCATTGCGGGTATTCTGGAAGGTTACCTCCTCATCCCGCAGGTAGATCTTGCCCGCCTCGGGATGATAGACGCCGGTCAGCACCTTCATAAGCGTGGATTTGCCCGCCCCGTTTTCGCCCAACAGCACGTGTACCTCACCCCCTAGCAAATCAAAGGTGACGTCATCGAGCGCTTTTACGCCGGGAAATACCTTGGAGATGCCTTCGACTCTAAGGATCGTCTCTCCTTGCATGTGTTTTCCTCCTCCGCGAACGCGCTTTAGGGTTCAAGCTCCATGATGCCGGGCCTGAGCACTTCCTTGCCGTTGATCGTCCCCTTCAGTTTCGGGAAGTACACCGGGTATGTGGCGTAGATCGGGCCGTCCTCGGTGATTATGGCGGCGTCCTCCGTCTTTGTGCCGGTGATGGAGGGATTATAGCCGTACACCTGGTTAAGCTTAACAACGCCGTGGCTGTGATCGGTTATCAGGTAGAACCCGTTGGTATAGCTCTGCGGGCCGCCCTGATGGTGCACTTTCCACATGTCGGGGCATCCCGCCTCGGCATACAGCTGCTTGCATAGATTAAGAATCTCAATATCGTCGATGCCGGGCTTCGTAAGCTCTACGGCTTTGTCCTCGATTTCGGCCGTCTTGCGATATTGCTCCTGCAATTCCTCGGGGATGGGGCCAAAGTGAACCATACGCGTTATCTTGGTGACCAGCCCCTTGTAGCGGGCGTTGCAGCTGATCATCAGCAGCTTCTCCACCGGCTTCGCCGTGGGGATGGGATGGCGGTACTTATAGATGCGCTCATCTGAAGCGACGAGCAGCAGCACGGGCTCTAGTCCCTTTTCCCACATCTTCGCGCCCAGCCGGCCCGCGATGGCGATCTCGGTATCGCCCGGGCGGATGGTGAGCATGTAGCTCTCTATAACCTCGCTGAACACCTCGCCCATGTGGAGGTAGCGGGCTATCTCGTTGTCGCAGAGCACCTTTTCGTTTTCAAGGATGATGGGATTCGCGTCGTACTGGCCCGCTCCCGGCATGTCGCTGAGAACCTTGCCGTCTCCCACGAGCTCTTTGATGATTTCGGGGGTTTTGTTTTCGAACCAGAACATCGTTTTGGCCTCAAATCCGAGCTGATCCAAATATTCCTCGTCGATCATGCGCTGGGCCTCGATGTTGTTGCAGATATAGTAGCGGCCCGTCATAGTGATAAGTATGGTGCAGATGCCGCCCTCGGCGTAGCGCGTGACGATGTTGTCAGCCCCCGCCGTTATCCACGCGAAATGGTTGGATTTGTTGATTAGAATGGCGTCGTAGCCCGCGTCCTTGATGGAAGCGCGCAGCCTTGCGACCTTATCCTCGATCTCGGCGAGACGGGTGGGTATGGAGTTGTCTTCAACGTACTTTTTCATAATTTCGCTCCTGTTTAATTAAATATCTTTCAATAATTTAAGGGTTTCGCGGGCTATTGCGTCGTGCTCGCCCACGGGCTCGAATTCAAATCCGACGCCCCCGGAATAGCCCGACGCCTTAAGCGCCTTCAGTATGTTGACGTAGTTCAGCTCGCCGGTGCCCGGCTGATGCCGCCCCGGAACGTCGGCGATGTGGAAGTAGCCGAAGTATTCGGCGTATTTCTTTATAGTACAGATGATATCGCCCTCCATAATCTGCATATGGTAGGCGTCGTACAGCAGCCGCACATTCGGGCTGTCCACCGCTTTGATTATCTCGACGCCGGCCTTCGTATCGTGCAGGGAGTAGCCAGGGTGATCCACCGCGGTATTGAGCGGCTCGATTACCAGCGTGACACCCGCGTCCTTCGCTATCGGCGCGAGCGATTGCAATACGTCTATGGTGCTCTCCTTCATCTCATCGGGGGAGATGGGCCGGGAGTGAGGCTTTACGGACCTGTCCTCCTGCATAATGTCGGACATGCAGAACAGCGTGGAGACGCCCAGCTCCTTTGCGATACCGATGGATTTTTTTACACCCTCAATGTAGATTTCTTTATCCGCCGAGTCCACCATCACGCCGTCCAAGCTGGCTTGGAACGTGGCGGGGGTTATACCGGACTTGCCCGCTGCCGCCTTTATCGCGGCGATGTCCTTGTCCTGCCAGGTCCAAAACTCAAAGGCGTCGAAGCCGGCTTGCGCCGCGGCCTCGATGCGCGCGGTAAACGGCAGGTGCGTATAGATCATTTCGATGCAGCATGAGAATTTCATAACACAACCCCTTTCCTCTTTCACAGCGAAATAAAAAACTTTTACTAAATCTGGATAATCGTTTTCAGCTTGTCCGCCACCTTAGGATCATTCATCAAGAGCAGGGCTTCCTCCAGCCTTTCTAGCGGGAAGGTATGAGTGATCAAGCCAGATAGCTCCACCTTGCCCGCCGCCATCGCCTTTTGCGCCATAGGGAAGGTGCCCGGCGCCTGCCAGCTCACATGCAGGGTCTTGTCGTTCATCATGGTATCCAGCAGCGGAACCTCCAGCACCATATCGTCGCCCGGCATTCCGAAGAACACGACGACGGACTTCTTGCCCGAAATCGTCAGGCCGCTTTGCAGCGCGGATTTTGCGCCGGTGGCGATTATCACCCTGTTTGCCATCTTTCCGCCCGTTAGTTCGGAGACGGACGCCGCTAGGTCCGCCGTATAGTAGGGCGAAGCCTTATCCGCCGTATTGAACACGTAGTCCGCGCCCAGCGACTTAGCCTTTTCCAGCCCGTAATCCAGCACGCCGGCCACGAGAATTGGGGAAGCGCCCAGCGCGCGCGCCAGCTGCAGCTGCATCAGCCCGATCGAGCCCGGCCCGATGATTACGGTAAAATCGCCCAGCCGCACGTCCAGCTTTTTTATTCCGTAGCAGGCGCAGGCGAGCGGCTCGCACATGGAGGCCTCTTCAAAGCTGACGCCATCGGGGATTTTCATGACGTGTGTGTATCGGATCACGGTATACTCCGCGAACCCGCCGTCCGCGCTGACTCCCGAGGTTACCTTGTTTTCGCACAGGTTATGGTTGCCCTCTGCGCATTGCTCACAGACGTTGCATTGCTGCACGGGGACGCCCAGCACGCGCTCGCCGAGGGCGAAAAGCCCTGAAGCCGCCGCAGCCGAGCCCATTCCAGCAATCTCGCCCGCGAACTCGTGACCCAATACCGTCGGGCCTTCGCCGCTTTCGGTTTCGACGGCGGCCTTTCCAAAATAGTAGTTGATGTCCGAGCCGCACACTCCGCAGGCCCGCACCCGCACCAGCACCTCGTCATCCGCGGGTATGGGCATGGGGCGCTCTTCAAGCCGCATCTCGCCGGGACGATAAAACACCTGGGCCTTCATCGTTTCCTTCATACACTCTCCCCCCTAAAAGTTGCCTAATATCTCGCTGAAGCGTACTCAGCAGCGCGCCTTGCCGCCGCTTTATTCCGCCGCCCGTACGTAGCTTAATACGTCCTTGACAGACTTCTCGTTGTCGTATGTGGGCCAGTATTCAAAGCCGAAATACTTATCGTAGCCCGCGTCCTCCGCCGCCTTTATCACGGCGGGATAGTTGATCTCGCAATTGTGCAGCTCGTGACGCCCCGGCACGCCGGCACTGTGGAAATGCCCGATAAACTCGATGTTATCCCTGATGCTGTTTATGAGGTTGCCCTCCATAAGCTGCATATGGTAGCAGTCGTAGAGCACCCTTATCGCCGGATCGTCAATCGCCTTCACGATTTCAAACGCGACATAGGAGGAGTCGAGGTAATACCCCTTGTGATCGTAGAGCGAGTTTAGCGCCTCCAGGACGACGACGGCGTCGTGCTTATGACATAGCTCAGCCACGCGTTTAAGGTTCTCTATCAGCAGATTCTTTTGGCTGTCCTGCTTACACATAACATCCCCGGAGAGGCCGATAAAGGTGGAGCAATTCACATCCTTGCCCATACGGATGGTCTCCTCCACGGTTTTCAGCACGGTTTTGCTCGTGTTGGCCAAGCGGTACGTCCAGCTCTTCCAGATGCTTATCGCCGCCACAGGCATATTTAGCCTCGCGGCTTCTATTCCAATCGCAACGGGGTCATGCTCGGAAGGATCCCACAGCTCGATGGCGTCAACACCGCAGTCCTTCGCGATCTTAATGCGGTCGGTAAACGGAACATCCTCAAATATCGGCTCAAGGCATAACGAAAACTTCATAATAAATAAACAATCCTTCCGTTAAAATATAGTATTATACTCAATTCAGAATCGATAAACCGTTTTAATTAGCGCCTGCGCTAAGTGTCAAATCTCATTCGCCATTTTATGATGCGTCTCATATTATCATACTTATATTTCGCGTGTCAAATATAATGACACGCTGGCGCGTTCCGTTCTTTCGACCTGGCGGCGCCCAATCGTTGAGCGGCAATTACTAAAGCGTTTTAACAATGATTGATTTGCCGCCGTGCTTATGCTATTGTAAAAAAAGAAACGGGTATCGCTGGCACATGAAAGGAACGGTTATCTATGCGGGCGACTATAAAGGACGTAGCCAAGCGGGCGGGGGTGTCTCCGGCCACGGTGTCGCTTGTTTTGAATAAGCGCACGGTTTCCATATCCTCAGAAACGCGCCAAGCCGTGGAGGAGGCCGCCGAGAGCCTGGATTACCGCCCAAATCAGCTTGCCGTGAGCTTGGTTAAGAAAAAGACCAACCTCATCGGGCTGCTAATCCCCGATAACAACAACTATTTCCACGCTGCGTATTCGACGCAGGTCGAGCAGGCTGTCAACCGCTGCGGCTACAACCTGATACTTGGCATCACCAACGAAAGCGCCGACAAGGTAATACACTATGTTAACGATTTTACGGATTATGGGGTGGCGGGCATCATATTGGCCCAATCGGTATTCGATAACGAGGAGGATAACAAGCGGTGCGCCGAGCTTATAGGCAAGATACGGGTGCCTTTGATATTGACGGACAGGGTGATGGAGGGCAGGGGTCTTTCGTTGAATATGGTGGTGCACGATGACGAGAAGGGCGGCTATCTTGCCGCCAAGCACTTGCTCGATTTGGGTCATACCCGTATTGGCATCGTATCGGGCCAGAGATACCTCAAGAACACAATTGACAGAATCACCGGCATTATGAAAGCGTATAAGGAGTCGAACGCCGAGTTCGATCCCGACCTTATATACGAGGGCAACTACCAGCTGTTCAGCGGGCAGGACGCGCTTCCGTATCTGTTGGGTCAGGGCGTAACGGCGATTTTCGCATTTAACGATATGATGGCAGCCGGCGTCTACAAGCAATGCCGCAACTATCATATCCGCATTCCAGAAGATCTTTCCGTGGTGGGATATGATGATATTCTGGTATCGGATCTGGTGGACCCTCCGCTTACCACGGTGGAATATCCCTACGAACAGATGGCTCAGGCCGTAGTGAACCGTCTGGTCGGACTGATGGAGGACGAGAACGGAAGCTCCGCGCCCACGCGTGATTTGTTTTCGCCCAAGCTAAAGGTCAAGGGCAGTACCCGGGCGCGGATCATCCAATAGCCCGCATGATCTCCCGGGCGGTGTGCTCAGCGTCGTCCGACACGGCGACGGCGCAATCGCTCCACGCCTCGTATAGTGGAAGCCGTTTTTCCGCCAGCGCAGCGACCCCCACGCCCGTGGAAAGGGGACGCCCGTCCGTTTTAAGCTCGGCCAAGTCACGCCGCAGATAGACGATCAGGCTGTTCTGCCGCAATAGGTCTAGGTTCTCCTCTCTCGTTACTATGCCGCCCCCCGTGGCGATTACGAGGCCGCTCTTCTTGGCCTCATCGCCGAGCACGCGCGTTTCCAGCTTGCGGAACGCCTCTTCGCCTCCACTGGCGAACAGCTCCGGGATGCTCATGCCCGCCGCCGCTTCGACAAGCGCGTCGATATCCGCAAAAGGCCGGTTAAGCATTTCGGCGAGGCGGCGGCCAGCCGTGCTCTTCCCGCAGCCGGGCATTCCTATCAGCGCGATGTTGCGCGTTTTTTTTGTTAGCTCGCCGCAAATCGTAGCCGCCAGCTCCTCGCGCGCGGGACAGTTGAGAAAGATACGGCTCGCGGCCTCGGCTTGGGCGGCGAGCATCGTCAGCCCGCCGATGCAAGGTATATTAAGGCGCTCTGCTTCCAGCAGCAGGTTAGTTTTATGCGGATTGTAGATTAAGTCCGCGACGCCCGAAAGACCCGTAAAGCCCGCAAGGGGCAGGGGAGAGCCGCCGTTATTCGGGAACATCCCCACGGGCGTGGTATTCACGATGATTTCAGCGTCATAATGCCGTGAGATATTTTCATAATTGTGCTCACCGCGACGGGAGATCGTCACGATCTCCTTCGCATTAAGGCCGCGAAGCGCCGCCCGAACCGTTTTCGCCGAGCCGCCGTCTCCCAGCACCAGCGCCTTCTTGCCATTTGGGTCGATGCCGCCACGTTTCAGCATCGCGCAAAAGCCGTGATAATCCGTGTTGTGGCCGTGCAAGCGCCCATCTTCGCCTTTAACGATGGTGTTGACGCTGCCGATTGCTCGTGCTTCCTCAGAGAGTGAAGCGCAATAGGGGATAACCGCTTGCTTGTAGGGGATCGTTACGTTGATCCCGTCGAATTCCCGCTTCGACATGAAGGCGTCGAGTTCGTCGGGCGCCGTCTCATACAGCCGATACTCGTAATCTCCCAAATATTTGTGGATGAGCGGCGAAAAGCTGTGGGCCAATGTCTCTCCCAACAGGCCGAGGCGCTTTTTCATAGCGTCTCCGAATAGCTGCCCAGATAATGGAATTCGTCGCACATGGCCTCCAGCTCGCACATGAGCTGCCCGAATTGCTTGGAGTATACCGAAGTCTCCAAATCGAAGTAAAACATGAATTCGAAATCCCTGTCGGGAATCGGGCGGCTTTCCAGCTTTACGACGTTTACCCCCAGCGCGTATATCCGGCCCAGCACCTTATAGAGTGCGCCGGGCTTATGCGCGGTCGTCAGCATGACGCTGGTACGGTCCGCGCCCGGATAGATTTCCAGGCCCTTGGAGATACAGATGAAGCGGGTGTAGTTGTTGTCCCTGTCCTGTGCCGAGCTGTCCAAAAGCTCCAGGCCGTACAGCTTGCAGCAGGAGCGGGAGGAGAGCGCCGCGACGTCGTCCCGCTCCGACTCCGCCACCTTCTTCGCGGCCTCGGCGGTATTGGCGACGGCCGTTATCTTTACGCCCTTGCCCAGCGTCTTCAGGTATCCTGCGCACTGCTGGATCGCCTGCTCGTGCGAAAAGATTTCGCGGATGGCGTCCTTCTTCACGCCCGTCTTCGTGAGCAGGTTGTGATCGACCTTTACGCGTACGCTGCGCACGATCTTGAAGCTGTAGCGCATCATGAGATCGTACACCATGTTCACGGAGCCGGCCGTGCTGTTTTCCAGCGGCAGTATTCCGTATGGGCAAAGGCCGTCCCGCACCGCCGAAAAAACCGCGTCGAAGCTGGTGAAATAGAGGATATTCGGCTCGGCAAACAGCCTGTCGCAGGCGAGCTGGGAATAAGCGCCCTCCACGCCCTGGCAGGCCACAAGCGCGTGCCTGGGGAAGACCCGCTCCGTATGCTCCGCCGCTTCGGTGATGGTTTTGCTCAGCGGCGATTCGGTATTGAGCACGCTGCCCTGATACGCCCGGCTAAGCTCAAATAGCGTCGAGTAGAGCATATACGCGTAGGAGCGGAGCTGAGGCCCCGCCTTTTCGCTGATATCGGCCAGCTTCTCCCGCTCGCGGACGTCGTCCAGGATGGGAAGGCCCTGCGCGTGCTTATACTCCGCAATCTTCTCCGCAATGCCCATTCGTTCCCCGAACAGACGTATCAGCTCATCGTCCACCCGGTCGATCTGTTTTCTGTAATCCTTCATATCCATGTCAATGCTTCCTCCTAGCTGTCTAAATACGCGTCGTATAAGGCGATAGCCGCCGCCGCTTCCACGCAGGGTACGGCCCTCGGTACTATACAAGGATCGTGACGGCCTTTCACCCGTAAAACGGCGCTCTCTCCTAATGATAGACTTACGCTCTCCTGCTCCAGCGCGATGGAGGGCGTGGGCTTAAACGCGGCGCGGAATATAACGGGCATACCGTTTGTTAGCCCGCCCAATATGCCGCCGCTGTGGTTCGTGCGCGTCTTAACTTGACTCCCGTCCATATAAAAGGCGTCGTTGTTCTCCGAAGCCCTAAGCCCCGCGGCCGCGAAGCCGCCGCCGAATTCGACGCCCTTTACGCCCGGAATGCCGAATACGATTCCGGCGACGCGGTTCTCTATGCCGCCGAAGATCGGATTGCCTAACCCGGCAGGCAAGCCAATCGCCGCGCACTCTATTACGCCGCCTACGGAGTCGCCCGCTTCCTTCGCGCGTAAAATTTCCTGCCGCATCGCGGCTCCCGCGCCTTCGCGGAGCACGGGAAGGGGGATTGCGCCGCGAACCGCATAGAAATCCTCGGCCGACACGTGTACGGCAGAATCTGCAAGCACACGCCACCGGCCGCGCAAAGGGGCGCGGTAAGCCTGCCGGAAAAATGCCCGCCGCCCGCCACGTCCTGATGCCCGCCGTACTTCATATGGGCGGCATAATCGGCGTGTGAGGGGCGCGGAATATCCCGCACCTCCCGATAGTCGGCGGAGCGGGCGTCCGTGTTGCGGATGACGATTGCGAGAGGCGCTCCGCAGGTGACGCCGTTCACCAGCCCCGAAAGCACCTCCGGCATGTCCTCTTCAACACGCGCTGTAGCCAATTCGCCCTGCCCCGGCGCTCTTCGCCGCATGAAAGCCCGCAGCTCGTCCATATCCAGCGCGAAGCCTTCCGGCAGCCCGTCCACGCTCACTCCGATAGCGGGGGAGTGGGACTGCCCAAATATGGATATCTTTAACCTTTCTCCGTAATGGGAGGACAATGTGGCACCGCCTTTCGTGTTGAATAAAAGTGCAAATTATGATTGATGTAGGGGCGGCCTTTGGCCGTCCGCAGAATCATCGAATCATTATGTTTATCACGGACGGCCAAAGGCCGCCCCTACAGGAAATTCGCGCTGAACCAGCGTCTATCTGATTTCTGCCTCCCCGCCCAAAGCGCGCAAATCCTCAAAAAATCCCGGATACGATTTATTTACGGCCTCCGCGCCGCGTATTACGATCGGACCATCGCACAGGTTCGCGGCGATTGCCGCCGCCATCGCGATACGGTGATCGCCCCAGGACGATACCTCCGTCCCCGTAAGCGCGCACCCGCCGCGTATTGTCAACCCGTCTTCAGTTTCAGCGATATCCGCCCCCAGCGAGCGCATAAGCTCCGTCACAGTCGAAAGGCGGTCGCTCTCCTTCAGGCGCAGCCGCCCGGCGTTGCGTATGACTGTAGCTCCATTCGCGGCGGCCGCGACGACTGCGATAATAGGCACGAGGTCGGGAATATCCCGCGCGTCAAGCTCTATGCCACTGAGTTCTCCTGGGGCGACGGATACGGCAGCCTCGTTTGCCTCGACCCGCGCGCCGAAGCGTTTTAGAATGTCCAGAAGCGCCCTGTCGCCCTGACGGGAGCGTAAATCGAGGCCTGTACAGGCAACGCTTTTGCCGAGCGCCCCCGCGCAAAGCCAGAACGCCGCGTTGGACCAATCGCCCTCCACGTCTATATTACCGGGGGAGCGGTATGTCTGTCCGCCTCTGATCGAAAACGACGCGCCGTCAAACGCGCTGTATATGCCGAAGCGCTCCAGCATCGCCAGCGTCATTCCGATGTAGGGGAGGGATTCGATTTGCCCGCTCAGCCGGAGCTCACTGTCCTCATCCAGTAAAGGCAGGGCAAACAGCAGCCCGCTGACGAACTGTGAGGACACTCCGCCGTCCAACGCGTAGCGGCCCGGCACGAGCCGCCCTTCGGTTATGAATGGCACGCTGCCCTGAGGCGACAGCGCTAAGCCGTGGCTAGTAAGCTCTTCATACAGAGGGGAGAGCGGGCGGTTCGGCAGCCTCCCCTGCGGAAAAAACGCCGCCTTGCGCCCCAGCGCCCCGGCGATGGGCAGGAGGAAACGAAAGGTGCTCCCGCTCTCCCCGCAGGGCAGATTTGCGACAGCATCCGTTTGTATCCGTTTCAGCGGCGTGACGTCATAGCCCGCCGAATCGCGCGCAATCTCAGCGCCGAGTGCGCGAAGGCAGGCGACCGTAGCGGCCATATCCCCCGATTCGCTTCCGCAGCCGACGCGCGTGGGCGCGTCCGCCAGCGCCGCGCAGATGAGCGCCCGGTGCGCCTGGGATTTGGATGGGACAGCGCGCACAGTACCGCTCAGCCGCGCAGGGAGAATTCTCACGTCCATCCGCTTACCTCTTCATCGCCAGCCGGACGAATGCCGCGAGCTCGTCCAAGCTGAAGCTTCTTGCTATGCATTTGCCGATCCTCTCGGGGAGGATAAGCGTAATATACCCGCCGCTCCGCTTTTTGTCGAAGGAGGCGGCCTCTATTAGCTGCTCCGGCGTGAATTCCGTCTCGGCAGGCAGTTTGTAGCGCCTTACGGCTTCGACGATCTCATTATAGCAGTCCCCGCCGCATATGCCCATGCGGAACGCCCCCCGGCTTACGATGACCATGCCTATCGCGACGGCTTGGCCGTGCGTAACGCGGTATTCGCTGCATTTCTCGACGCCGTGGCCGAGCGTATGGCCGAAGTTCAATATCTGGCGTATGCCGGTTTCTCGCTCGTCCTGGGCTACTATATCCCGCTTGATTTCCACATTGCGGGCGACAATATCATCCATTCTCCCGGCAATCGGCTCCTTCAGCAGCGTGAAAAGCTCGTCGTTTAAAATGACGCCGTGCTTGATCATCTCGGCGCAGCCGTCCTGAAACACCCCGTGCGACAACGTTTTCAGCGCGGCGGTATCGCAGAGCACCAAATCCGGCTGATAGAACGCGCCCGCGAGGTTCTTGCCCTCGGGCAGGTCGATTGCCGTCTTGCCGCCTACGGATGAATCTACCATCGCCAGCAGCGTCGTCGGCATCTGAACAAACGAAACGCCCCTTAAATATGTCGCCGCCGCAAAGCCCGCCATATCGCCCGTAACGCCGCCGCCCAGCGCGACGATCACGTCCGCGCGCGTCAGCCTCGCCCTAGCCAGCGCGCCGAGGAGGGAAGCGTAGGTTTCCATCGTCTTCGAGCGCTCGCCGTTTGGGAATACGAACCGCGCCGTCCTATAGCCCGCCGCCCGCAGGGAGGCTTCCACCTCGTCCGCGTACAGGCGCTCAACATTGTCGTCCGTAACGAGCATGGCCGCTTTTCCCCCGCAAACCGGGGAAATCCGCTCGCCCGCCCGGGCAAATAAGCCTTCGCCGATCCATACCTCATATGTTTTAGACGCATTTACCGTCACGCTTTTCATCGGCGGTCCACCTCCTCCTTTAGACGCTTGCCCTCGTGCAAAAGGGCGCAAAGCGAGCTGAAATCCTCTTCCTCGAGCGCGTCCCTGTACGCCTTCAGGGACGCGGAAAACAGATCGAGCTCGTGCAGCAGATTTTCTCGGTTTTCCAGAAACAGCTCGGCCCACATAGTCTCGTTTAACCACGCGACCCGCGTTAAGTCCTTATAGCTTCCGGCGGAAAACCCCTTGTGCTCCAAGACCACAGGGCTTTTGATAAACGCGTTGGATACCAGATGCGCCATCTGCGAGGTAAAGGCGATCATCGCGTCGTGCTTTGCCGCCGTGGTAACGGTCAGCCTGCCGAATTCCGCCGGAGCTAACAGGCGCTTGATCCTGTCCAGGAACATGATATCGTCGTACATGGGCGGCACGATGATCATGGACGCGCCCTTGAACATATTCGCTTTGCTGTACTTAAAGCCCGAGCGTTCTGTTCCGGCCATCGGATGCCCGCCCACGAACGTGAAGCCGTGGCGTTTCGCCAAATCAAAGCCCAGCGCGCATATGTGCCGTTTTGTGCCGCAGCAGTCGATAACGATGGCCTCCGTTGGGATATGCTGCGCTGTTTCATTGAGGAAATCCGCCGCCGCCTTTGGGTAGAGAGCGATGAGAAGCAGCTCGCAGCGGTTGAGCGCGCTGTCGTTCAGCTCGGCGTCCGCCGCGCCCGAGAGGATCGCGAATTCCAATATACTCCTGTCCGTATCACGGGCGAAGACGGTATGCCCCGCGGCCTTATACGCCTTTGCGAGGGAGCCGCCGATAAGCCCCAGGCCAACGATACCAACATTCATCGCTGCTCCTTTACATCATCGCGACTACTTCGCGAACGCGCTTAATCCGATCCGCAAGATCCGCGAACTGCTCCGGCGTCAGCGATTGCGCGCCGTCGCAAACCGCGTTGGCCGGATCATTATGCACCTCGATGATCAGCCCGTCCGCGCCGCTCGCGACGGCGGCGAGGGCCATTGGCTTTACATAGCGGGATATGCCGATGGCATGGCTGGGGTCGATGATGATCGGCAAGTGCGTAAGCTCGCGCAATACGGGCACGGCGGACAGATCGAGCGTATTCCTGGTATACGATTCAAAGGTGCGTATACCCCTTTCGCAGAGGATGACGTTTTCGTTGCCGCCCGCCATGATGTACTCCGCGCTCATCAAAAACTCCTTCAGCGTGTTCATGAACCCGCGCTTGAGCAGGATCGGCTTTCTGAGGCTCCCAAGCTCCTTCAGCAGTTCGAAATTCTGCATATTGCGCGCGCCGACCTGTATGACGTCCACAGCCTCGAAAAGGTCGATGTGGTTGGCGTTCATGATCTCCGTGACGATGGGCATACCCGTCTTGGCCTTTGCTTCCAAGAGCATCTCGATACCCTCGGCGCGCAGGCCCTGGAAATCGTAGGGCGACGTCCGCGGCTTAAACGCGCCGCCGCGCAACAAGGCCGCGCCGGACGCCTTTACGCTCTGCGCCACGCCGAGGATCTGCTCGGAGGATTCCACCGAGCACGGCCCCGCGATGATCTGGAAATGGCCGCCGCCGATTTTATGCCCGCCGATATCCACGACCGTATCCTCGGGATGGAATTTACGGTTCGCGTTCTTAAAGGGCTCGGTGATCCGCTTTACGGACTCCACGATTTCCAGCCCCTCCAAAAGGTCGATATCCACCTGGCTCGTATCGCCGATCAGTCCGATGATCGTTTGAAATTCCCCCTGGGAAACGTGGGTTCTTAACCCCCGTGAGTGGAACCACGCCAACAGGCTTTCGATTTGCGTTTGGCTCGCTCCTGGCCTTACGACTGCGATCATGTTCTTTCTCCTTTAATGCAAACTTAGTATAAATCAAAAGGCCCCGCAGTGATTTCCTGCGGAGCCTTAACCTATCGTAATCATTCGGTTTCAGCGATCCTTGTTGCAGCGAAAATCACTCTTGCCCTTAGTAAAGCAAAAGTAAAAGTAATAGCTGTATTCCGCTGCGGACAATCGCCTCATGCTTTCCATACGCCCTCCATAAACTATGAAAAAGTATACACAGCCGATTCTGCCGTGTCAAGAGGGCAAATTTCCTAAATTCGCATAGAAAACATTACTGAAGCTGCATGACTATCGACCGATAAACGCCAGAGGCCTTTTCGCTCCATTCGTCGCAAACGCGCTGCGCCGCCTCGCGCGATGTCACCATAAACGACAGCTCAAATATTGCCTTTTCATTTTCATACGCTTTCAGTTCAACCTTATATTCGAGCGGCGCTTCTTTCTTCAACGTTGCGCTGTATTGGCGCTGAATCAAGAGCGCCTCCCTGTTTTCATGCGCGATACGCTCAAGCTGGGTGCGCCGGGAATCCGGAATGCGCTTGTCGAATTGCGCAATGGCGTCTAAGCCTTCCTCGTTCATTATATAGCTGTCGCCTAAAACAGAAGGAATCGTACTCAAAAGACCGCTCTCGATGAGATCGGCAAGCGCTTGCTGCAAGTTAAAATAACCCATCAAATCTTCACTGGCGTCGAGCTCCGCGAGTTGCTGCGAAGTCAACGGCAGGCCGAGCGTGCGCATAAAATACAGAATGCTGAGCTTGTTCAAGGTCATCCCCGTCGAAAAGAACCCCATACGCGCCTCCCTCCAATATAGTCCTATTATAGCCGCCGGCCTCCTCCAAGTCAAAAAATAGCTCTTGCAAAAAATCCGTTTTCATGTATAATTGAAAAGCGGAAAGGGGTTATAGCTCAGCTGGTTAGAGCGCTACGTTGACATCGTAGAGGTCGTTGGTTCGAGCCCAATTAACCC
>QMCE01000944.1_pt1 | contig 27163 bp, 21 predicted proteins | sample 1821851 | NCBI WGS metagenome assembly QMCE01 (sample SAMN09453174, study PRJNA476694) | Termite gut metagenome, whole genome shotgun sequencing project. | isolation source: worker | host: Odontotermes sp. | place: South Africa:Pretoria | collected 2016-01-28 | reverse complement strand
CTACAATGGTTTGCCTGCCCTGCAAGTAAATGTAGTCCCCGGCTTCCAGGCGTACGTTGACGCTTTTTCGGATGAGCTGGTTCTGTTCGGTAAAGTGGATGATGTCGAGAGTACCTTGCTGTTTGCTCATCAAGTCGGCATACAGGTCGATGGGTAGCCCCGGACCGACGGCGTCGTGACGGGCCGCCAGTTGGTAATTGATTGTATAGTCGCCGGTTTCCATGACGACGAAGGCGTTCGTATCCGTCGCATGGGCAATTACGCAACCCGTGGATTGGACGGTGGGTCCAAATGGGATTGCGACGGTTGGGCTGGAAATGCCCCAGACGTCCTCGCCATTCCCTTCCGCACTGAGCATTCCACAATCCGTGGGTTGGATGGGTGTATCTGGACAAAGAGGATATTCGGGTAGACAAGGATTGGGGTTGCGGCATGGGTCGTAGCATGTGGTCATACAATGGCGTCGAAACATAGTTTTTTACACCTCCCAATATTTTTGGTTGCCGTTATCGTGAGACTTCTCTCCTGATATAGTATTCCACAATACGACAGAATGCTACAACCTCCTTTGGCCTTCACGGAAAAAACCGCCCATCCCCTCCATGGAGTGGTGGCGGTTTCCTCAATGGTACCAATGAAGCGGGAACCTATTATGTCAAAAAGTCAATCCGAACACCCTCTTGGCGTTCTCGGATAGAATCAGTCGTCTCGTTGCCGCATCCAAACCCAACCGTTCAAAGCGTTCCATCTCCGGCCCGTACTCCCACATCGGGAAATCCGTGCCGAACAATACGTGGTCGGGGCCGAACAGGTCGATTAATTGCCTGACCCGTTCCGGCGTCACGCCGTAGAGGGAACTGGACGTGTCCACATAGACGCCGGTGCCAACCAGGAGCTTGGCCGCCTCCTCCCATTCCGACCACCCGCCAAAATGTGCGGCGACGACGGTGAGTTTGGGAAACGTCTTCAATACGTTGACCAACCTTTGCGGATGGGAGTAGTCGTAGCGAAAATCCCCGGAGTGAACCAATAGGGGGAGCCGCCCCTCCGCTCGCTCGAAGATGGCGAGGGCGGCGGGGTCGTCGATGTGGAACTTCTGAAAGTCGGGGTGGAGCTTGATTCCTTTTAGACCCAACTCGACGATTTGATCCATGTCGGCCTCTAAATGGTCGGATGCGGGGTGCAGAGTCCCCAAACCCGTCAAGTGCTCGGGATGGAGGCGCATTTGCTCGGCGATGAATCGGTTGATGCTGGATACCTGTTCGGGAACGGTCGCCACGGATTGGACGATGAAATGCCTCACCCCCCATTGGCTCCCCGCTTCCAACAGCGTGTCCAACTTTCCGTCGTATACGACCTCCAAATCGTAAAATTTCGCAATCGCCTCGGACGCCCTCATGGCAATGGCGTCGGGGAAGATGTGCGCGTGTGCGTCAATAATGGTTTCCTTACCCATATTCCTTGTGTTTCATCCCTTTCCATTATTAATGTGTATTTAATTAAATCGCCCTCATTTTGCCTTTGCACCGATGGCGCTCAAGAATTGTGGCAACACGATGCCCGGTGATTCCAGGTTCGTGTTCCAACGCCTAACCCATTCTAGGACGACGAACCCGTCGTAACCGTTCGCGCGCAACAAGTCCATGGCGTCACTTATGGGTACGTCGCCATTGCCAATCATTTGGTAATCCGCCTTGCCGTCCTTCATGAGGGAATCCTTCACGTGGATGTGGCGGATGTATTGGCCAAGGTTCTGATATGTGGTCTGTGGCGACTCGCCAAAGTAGCGATAGGGGTGGTGCACGTCCCATAAGACGCCGAGGGAGGGGTGGTCAACCTTGTCGCACAAATCCCGCAATCGTTGAGAATCGGCATACGTACCGTTGGTTTCGACGAGGAGGGTGACGCCCTGTTCCTTCGCCAAAGGCAACAAGGACTGTAACAGGCTGATAACCGCCGCCTCGTCCACGTCGCCCGGATAAGGCTCCTTGTCCGCCAACACCCTTACGTAGGGAACGTCCAACCGTTTTGCCAAATCCATGTATTCGAGAATCTCCTTGCGCGCGGCGTCCGTAAGGGAGGCGTCGAAAAGGAGCGCGCCCGACGAGAGACAGGGAACGGCCAAATGAAGTCGGGATATTTCTGACCGCGTCTTCTGCATGGTGGCCTCGTCAAATAGGGAGACGTTGGGCAGGTGGATTTCACTACCGATGCCTCTGAGTTCAATTCCGTCAAACCCCAAATCCGATGCGGCGGAGAGGATGTCCCCCCACTCCCAATCCGGACAAACCAACGTGGAAAATGCATACTTCATCATGGAAAAGCTCCTTTCTAGACGGTGTCGCCTTCGTCCGCCGCCAAACCCAATTCCTCGGTTGCCATTTCGCGTAGTTTGTATTTTTGTATCTTCCCACTGGCCGTCATGGGGAATTCCTTAATAATCCTAACGTAGCTGGGTATTTTGTGGCGGGCCATGTTGTCCGAGACGAATTGCTTGATTTCGCCTTCGGTGACGGTCTCGCCGTTCGAGGGTATGACGTAGGCAAGCACCTCTTCCCCGTAGTGTTTACTCGGTACCCCGATGACCTGTACGTCGGAGACTTTGGGATGGGTGTAGAGGAAGTCCTCGATTTCCTTGGGGTAGATGTTTTCCCCACCCCGAATGATCATGTCCTTGATGCGCCCCGTTATGCGGTAGTAGCCGTTCTCGTCGCACAGGGCGAGGTCGCCCGAATGGAGCCACCCGTCCGGTTCAATCACCCGCGCAGTCGCCTCGGGCATCTTGTAATACCCCTTCATGACGTTGAAGCCCTTGACCATGAACTCCCCGGGCACGTTGGGCGGACACTCCTTGCCCGTCTCCGGGTCCACAATTTTGCATTCCATAAAGGGGAGGGACCGTCCGACGGTGGAGACGCGGATTTCAACCGAATCGTCCGTCGTCGTCTGCGTACAGACGGGGGAGGATTCCGTCAAGCCGTAGGCAATGGTGATTTCCTCCATATGGAGTTCCTCCACGGTCTGCCTCATAACCTTGATGGGGCAGGGCGAGCCGGCCATGATGCCGGTGCGCAGGGAGGAAAAGTCATATTTCTTGATGTCCGGTTGGTTGAGGATGGCGATGAACATCGTCGGCACGCCGTGGAGGGCGGTACACCGCTCCTTCGTGACCGTCTCAATAACCGTCTGTGGGTTGAAGTGTTCCACCGGCGCCATGCTGGTGCCGTGCGTGACGCAAGCCATAACGGCGAGCACGAGGCCAAAACAGTGGAAGAAGGGGACGGGTATGCATAGTTTGTCTTTTTCCGTGAACTTCATACAGTCCCCGATGAGCAGCCCGTCGTTAATGATGTTGTAATGCGTAAGCATGACGCCTTTGGGAAAACCCGTCGTTCCGGAAGTGTACTGTATGTTGACCACGTCGTGCGGCTCAACGTCCTGCGCCAACCGTTCCAGCTCTTCGTCGGGCACGTCCCCACCCAAATCATACAGGCGCTCCCAATTCAGGATGCCGTCCAGGCTCGCATTGTTGATGTGGATGATGTTCTTGAGCCTTGGCAGCTTCTTCGACTCCCATTCACCGGGCCTACTCCCCTTTAACTCGGGGATGATTTGGCTGACGATGGCGTTGTAGTCCACGTCCTTGACCCCGTTGGTCATGACCAAGGTGTGGGAGTCGGATTGCTTCAGCAAGTATTCGGCCTCAAACGTCTTGTAATTGGTATTGACCGTTACCAGTACCGCGCCAATCTTCGCACTGGCAAACAGGGTCAACAGCCATTCTGGGTAGTTGGTCGCCCAGATGGCCACGTGGTCCCCCTTCCCTATGCCAAGCTTCATGAATCCCTTGGCGATTTGGTTCACCTTCTCCACAAATTCGGAATAGGTGGTACGAAAGGGCATGTTGTTGTAAACCACGCATTCATTGTCTGGGAAGCGTTCCGCCATCTCGACGAGTAGATTTCCCAGTGTAATGTCCATTAATGTACTCATATTCTTCTCCTTAGAAGCAGTTTACGGTAGGAGACCATTGTACCATATGACTTCCGATTGCGCAATGTGGGAATAACGTCGCATGAAAAAAATTCCATGAAAGAAATAAAAAATGCTTGCTTTTGACGTAGAGTAATGAGTTATAATGGGTATTGTATGGACGCTTACTATGGTTGAAGAATGTACGGGAGGGGTGTCAAAATGAGCTATGCGATACGGGTGGAGGAATTGTTCAAATCCTATGGGGACAATCCAGTGATTAAGGGGATATCGTTCCAAGTGGAGCGGGGCGAGGCGTTTGCATTGCTCGGGACGAATGGGGCGGGCAAGACTACGACGCTGGAGTGCATTGAAGGGTTGCGGAGGTATGATGATGGAATCATTGAGGTAAATGGTACGGCGGGCGTTCAATTGCAGTCGTCTTCGCTTCCATCCACCATCAAGGCGGCAGAAGCCATACAGCTGTTTGTACGATGGGGCAAATCGACGATTGACCCCTCGCTGCTCGCCGCCCTTGGGTTCGACGAGTGGAAGGGGAAGAAGTATAGGGAGATGTCGACGGGGCAGAAGCGGAAGTTGCATCTGTCGTTGGCCTTGATTGGGAATCCGGACATCTTGTTCCTCGACGAGCCGACGGCGGGGTTGGACGTTGAGGGGAGGGTGTCGCTGCACGAGCGGATTCGTGGATTGAGGGACATGGGCAAGACCATCGTCATGGCAAGCCACGATATGGCCGAGGTGGAGGGCCTGTGCAACAGGATTGCCATTCTTAAGGACGGCGACATTGCCTTTGTCGGCACGGCGGACGAGTTGACGGCGCGAAGGGATAGGCGGTGCGTAATCCACGTTCAGACGGAACAAGGGGAAGAGTCGTTCGAAGCGGAAGACATCGGAGAGGCTTTGATGGAAAGGCTGAATGACTATAAGAGGCGGAACGTCGCCGTCCTCGACGTGAGGGTTGAGAGGGCGACGTTGGAGCAAGGGTTCATGACTATCGCAAGGGGGGGAGACGAATGAGGGCGTTTATGTATGGGACGTATATACAATGGAAGATGGATTGGCGCGACAAAGGCATATTGATCGCTTACTACGTGGTACCGTTGGTCTTCTTTGGCTTCATGGGCATGATATTTACCTCGATTGACCCCAACAACAAGAATACGCTGATACAGTCCATGACGGTGTTCGGGGTGACGATGGGTGCGTTTATCGGGGCTTCCTCCCCGTTGACTGAATTGTATGGCGGTGAAATCAAGAAGTCCTACAAGGTGGGCGGCGTGCCTCTGTGGACGGGGGTGGTCAACAATTTCCTGTCCGCATTCTGTCACTTGCTCCTAATGAGCATGGTTATTTTTTTCGTTGCCCCCAAGGCGTTTGGCGCCAAGGTTCCGGAGAATTTACCGTTGTATTTTGCATCGCTGGTGCTCTTTGTCTGCGTCTGTATAAGTGTGGGAAGCGCATTGGGACTGGCCGTAAAAAGCATGTCAAGGCTCACCGTGCTCTCTCAATTCCTATTCATGCCTTCCGTCATGATTTCAGGAATTATGTTCCCCGCCACCATGCTGCCCAAAGTCTTGCAGCACGTCGGCAAGGTCTTTCCCGCAACGTGGGGGATGAAGGCGATGTCGAGCAGCCGGTTCGAGGGAGGACTCTTCCTTCCGCTGGTTATCATGCTCGTCTTGGCGTTGGCGCTGTGCGGAATCCTGTTGTGGAGGACGAGCAAGGAGTAGAAAGGTATAAGAACTAATCCAAGCAAAGTGGATGGAGTATGTAAGGGGTGGCAATTTTCAATTTTGCAACCTCCTTGGTTTTTGTGTTTGTTTTTTTCCGTATAAAGTGGTACAATACTATGTATGAAAACGGGGAGGACGAAACGTGCTGAATCAATTGATTATTGAGGCCACAGAGTGCGATTTCAAACGTGAGGTAGAAACCAAAAAGGTGAAGAGTTGGATGAAGAGCGTGAGTGCGTTTGCCAATGGGATAGGCGGGACGTTGTTTTTTGGCGTTACGACTGACGGTCATTTGACTCGTGCAGGTGCGTTACTAACGGACCAGCACATCGTCTATAATTCCCGTATGTTTTGCACCCACTGGAATGGGCTTGGAAAAGGCTCTATTTATGACGACGCATTGGACGATAAGGAGTTCGAGGGTAATTTGATTTATTTGCTCCAGAACGGCCAGGACTTCATCAAAGTCAATTCAAAAGTTCGTTTTTCCAAGGAGGGCAGAGGTCGGGTCGATAAGCCGGATTATGCGGAGCGAGCGGTGACCGAGGCCCTTGTCAATTCCTTGATTCATCGTGATTATCTTGTGATGGGTGCAGAGGTTCATGTTGACATGTTTGACGACCGCGTAGAAATCTCCTCCCCTGGCGGCATGTATGAGGGACCCGCCATTCAAGAGCAAGATATTGAACATATTAAGTCTGAGAGGCGCAATCCCGTTATCGCTGACTTGTTCCATCGTATGCGTTATATGGAGCGACGCGGCAGCGGTTTGAGAAAAATCGTGAACGAAACATCAAAATTGCCAGGATACACAAATGAGTTGAAACCGACATTTTACTCTACTACGTCTTCATTTACCGTCATTTTAAAAAATGCCAATTACGGTGATGTCGGGGTAAATGATGAAAATGTCGGGGTAAATGACGGTGATGTCGGGGTAAATGACAGTGATGTCGGGGTAAATGACGTGCATGTCGGGGTAAATGACAGTGATGTCGGGGTAAATGACGGTGATGTCGGGGTAAATGACGCGGATGTCGGGGTAAATGACGGTGATGTCGGGGTAAATGACGCGGATGTCGGGGTAAATGATGAAAGTGTCGGGGTAAAACGTATTGACGAAATATTAATTATGATGCAAGGTAACAACGCCATAACAAAAACGGAGTTGGCCGAACAATTTGGGGTAACGGAGAGAACGATTGAACGCGATATCGCCATGCTGAAAAAGCAAGGCAAAATTGAGCGAGTTGGTTCAGACAAGGCGGGATATTGGAAAATAAATCCATAGATAAATAGCGGCGCGTTAATGGATGAAGTGGATGATTGCGGAATTTACATAAATAGCATAGAACAATCATATGATTACGAAACAGAAGATTACGATGGGAGGTTTGAATGAAGATAGTCTTTGTTCGACCAAGCATGGCGGGAAAACAAGCGAAGGACGCCCTAAAGCCGTTGGTGTTCAGAATACTCTACAGTTTGACGCCGGAGGACGTTGAGACACGGCTATATGATGAGCGAATAGAAAAATTGCCACCAGCCGTGGATTGCGACGCGGTTTGCTTTAGCGTGGAGACGTTTTCGGCGAGGCGTGCGTACATATTGGCAGCCCGGTACAAGAAGGCCAATCCGAACGTCAAGGTGATTATGGGCGGCTTCCACCCTACCGCTTGTCCCGACGAGGCGGGGGAATATGCGGACGGCGTCATTGTCGGCGACGCCGAGCCTGTATGGGGGCAAGTGTTGGAGGATTTGAGGAATGGCAATTTGCAGCGACAGTACCTATCGCCCAACTCACACATGTTGCCGTATACAAAAAGGGGTGACGCCATATTCGAGGGTAAGCGGTATGCCAAGGTGGGCGTCGTCCAATGGAAGCGGGGGTGTGTCTTTCGGTGCAAATTCTGTTCCATTCGCTCGTTTTACAGGTCGTGCGTCCTTACGCGCGAAGTGGACGACGTGATAGAAGAGATTCGGAATATGAAGGAGAAGGTGCTGTTTTTGGCGGACGACAACTTGTTGCACGACAAGGGGAAACTGAAGGAATTCCTGACCAAGTTGAAGCCATTAAGAAAAAAGTGGATTTGCCAAATCAGCGTCAACGTGGCCAACGATGACGAAATATTGGGGCTTATGGCCCAAAGCGGTTGTATCGCCATGATCATTGGGTTTGAAAGCCTGAACGTGAAGAACCTTGAGGCAATAGGCAAGGAACAGAACGTGGCGAACCGGGATTATGACAAGGCGGTTGGCAACATATACGCACACGGAATTATGATTTACGCCACGTTTATCTTTGGCTATCCTTACGATACGTTGGAAAGTTTTGACGAGGTATATAAATTTGCCATGAGGCACAAATTCTTGGTCGCCAACTTCAACCCGCTCATGGCCATGCCGGCAACCGACCTGTACGAGGAATTGAAGGCGAAGGGGAAGTTGGTGGATGAGAAGTGGTGGTTGTCCGACGAGTACCAATATGGCGACGCCATGCATGTTCCGGCGAATTATACGGCGAAGCAATTGGCTGAGAACTGCAAGCGGTTGCGGTATCATTTTTACTCGGTGGGGAATGTGGTAAAGAGGATGACGAAGGCGGTGAACGCAAGGCGTTGGCCTTTATTTTTGCTGGTCAACTTCATATCGGCCTTTGAAATTAGGAGGAAGCAAAGGATGGGACTGCGGGGTGGGGAAGAATGAGGATTACGTTGGTCAAGCCGATGATAGGCACGAAGAGCAACAACCTGTATGTTGACGAGGGGCGGATGGAGCCGTTGCAGTTGGGGGTGATTGCCGCCCTCATACCCGAGGACGTCGAAGTCGTCATGTACGACGACCGAATGGAACAAATTCCGTATGACGAGCCCACGGACGCGGTTATGATAACGGTGGAGACTTTCACGGCCAAGCGGGCGTACGAAATAGCGGATGAATTCATGGCGAGGAAAGTCCCCGTCATTATGGGCGGCATGCACGCCAAGCTGGCGACGGAGGAAGTGGTGGGGCGTTGCGACTGCGTGATTGCGGGGGATGCGGAAAACATCGTACCGCAGGTGGTTGAGGATTTGAAGGGCGGTAACCTACAGAAGCTCTATACCTGTGGGGTGGCCAATCCACCGCAGGCAAGTTGCCCGACGAGGCGGGACATATTTGAAGGGAAGGGCTACCTCCCCATTTCGCTTATGCAGTTTAGCAGGGGTTGCATCCACGCCTGCAATTATTGCGCGTGCAGCGTTTATTTTGGCAAGCGACATTTTTGCAGGGTCATTGAGGACGTCATAGCCGAGATAAAGTCACAGAAAAGAAAGCTAATCTTCTTCGTCGACGACAATTTGGTCGCCAATAAGGAAAGGGCGAAAGCCTTGTTTCGCGCGTTGATACCACTCAAAATCAATTGGGTCAGCCAAGGGACGGTGAACATGGTGTACGACGACGAGATGATGGAGTTGATTGTAAAAAGCGGCGGGATGGGTTTCGTCATTGGATTTGAAAGCATCAATCCGGCGAGCGTCGATATAATGAATAAGGGGGTCAACAAGGAACGGGAGTTCAACCAATACAAGGACGAGGTCAAGACGCTTCGGAAATGGGGACTGCAAACGTGGGCCGCCTTTTCGATTGGACACGACGCGGATACCGTGGAAGGCATTAAGCGGACGGTCGATTGGGCCATCAAGAACAAGTTTACGTTTGCGGCGTTCAACCTGCTCATGCCGTATCCCGGTACGCCGCTGTACCAAAAGTTGCAGTCGGAGGGCAGGTTGTTGTACGACGAAAAATGGTGGTTGCACGAGGATTACCGTTTTAACTATGCCGCATTCGTACCCAAGAACATGACGCCCGACGAGTTGACCGACGCGGCGTATTATTGCAGAAAGAAGTTCAACAGCCCCTTGGCGGTTCTGTATAGGATGTTTGAGCCGAGGACGAACATGCGGACGCTCAAGAAGCTTCTCACCTATTGGATATACAATCCACTGTTTCGGCGGGAAGTACATAGAAAGCATGGGTTGCGTTTTGGGTTGAAGCATTATAAGGGAAAGGGGTAGTGATGTTAGAGGGGAAAACGGTGGCGGTTCGGGATTTGACGAAGCGGCAAATAGAGGTGATGTTCGACATCATGAAAAGGTATTATGAGAACATTTTGTGGGAGAACTTTGAAAGGGACCTGAACGACAAATGTGACGCGGTTTTGCTTTGTGACGAGAATGGGGAGATTCATGGGTTTACCACGTTGGCGGTTTATGAAAGGGACGCCCGCGTCCGACTCCTGTATTCCGGGGACACGATTGTGGAGAAGGAGTATTGGGGGAGCAACGACTTGTCATCCGCTTGGATTAAGAACGCCCTACGACATGCGGAGCGGTTCGACGGTAAAACGTATTGGTTGCTTCTGAGCAAGGGGTATAAGACGTACAAGTTCCTACATACTTTTTTCAACGCATTTTACCCTTGCGTCGACGTCGAAACTCCGGCGGCGATTCAAGAAATCATGGACGAGTTTGCGGCCTCGCGGTTCGGCGACCAATACCAAGACGGCGTATATGCGGAAGGCAAGGATTTTCTTAAAGAGGAATATGACGATGTGGGCAAGGCGGCGCTGAGGAATCGGCACACGGCGTTTTTTCTACGGAAGAATCCCAATTACATGCGTGGAGACGAGTTGGTCTGTCTCACGGAACTGTGTGCGGATAACCTCAATCGATTGGGGAGGAAGATGCTTGAGGGGTAGACGGTCGGATAAAAAGTTGGTAAGAATAATGGCTGACAATCGACATACGGCTTATGGGGCGCGGTATGGTTTTGGGGACGTCAAGGACGTTGCGGACTACCAAAAGAAAGTGCCCATTACCACGTATGAGGATTACGTCCCGTACATAGAACGGATTCAGGCCGGGGAGCAAGGCGTCTTGACTGCCGAGCCCGTCTTGTTGTTGGAGCCGTCAAGTGGTTCCACCTCCGCCAAGAAGCTAATCCCATACACTAAGGGACTGAAACGGGAGTTCTCGTCGGCAATCACCCAATGGTTGTGGGACCTTAACAAGCATTTTCCACGGCTAAAATATGGACAACTGTATTTTTCGATTACTCCCCAAGTTCGGGCGAAAGACGGGATGGAAGGTTTCCAGAGCGACGACGAGTACATTGGGGGTTGGTTGGGACGGAGGGTTGCGGGTAAATTTTGCGTACCGAACCACGTGAAGGACATAGAGGACATGGACGAGTTCTGGGCCGCCACCGTCGACTACGTCCGCAACGCCAAGAATTTAAGGTTCCTTTCCGTATGGAACCCCACGTTCCTGTTGATTATGTTGGAAAAGGCGGGGATGGGGGCGGAGGAACTGTTTCCCCATGTAGAGGTGGTCAGTTGCTGGGCCGACGGCAACGCCAAGCCTTATTCGGAGAAGTTGAAGCAGGCGTTCCGGGGCGTCTACATACAGCCCAAGGGGTTGCTGGCAACCGAGGCGGTGGTGACGATTCCAATGGAGGGGGTGGGGAAACGTTTGACTCGGTCGCATTTCTTTGAGTTCGTGGACAAAAACGGGGACGTGCGGTTGTTGGAGGAGTTGGACGTTGGAGGGGAATATGAGGTGGTTTTTACGACGTCGGGTGGATTGTATCGCTACAACATTAGGGACGTCGTACGTTACAATGGCAACGAGTGCTTTGATTTCGTGGGGAAAAATGGGAACGTGTCGGACTATTTTGGAGAGAAGCTGAACGAAATTCATGTCCGCAAGGTCATTGCGGGGGAGGGGTTTCGTTTACTCGTACCGAATGGGGATAGGTACATATTATATGTAGAGGAGGGAGTCCATGTCGATATGGACGCCGTCGATCGAGGATTGCGTGAGAATTTCCATTATGACTACTGTCGGAGACTGGGGCAACTGGAGAAGGCGGTACTGGTACGCGTCTCGAACGGGGAGCGCCAGTATATTGACAATTGCCTGCGGTTTGGCATGAGGTTGGGGGATATTAAGCCGACGTATCTTTCCAACAGGAAGGGATGGGTATTCGAATGAGGTTGGCGTTTTTGTCCCCTGCGGGGGCGATGCATCGATACAACGGGAGTTTTGGGAAGGGGCTGCATTACGCCCCGCTGACCATGACCACCCTTGCCGCACTCGTTCCACTGGAGATGGATGCGAAAATGGTGATTTACGACGAGACGGTTCAGCCGATACCCCTGGATTTGGAAGCCGACATTGTGCTGGTTACGGCCATTACGGGGACGAGTCCAAGGGCCTACAAGTACTGCGACTACTTTCGCTCCAAGGGGGTGACCGTGTTCTTGGGCGGGGTACAGCCCACGCTTGACCCCGAGGAGGCGGGGAAGCATTGCGACGCCCTGTTTGTCGGAGTGGCGGACGAGACGTTTCCGCAGGCGCTTAGGGATTATGCGAACGGGACGTTGCAGTCCGTATACCGTCAGGAGTGTGGGGACGCTTCGCTGGCCAACCGCCCCATCCCCCGCCGGGATTTGCTGAAGCCCAAGGCGTATATTACGCAGAATTCTGTGGAAGCCGTGCGCGGATGCAACCTGCCATGTACGTTTTGCGCCTATCCCGCCGCTTTCGGCAGGCGGGTCGTCGCCCGCCCCATCGAGGACGTGATAGTCGAGATAGAACGGCTAAGGGGCAAATACGTGTTGTTTCCCGACGTGAACCTCATTGCGGACATGGAGTATGCGAAAGCGTTGTTCACGGCTATGATACCCCTGAAAAAAAAGTGGTTGGGGCTGACCACGTCCAGCGTCGGGTATGACGGGGAATTCTTCAAGATTCTGGAAAAGAGCGGGTGCATGGGCTTGCTGATTGGGTTTGAGAGCGTAAGCCAAAGCGCGCAGGGCTATATCAAGAAGGGCGTCAACAAGACGGAAAATTACGAGGAATTGGTCAAGCGGTTGCACGACGTCGGGGTTCTTATCAACGGGTGTTTCGCCTTTGGTGGGGACGATGACGACAAGGACGTGTTTGAACGGACGGTTGAGAAGGTGATGGAGCTGCGCATTGACTTGCCCCGCTACTCCATCCTTACCCCGTTCCCCAATACGGAGCTGTATCGGGATTTGGCGGCGCAAGGGCGCATCTTTGAGCATGACTTGGCGATGTACGACGTAGAACACGTCGTCTTTACGCCCAAGCACATGACGGTGGATGAATTGTACGAGGGGACGGAATGGGCTTGGCGCGAAACGTACAGAACGGGCGGCATATTAAAGAGAATCAACAAGCTCAGCCCGATTAGCTATGTGACCAACTTCGCCTATCAAGGATATGCGGATAAATTCAGCCAATTCACCAAAGAGGTCATGTGTGACAACTCGGACATACCCAATTTGGGATAAAAACGCCTGCGGCGTTTTCAAGGACTAAGCGTCAGTAAGAATGGGATAAAAACGCCTACGGCGTGTGCAGGGACTAAGCGTCGGTAAGAATGGGATAAAAACGCCTACGGCGTGTGCAGGGACTAAGTGTCGGTAAGGGGGAACTATGAGGTTATTGTTTGTCGTGCCCGCAGTGGGCAAGAAGGATGGGGAGGAATATATAGGGACGTGGAAGATGGAGCCGTTGACGGTTGCCACGTTGCAGGCGCTGACCCCGCGCGACGTGGAGACGATGTTCTTTGACGACCGGATTGAGGAAGTTGACTATGGGGTGGACGTGGATTTGGTCGTCATTACGGTGGAGACTTATACGGCAAGCCGAGCCTACAAAATTGCGAAGAGGTTTCGCGAGAGGGGGGTGCCCGTCGTCATGGGCGGATACCACGTTACCGCCATCCCGGACGAGGCGTTGGAGTATTGTGACTCCATCGTCGTGGGCAACGCGGAGACGGTTTGGGTGAGGATGTTGAACGACTTTAAGGAGGAGAAGCTACAGCAGAGGTACGATGGTGGACGCGGGGGCGCACCGTCGCCGCCCGACAGGAGCGTGTATTCCGACAAGAAGTATTTACCCCTCACGTTGATTGAAACGGGGCGGGGATGTCCGCACACCTGTGAATTTTGTGCGATTACGTCCTATTATGGCGGGAAGTATACGCCGCGGCCGGTGGAAGACATCGTGGAAGAAATCAAACGGGCCAAAAACAAAATCGTGTTCTTTGTCGACGACAACATCACCGCAAGCAGGGAGCATCTAATGGCGGTATGTAAGGCGGTTACCCCGTTGAAGATTAAATGGACCAGTCAGGTTTCTCTGGCGATAGCCAAGGATGACGAATTGCTTAGGGCCATGAAGAAGAGCGGTTGCCAACTTGTGTTAATCGGGTTCGAAAGTCTGGACAAGGAGAACCTTGACCAGATGAACAAGAGTTGGAATTACCGATTGGGCGAGCGGGACGAGATGGTGGCTCGGATTCACGGCGCGGGTATCGGCATTTACGCCACCTTTGTATTTGGTTTTGATTTTGACGGGGTGGAGAGTTTTGACGAGACCGTTGCGTTTGCCATGAAGCACAAATTCTTCTTTGCGGCGTTCAACCATCTGTTGCCGTTTCCGGGGACGCCGTTGTATGGACGCCTCGCCGAAGAGGGTAGGCTGTTGTATGACAAATGGTGGTTAAAGGACGATTACAAATACGGGGACATCCCATTCGAACCAAGGAACGTTTCACCGGAGGAGCTAAAAGATTATTGTGCGGATGCGCGCCGCAAGTTCTTCAAGACTTCGAACATCATCAAGCGGGGGTTCGCCTCCATACGCAGGAACGCCAGCCCGGTCATGACAGCCATCTTTTTCTCGCAGAACAGGGCGTTGGGAAGGGAAGTTGACCGAAAGCTGAATCTTCCGGTAGGTACAGGGCTTGACGAGGGGGGAGTCAAATAGTGGGATACGTTTATGGATATGCAACAGAGGAGGACGGGGAGGAGATAACTCGATTGTTGGAGCGGGTGGAATTCAAAGGGGACATTTCGCTTGCCTATTGTCGGAGACCCAATGCGGTGAGGTCCCTTGCAAAGGATGGCGACAAGTCCACCTTCGTCATTGCGAAGGACGGCGATGGGACGATTGTTGGCGCCGGGGCCTGCGTCATCAACGGGGACGTCGCCTACTTGACGGGGTTGCGCGGGGTGCGGCGGGTCGATATTGCCAAGTGTTATGGCTTGGTGCGGGAATTTTGCAGGGACAACGGGGTCAGATTGACGTACACGACCATTCTAGAGGATAATGTGAAAGTCCAAGCCATGTTGGAGAAGCGGCGCCCCAACATGCCGAACTATTTACGACATTCGGAATGCGTGGTCAACATCATCAAGAAGAATCTGCGGGTTAAGGATGAGAATGCGCTCGTCCCAAGGGATGGGGGCTACGTTTTGGTGAATCGGCGGGGGGACGAGCTTGCCAAGGGCAAGGTGGTGGAGCAATGGGACTACAAGCAGTACGTCGTGAAGCATTATGGATGGAAAATGCGTCTGGCCAAACGTTTTGTCAGGTGGATTCCCAATGAGGACGAGGTTCTAAAGTTTTTTACGTTGTGCGAGGTGGCCGCAACGGACGCCTCCACTCTGGAAAGCTTCTTAAGGCACGTTTCCCATCTGCCGCGCGAAGGGGGGTTCTTCCTCTACGGCGGGGCGGATTGTCCGGTGAAGTCGATAACGTATAAGAGTATCGTCTATATCGTGGATTGGGACAAGACGATGGAGGACGTTACGGATATTGGGCTCGACGTTGAGATAGACAAGCTGTGAGGAGGTTTACCAATTACGACGAAAAGCACGATGAAAAGGGTGCAAGTATTATAGATTGGGAATTGATTTTCTTTTGGGAATCCTGTATACTTAATTACGCATGAAGAAAAAGGCGTTGGTAAATAATACTATGATACCAGGGTCAAAAGGTCATGCGCAAAAACATGAGAAAGTAGCCCGATAGGGCGAATTTCGAATGTTTTTAGGACTGCGGGAGCATGAAATGCGAAGCAGTCCGTGGTATCAGAGCGACGAAAGACCTTTTGTCGCTCAAATCATACTATAAGGTTAGAGACAATACACCATATAATGGAGGAAAAAGAATGACAGAACAGTTGGTTGAGATTGGGAAGAGACTGTACGCCCTTCGGGACAGCGTGGATATGTCCAAAGAGGAGATGGCGGGGAAGATGGAAGTGGGAGTGGAGGAATACGAGGCATACGAGGAGGGAAAGAAAGATTTTTCATTTAGCTTTTTATACAATGCGGCGGGGATATTGGGAGTGGACGTACTGGATTTGATTAGTGGCGAGTCGCCCAAGTTGTCCAAGTGTACGATTATAAGGAAGGGAAAAGGGTACGACATCGTGCGCCGCAAGGCTTACGACTACAAGCATCTGGCGTTTACCTTCCGCAACAAGAAGGCGGAGCCTTTTTTAGTTACGGTGGAGCCTAAGCCGGAAGGGACGGAGTTGGTCAAACACGCCCATGCGGGGCAGGAGTTCAATTACATGTTGACGGGTTCCTTGAGGTTCTACCTGGGGGAGGACGTATATGAATTGAAGGAAGGCGACAGTTCGTATTTTGATTCGGGCATACACCACGCCATGGAGACGGTGGGGGACGAGCCGGCGACGATGATAGCCATCGTAATGAAATAATATGGTCACGTAGGATTGTGGGAGTGCGAAGCGCGAAACAATCCGTAAACCAGTTGTGACACCCTAATCGCGAGGTGGGAAAAAATGCCTATAGCGTTTTCGTTGACGGAGAGTGAGTAAAAGGAGGGTCTGATTTTGGCGATATATGAGAGGTTTACGGGAAAGACGAGGGATGAGTTTGAATCATATGCGGATTTGAGGAAACGTTACAAGGTGACTTGTGGCGAGGACTTTAATTTTGCCTATGACGTGTTGGACGTATTGGGGGCGGAGCAGCCGGACAAGCTGAGCATGGTGTGGGTCTCCGACGCGGAGGAGGAGAAGAGGATTACGTTTGCCGAGATGGTGAGGTATTCGAACAAGACGGCGAACTACTTCAAGTCCTTGGGCGTCAAAAAGGGGGATTGCGTCCTTTTGGTCCTAAAAAGGAGCTACCTGTTCTGGTATTGTATGATGGCCCTGCACAAGATTGGGGCGGTGGCGGTACAGGCCACGCATTTGCTGACCAAGAAGGACTACATTTATCGGTGTAATTCGGCGGATATCAAGATGGCCGTCATTACGGGTGACAATGAGTGTACCTCGCATTTTGACGGCGGGATGGATGAATACAAGACGGTGGAGCTTAAGGCCGTTACGAAAGGCAAGGACGCCGGCCCTGGATGGTTGGACTTGGAGGCGGGAATCGAGGCGGCTTCCGACGTATGGGAACGTCCGACGGGGGCGGAGGCCACGAAGGCGACCGACCGGATGATTATGTCTTTCTCGTCGGGGACTACGGGGTACCCGAAGATGATTTCCCATGACTTCACGTATCCGTTGGGTCATTTGATGACGGGGGTGTTTTGGCACAGGGTCGTGGACGGCGGACTGCACTTCACCATCTCCGACACGGGTTGGCTCAAGTCGCTCTGGGGTAAAATGTACGGACAGTGGTTGGGTGAGACGGCGATTTTTACGTATGATTTCGAAAAGTTCAACGCCGCCAACATATTAAGGATGTTGGAGAAATACCGCATTACCACGTTCTGCGCCCCACCCACCATGTATCGCTTCATGCTGAACGAGCAAGTCTCGACGTATGATTTGTCCAGCCTGAAGCATTGTACGACGGCCGGGGAGGCGTTGAGTCCCGACGTGTTTAATCAATGGAAGAAACATACGGGACTGGAGATATTTGAAGGGTTTGGCCAGACGGAGACGACGGTTTGTTGCGGAACCCTGTACCCCTATACCAAGCCCGTCCCGGGTTCCATGGGTTTGCCCATACCGGGATATGACATCATATTGGCGGATGAGGATATGAACGATTGCGACCCCGGCGTAACGGGTGAGGTTTGTATTAAGGCGATTGCTGCCGAGCGCCCCAAAGGGGTGTTCTATGAGTATTACAGGAACAAGGAGGAGAACGACAGAAAGTGGGTGAAGGGATACTACAGAACCGGTGACATGTGCTATCGGGACGAAAAGGGATACCTATGGTACGTGGGGCGGAATGACGACATCATTAAATCCTCCGGTTATCGAATTGGTCCGTTCGAGGTGGAGAGCGTGCTTCTGGAACACCCCGCCGTTCTGGAGACGGCGGTCACGGGGGTTCCCGACCCGATTCGGGGATTCAACGTCAAGGCGACCATCGTCCTTCGAAGTGGTTACGAGCCCGCGGAGGATATGGTGAAGGAATTGCAGGATTACGTGAAGAAGAATACGGCGCCTTATAAGTATCCCAGGGTGGTGGAATTCGTGGACGAGTTGCCCAAGACGATTAGCGGCAAGATTAGGAGGACGGAGATACGCGAGAAAGACGCTGAGAACCGAAAGGGGGCTTCGGGAATACAATAAAGGGAAGATGAGCAAAGAGGCGTCTTGCGATGCAGAGGGTGTCCGGACTAATCAATTTAGAATACGCCCGTAGCAGGGGAATTATGGGAAGGGGAGTGGGGGTCGCCGTCGTGGATACGGGACTCAGCGACCACCCGGATTTCTTTGGCGATGGGGAAAGCAGAATCGTTGGCTTTGCCGACATGATTCATAAAAGGGAGGCCCTTTACGACGACAACGGACACGGTACCCATATTGCGGGCATTATTGGGGGAAGTGGGTCGGAATCGAACGGTTTGTACATGGGGGTCGCCCCCCAGTGCCACTTGGTCGGGGTCAAGGTACTCAACCACAAGGGGGACGGGGACATTGAAAATGTATTGGCGGGGCTTGAATGGGTCATCCAGAATCACAGGCAGTATAACATTCGAATTGTCAATATCTCGGTAGGCACGCCCATCCATAAGGAGTTTGCCGAGGATTCGGAGTTGGTAATGGGGGTCAACCGCGTGTGGGACGCGGGACTCGTCGTATTGGTGGCCGCCGGCAACAACGGCCCGGGCGGAAGGTCCATCGGGGCGCCCGGCAACAGCCGTAAGATCATTACGGTAGGGGCTTCCGACGACTCCCAGAGGATAGAGGTTCGGGGCAGGATTATGCGGGATTATTCCGGCAGGGGTCCCACGAAGGCTTGCATTAAAAAGCCGGACATCGTCGCTCCGGGGAGCAACGTCATCAGTTGCAACGCAACCAAGAATTTCCGTATGCCTCCCGGTTTGGGTTTTATGCAGAGGAGGAGTGCGTATCAACATTTTAACAACAGGTATACCTCAAAAAGTGGGACGTCCATGTCGACGCCAATCGTTACGGGGGCCATTGCCTTGTTATTGTCCCAATATCCTTATATGACGAATCTTGAAGTAAAGATTCGACTCAAGAATACGGCGGTGGACATGGGGTGGGCCCACGCAAAACAGGGATGGGGGATGTTGGACGTGGAGAGGCTGCTGATATAGACAAATGAACCAGTAAAACAGACAAAAACGCCGCGGCGTTTTCAAGGAGTGGATGGGGAGGGATGACATTGGCGGCAGAAGGGGAATGGTTGGAGCAATTAAGGGAAATATCCGGGCTTTCCGTTGACGAGGCGTTGTCCTCCGTTGGCGGGGTCGTCAAAATATACGAGCGCATCATCAGGCATACGGCGCGGTTGTTGCCGGAGAATATAGACAAGCTGGATATGCTGGTTGAAACGGACGTGCCCCTGTACCAAATAGAAGTACACGGCATAAAAAGCGTCCTTAATAATTTGGGGGCCTACTCATTAGGTGAGAAGGCGTATGAGTTGGAGCGGCTTACGCAAGACGGAGTTGCGGACGAATCGTGTAAGAGGATTCATTTGGCGTTTCGCAAAGAATTGTCGGAATTGTCGAATGCGTTGGATGTGGCGTTGAACGGGGGCGACGGGGAGCGTAACAAACCGGAGGGTGGAAGGGAACTGATTGTGAAGGCGTTGCCCAAGATACGGAACGCCATTGACGCGTTTGACGCTACGGCGGCGTGTGAGTTCCTACTGATGGTAAAGAAATTTTCCTATGGTGAAGAGTTGGATGCGCTTCTGGAGGATTTGGAGCGTTCGTTGGAGCGCTATAATTATGAGGGGGCCTTAGAGGTGATTCGGCGTATTGAGTCAGAGTAAAACTTCCTGCGGCGTTTTTAGGGACTAAGTGACGGTAAGGTTTCGGGTAAAAAACGCCGAAATTATATTTGCGCGAAGGCACATGTTCCGGCGAAGCCTGAACATGTGTGGGCAAATCACCAAGCTTGCTTGAATGATGCGAGCGCGCCTGCGAACCGGAACAGGTGCGCGAAGACACATGTGTGGGCAAGGGCGTGGGGTTATTAATGAGAGAATGGAGAGTGTCACATGGAAATAGAAAGGTTTGACATGCAGGAGTTGGAGGACGCCCGAGAGTTTGACGCATCGGCCGCCGTTAAGAATTTCAATGGTAAAGAGGAATATTTTAACGCGTTGTATCGGTTCATGCAAGAAGCGCATAATTATTTACAATCATACAATCCGACCGTAATCGTGAACAGTGACGACATTCGCGACATTTTCTTAAGCGAGTTGCAACGGATTCGGGAGGAATTGAATTCACTGGGCATGAAGGACGCCGCCAAGACGTTGCAGAACCTCAGTGGAGTGGCGCGAGGCAGGAATGACAAGATATTGTCTGACCATTTGCTTACCTTTCAATGCGAGATGGATATGTTGGTGCAAGTCGTCAACATGGCCTATATGCCGGAAGCCGAAGAGGACGGGGCTTCGAAGCCGCTCATTTTGACGGTGGACGATGAGCCGGCGGTGTTGACGGCGACCGTGGAGATGTTGAGGGACCGTTACAAGGTAATCGCCATGACGAATGCGGAGGATGCGTTAAAGGCGATGAAGAAGCATTCGCCCGCCCTGTTTTTGTTGGACATTGAGATGCCGGGCACGGATGGATATGAACTGACAAAAAGGATACGTAGGGAATCGAAGTATCACAACACCCCCATTCTGTTTTTGACCAGCAAGGGTTCGAAGAAATATGTGATGGCGGCTAAAGAGCATGGAGGAAACGGCTATATTCTCAAAACCACCAGTCGAGGGGACCTACTTAGGATAATCGGGCAACATCTGGACGGCTAGAGGGGACGGGAAACGCCCATTATAAGCAAGATATTGGTAAAAATAAATTTAATATTAGGGCTTTTCAAGACGGGCTTTTTCATGTATAATGGGGGAGTACCGTTAGTTGGCATAGTTATGCGATCTAGTTTATAGAACGTTCTATCAAACATTCATAAATAATCCATTGAAACCGTAAAGCATTTATTTAGGAATGAATAAAGAAGAATAGGAGTCATTATGGAAGTTCAGTATGAAAAAACGTCATTGATGGAGTTGAAGAAACTGGCAAAGGAAAGGAAGCTGAAGGGCATATCGACGATGAGGAAGCCTCAGTTGATCGAGTTGCTCAAAAGCGTGGATGCAAAAACGGCGGAGTCCGTTCCAGCCAAGGCGGAGAGTAATGAGAGGGCGGCCACGGTGGAAAAGCCAAAGAGGGAGGAACGCCAACAGCCGGCAAGACCCTACGAGCGTTCGACGGCTCGGCCGCACGACCGTCAGCCGAGGACTTACGACAGGCAACAGTCGAGACAGTACGACCAACAAGGGGAGCGACAGTCGAGGCAGTACGACCAACAGAATGAACGTCAGTCGAGGCAGTACGACCAACAGAATGAACGTCAGTCGAGGCAGTACGACCAACAGAATGAACGCCCGTACAATTCGGAGCGACGGGGAGAATCTGCAACGATGGATATCAAGCAGTTGGACAGCGGGGTGTCCAAGAGCGGGATATTGGAGGTGTTGACCGACGGGTATGGCTTTATTCGATGTGACAACTATTTGCCGGGGGATGAGGACGTATACGTTTCACCGGCGTTGATACGCAAGTTCAGTCTGAGGACGGGCGACATCATAGAGGGAAACATTCGGGTGAAGAACCAGAATGAGAAGTTCAGCGCCCTACTGTATGTGAAATACGTGAATGGATTTCGACCGAACGATTTGATGAAGAGGAAGAAGTTTGAGGACTTGACCCCCATCTTCCCTAATGAGAGGATTCACTTGGAGACGCCGGGTACGGGCGTGTCGATGCGGATGGTGGATTTGATTTCACCCATAGGCAAGGGGCAAAGGGGGATGATCGTCTCCCAGCCCAAGGTGGGCAAGACCACGTTGCTCAAACAGATTGCCAAGGCCATTACGGCGAACCACAATGAAATCAACCTAATCGTCCTGTTGATTGACGAGAGGCCGGAGGAGGTTACGGACATCAAGGAGTCGATAGAGGGGGAGAGGGTCGAGGTAATCCACTCCACGTTCGACGAGTTGCCCGAGAACCACAAGCGGGTGTCGGAAATGGTGATTGAGCGCGCCAAGAGGTTGGTAGAGCACAAGAAGGACGTGGTAATATTGTTGGACAGCATTACGAGGCTGGCCAGGGCGTACAACCTTACCATACAGCCGAGCGGAAGGACGCTGTCGGGCGGCCTTGATCCGGCGGCCCTCCATATGCCCAAAAGATTCTTTGGCGCCGCAAGGAACATGAGGGAGGGCGGGAGCCTGACCATATTGGCGACTGCCTTGGTGGATACGGGGAGCCGAATGGACGACGTGGTGTTCGAGGAATTCAAGGGTACGGGCAACATGGAGTTGGTGCTTGACCGCAACTTGTCGGAGAAGAGGATATTCCCGGCCATCGACTTGTCCAAATCCAGTACGAGGAGGGACGACCTGATATTGGAACGCGGCGAGATAGAGGCGACGTACCTTATGCGGAAGGCCCTTGGCGGGATGAGGTCGGAGGAGGCGCTTGAAAACATTATCCGTATGTTTGTGGGGACGAAGAACAATGCGGAATTCGTGGAGATGATTAAAAAAGTAAAATTGGTGTGAGTGCCGTACGGGGATGGATGAAGGGGGCGACGGAATGGACTCTCTAGAAAAAGTATACCATTTAGAGGTACAGGTGGAACTTCTTAAACAAGAAGTGGTACGTCTCAAAGAAGAGATTGAGAAGGAACGGAACGCCAAGGAGCGGAATGTCGAGGAGCGGAAGGTCGAGGAACGGAAGGCCGAGGAGCGGAACGTCGAAGGACAAGCCGGGGACTCCATCGCCCCAATCAAGCCCGCCGTTGCCACGCCTTTGGACAAGTCGAGAAAGGCGGAAGGGACAGACGGCGCAACGAAGCCGCCTGCAGCTGGGTCGGCCAAGAAGGTGGGGATGGGAGTTCCCGTACCGACACCGCCCCGCACCAATGAACCACCTTGGGAACTTTGGGCGAGGGGCCCCCAAGTCAAGAATAAGAAAGCGAACATAGGGATGGAGGACAGAATAGGAAAGTACATTATGGGCGTCCTTGCATCCCTGTTAATATTCATGGCGCTCTACATATTTGTGTCCATGATATATAGTCGGTTGACGGAGACCATGAAGATGGTGGGCGTCTACGCCATCAGTACGGCAGTGCTTGCGGTGGGTTTGTGGGTTTGCCGGAGAAGGAAGAGTGCGTTTACCATGTCGGTGCTTGGTTGTGGGATGGGGGCGTACTATCTTTCCTTCCTGCTAACCCGTCTTTATTTTCAGCGAATTGATGATTATACGTTGTTTTTGCTGGTTGCCGTGTGGTTGGCTGGCGCATACTTGTTGTCCCGGCGTTATCCCTCGTCCATGTTCGTGGTAATTGAACAGTTGGGCATCCTTATGGCCGTCGTCTTTGGGTCGGTTGGCGTCGATTCCCATTCCAAACTGAACTTTTTGACCTTTTTCTTTATTGTAACTTCAATTTACTTCTGGCATGTACATGAAAAAGAGGTGCGAACCCCAATACTGGTGACGATGGCGCTGTTCAACCTGATTAGTGCGTGTTGCCTGTCATTGTGCATTTATAATTATCAGCTGAACATATTCGGGGGAGGCAGGACGGAGTTCAATGAAAAAATGGTGGGGCCAGCCCTCTTGGTGTTCGCTTATTTTATATATACGTACTATTTGATTTTGCGTCGATTTATTGGACGATTGGAGGAATCGGTTAGGGTCGTCCTAATATTGGCGGCATACTTTGTAACATATTTGCAGATGGCGATGATCGCTTCGAGGTTGTTCCCCCATACGGAAGGGGGGGTGCGGCATATGGCGTTGTTTATTATACTGATTGCGCTGTGGGTCATGGCGGAATTTTTTTCTGACGGTATAGTGGGAGGGATGGTGCTGGCTCCGTTGAGTAACGCGTTTATGTTGGGGCATCTGTTCAGCGCCATGGAACGTAGTGGTTTCGTTGCGGATTTCGTCAAGATATTTGGACTCTTCCCGTGGTATGCGCCGTTATTGGCAATTGGACTTATGAAGAAGGGGAAGCATTTATATAAGGAGATAGGATTTTTCATAGTCGTTTGCAATGTTCAGTTGTTTGCGTACCAAGATAACGGGTGGGTCATTAGTGGATTCTTAGTCCTTCTTACTTTGGGGTTCTTTTTGTACGGCATGTATGTGAAAAGGGAGGAAGGGTATCGTGAGGGGTACAAGGTGGCGGCCTACCTGATCACCTTATGGAATGTTTACCAATTGGTTTATAAAGCGATGCCAATCATATTGCCCGACATGATGAATGCAAGCGAGATAATTGATTGGTCCTTGTTTGCATCCTTCCTCGTGGTGGCGGCCTTGAACATTTCAGCGTTCATATTCGGTTTTGCAAGGGATTGGTCGAGAGAAGGGATTGATGGAGGAGAGGATGCGTCGCATGCGGCGTTGCGTTTGGTCAATGCGGTTTTATGGGTGGTTGGTATGGAGTTGATGCATGCGATGGATGCCGGATGGGTCGGGCACGCCGTCTTGGTCGCCGTCAGCGCCGTATTGTGTTGCCTTGGCGTGCGGGAGGCGGTCGAGAGGCGGCGGAGTGAGCCGTGGTTGGGTTTTTATTTGGGAGCGAAGTTTACTCTCTACCTCATCGTGGTCATGAAGTCGTATCAGCCGGACAACGCCTTCCTAACCAGTTTGGTTTGTATTGGGATTGCCGTTGCGAGCGTGCTGGTGGGCTTCCGCTCTCAGATGCGTTCGTTTCGGCTGTATGGACTGATTCTGGCCATGGTCGGCACGGCCAAGTTGGTACTGCTGGACATCCATTACGATGACTCCACCGGTAAAATGATTAGCTATTTGTTGTGCGGCATCCTGTGCTTTGGCATCAACATGATTTACAATTCCGCCAGCAAGAAAATGATGGAGAAAACGCATGACGAGGGGGACGAAGGACAATGAGGAAATACATCAAGGGCGTCTATGCCGTCAGTACGGCAGTGTTTGCGGTGGGTTTGTGGGTTTGCCGAGAAAGGGTTGATGATTCTATGCTGTTTGTGCTGGTTGCCTTGTGGTTGGCCGGCGCATACTTATTGTCTCAACGCTATCCCTCGTCCATGTTCGTGGTAATTGAACAGTTGGTCATCCTTATGGCCGTCGTCTTTGGGTCGTTTGTCGTCGATTCCTATTCTGAGCTGAATTTTTTAACGATTTTCTTTATTGTAACCTCGATTTACTTCTGGTATTTGCATGAGAATGAGGAAAAAACGCCCATGCTGGTAATGATGATTCTGTTCAACCTGTTTGGTGCGTGTTATCTGGCGGTGTGCATTTCTATTTCTCGGGTGACTGTCGGGGATGGCGCGTATTACAATGATGGAATACTGGCATCGGACTTTTTGCTGTTCGCATATTTAATACATTTGTACTATTTGGTTTTGCGTCGATTCGTTGGGCGATTGGGGGAGGTGGGTAGGATTGTCTTGATATTGGGAATGTGTTTCACCATATATTATCAGGCGGCCACGATTGCCTCGGGGTTGCACCATTTTGGATTGAGTTGGACTGGCACGGTGTTGTTCGTTGTACTGATTGCGTCGTGGGTCATGGCGGAATGTTTTTCTGACGGTAAAAATGGCGGGATGGCGGTGGCTCTATTGAGTAATGCGCTTATGTTAGAGTATCTGTTCATCGCCATTGAATACGATTGTTTCTATACAGACTTCGTTAAGATGTTTGGACTCTTCCCATGGTACACATCGTTATTGGTGCTTGGGCTTCTGAAGAAAGGAAGGCACATATATAAGGAGATGGGCTTATTCGTAGTCGCTTGCAACGTTCAGTTGTTTGTGTACCGAGATGACGGATGGGTCATTAGTGGATTGTTATCCCTCCTTGCCCTGGGATACTTCTTGTACGGAATGTATAGGAAAAGGGGAGAAGGGTATCGTGTAGGGTATAAGGTGGCGGTTTACCTGATTGCCCTATGGAATGTCTACCAAGTGATTTTTAAGGTGACATCGAGCATATTGCCCGATATGGATGCAAGCAAGGTGGCGGATTGGTCCCTGTTTGCCTTCTTCCTCGTGGCGGCGGCCGTGAACCTTTTGGCAGTTGCATTCGGTTTTGCAAGGGATTGGTCGGACGAAGGGGCTGGCGAAAGGGAAGGTGCGTCATATATAGCGTTACGTTTGGTCAATGCGGCCCTATGGATGGTTGGCATGGGCTTGATGCATACGATGGATGTCGGACGGGACGGGCGCGCCGTATTGGTCGCCGTCAGCGCCGCATTGTGTTGCCTTGGCGTGCGGGAGGCGGTAGAACGATGGCGGGACGAGCAATGGTTGGGTTTTTATTTGGGGGTGAAGTTTACACTCTATCTCGTCGTGGTAATGAGGATGTATCAGCCGGACAACGCCTCTCTAACCAGTTTGATTTGTATTTGCATTGCCGTCACGTTCGTGTTGGTGAGCTTCCACTTTAAGATACGTTCGTTCCGGCTATATGGACTGGTTTTAGCCATGGCCAGCACGGCCAAGTTGGTATTGTTGGATACTCGTTATTATAACTCCACCGATAAGATGATGAGTTTTTTGTTGTGTGGAATTCTGTGTCTTGGCATCAACATGATTTACAATTCCGCCAGCAAGAAAATGATGGAGAAAAAGGACGAGTAGGGGCGGGTAATCGTTTGACATTTGCATGAAAAAACAATATAATGGAGAAAATGTGTAACGAGGGGGACGAAATGGAGGTATTGGCGATTATTCCGGCAAGGCAGGGTTCCAAGAGCGTGCCACACAAGAATATTCGGGAAATGGACGGGAAGCCCATGTTGGCTTACTCGATTGGCCATGCGTTGGCGGCCGAACGCGTGAATCGCATCATCGTCAGCACGGATAGTGAGCGGTATGCCGAGATAGCCAGGGAGTACGGTGCGGAGACGCCTTTTCTTAGGCCGGAGGCGTTTGCGGGGGACCAATCCCTTGACATAGAGGTATTCCGCCATGCGCTAACGTACCTTAAGGAGGAGGAATCTTATGCGCCCGACGTCGTGGTGCAGTTGAGGCCGACGTATCCCATCAGGAAGGCGTCGGACGTCGACGCCATGGTAAGGAT